>ERZ894196.444-NODE-444-length-12877-cov-6.079395_pt1 | contig 12877 bp, 27 predicted proteins | sample MGYA00380284_ERZ894196 | MGnify/ENA primary metagenome ERZ894196 (study PRJEB32331, sample SAMN06328427) | human gut metagenome | biome: human gut microbiome; feature: stool | host: Homo sapiens | collected 2011-10-21 ...
AATCTGACCATCTTCTCTGAAGAAGTACCTTGGTCTTGCGGCAATCACACTGTTCTCAAGTACGGCCTGATCCAGTCTGTCTATGTATTCCTGCGGACTTCTGCATACATCTACAAACGAAAAGCCGGCCGGAGTACCCTCACAAGGGAAGCATGCATCAAATACAAACGGATACATTCCATGTTCGTACCAACCGGTTTCCGCAACGCTCAGTCCTGCAGGAACTTCTACCAGCTCTCCTGTCTCCGGATCAGCTGCAAGCTTTGTAGGTACTTCCGTATCATTCTCTGATGCATACAGAACTATATCGTCAACATACTTGCAGAAGTGCAGAACCTTCTTTGTGCCAACAGTTTTCCTATAATACACATCTACGACCTGACTCATATCGCTTGTGTCCACATTGTCGTCATATACATATTTCTTGACAAGCTCCTCGTGCTTTCCGAGACTGTCACCAACCTGCGGATATGCAGCCTTTATCTCTTCATTGTCCATAAGCTTCACATGAAACAGATATGGCGACTCCTGTATATCTTCGATGCCTGGCTTCCAATATATCGATAATATATCTATCGCCTGTATTGATACATCCCCCAGACCATTAAGCCTGCTGCTGTCCCAGAACACACCATAGACACCTGTGCCACCTTTCAGCTTCTTGTACCACGCCTTATCATATGCCTCTTCAAATCCTGCCTGCTCAAGCACTACAGGAACGATTGATGATAACCTTGCAGCTTCCTCTCTGTCACCTGACTCTCTTGGCAATATATTAGGCTCAGGGAACGAGTCCATTGCATCTGCATGCTTTGAGGTTATACAGTTAAACAGCCACGCCGATGCAGGCTCTGCAGCATTCTTTTCTTTGTCGGAGCTGCTTTCCATTTGTCTCCACTGCCTTAATCTGAACCATTCATCATTGGCAACGATTTTGTTATCAAGGTTTGTCTTTCCCTCTCTGTACCTTTGCAGTATTTCAGAAAACCTTTTAATCTGCTCTACTCCTATAACTTCTGGCACAGGCACTGAGACTTCTGTTTTCCCCTCAGGCTGTTTTAATGGTTTTTCTTTAGGCATTATGCCTTTGTTCTTTTCATCGCTCTTAGCAGCCATCTAATACCTCCTAAACATTCTTTTACTCTGTTCGTTATATAAATCAAGCGGGTCAAACTCCGGCTTTGTTTCTTTATTTCTGATTCGTGGCTTAATCTGATGTTCCATGAGGAAGTATCGCGTTTCGTCTGCCACATGATCCTCAAGGTCAGTATCAAGATCTTCTACGTGCGTTTCTGAATATATCTGCAGCGGAATTGTTCTTATGAATGCCTTGCAGGTATTAAACACATACATCATCGGATACCCCTCGCCGTCAAATGCAAACCTGTAATGCATCTGCATCCAGCCCGGTATTCTCTGATTATCACCCTTTGAGAAATATATCTTATTGTCTGCCGCAAACCTGTAAATACTCTTGCCCCTTGACTCGTCCCATATAGACGGGTCAGCAACTCCTATTATCTGCTGTCCTTTCAGGTATGGGTGTTCTCGCTCAATTCGTGCTATTTCAGCGAACTGCTTGTTTGGATCCCACTTCACACCCTCATTAGGCTCTTTGGTGCATCCATACAACTCTGCAATCCTGTAAACAGTTCCGTCTCTGTCTACTCCCCACCAACCACAGGAAAAAGGCTTCGAATACCCAAAATCATAAGATCTGTATATCTTCATTGCTCTTACAGACTCAAGCGGCAGCGGATTTATTACATGAGTCCATCTTCTGTCATCGTAATGTTCCGGATTATCAATGAAATCCTCAAAAAACTGCCCCTCAAAAATGTCCCACGAGCCATAAAGCCACGCTTCTCTAAACTTGGGAGGAAGGTTCTCAAGTGTTGCCACATAGTCCGGATCCGCTTCCATAAGCGCTTTGTTGTCTGTAACAAGGCTTTGTATGAATGTATACTCCTCTGGCTTCTCGTTACCCTCATACTTCCTGTCCACAAACAGCCGTTTAATGTATCCATGACTTCTGCCTCCGGGATTGCAGGTGTAATATATTCTTTTAGGAAATCCGTTAACGCCTCTGCAGCAGGCTGTGATTTTCTTTATCCATGACTCATCAAGCTGCGTTGCCTCATCAAGAAATATCACATCATATTCTGCGCCCTGATACTGATCAAGATCGCCGTCATTGTTGCAGTAGCCAAATACAATCATTGAACCGTTAAGGAATGTAAACACCTTGTCCGTCTTATTGTATGTAGCAATTCCTTTAAGACTTGCTTTAAGCGGTTCTATGTGATTATTCCACAGTTCTTTGTATGTACGCCTGACAATGAGAACTTTAATCCCTTTATAATTCAGTGACAACAACGTTGCTTTGGCTCTTATTCCCCAGCTCTTGCCTCCGCCTCTGGCACCACCGAACCCCACGTGCTTTGTCTTTGCAGCAAGAAACAGTTTCTGTTTTTCATTTGGTTCGGGAATTTTTATAGTTATCACTCGGACCACTCGCTTTCGTATCCCTGAATAACAACATGGATATCTCTGTCAACCTGCTCATCTTTGCTGGCCTTTTTCTTTTCAAGCTCAAGTCTTTCTGCTGCAATTTCTCTTGCCTGTACTTCTCCTGCTGTAGGTATATCGTATATATCCCTCATAACTGCAGCGAGATCCTTTATAGCTCCGGTCAGATCCTTTATAGCTCTGGTGTCTACCTTGTCGAAAATCTTTTCTTCATTCTCGATTGACATACCGCCATCTTCATCAATGTATTTGTTTACAACAATATGCCGGTTGAACTGCTGAGTATCTTTGAACACCTTGTCTATCACATCAGCCATTGAGCTTGCAGCTGTCTGAAGCTTTGCCAGCCGGTTGACTTCCTCTTTCTGTGATTTGGCAATCGCTTTTGCCACCAGTTCACTATTGTATTTCTTTTTGGCAGGATACCACTTTTCTGCAACAGCTCTCTTGGTTATTACAGACTCGTGTATACCGTATTTCTCAGCCAGTTTCCTGTATGAAGTATCTGTTCCTGTAATATATTCAGCTTTTATTTTGCTCCAATCAACTTTCCAATTAACCTCTGACATACGTTTCTCTCCTTTGCCATTTATATTAAGGTTTTTGGTATGCTGATTTCTAACCCTCGACTTATGCGCGCGAAAAAGCAGGCCTTAATCAAAAGACCTGCCTCATAAATCCTGCTTAATATTAATATATCTAGTTTATTTAATATATATAATAATATAGAGTAGAGTATTAATAATATATATTATATATAAGGCTACTCCCACACAAGCGCCACTGTAACATTAATTCCTGTAAGTTCTTCTGCCCATTTAACTATATCCCTGACAGTGCTGCTCTGCTTCGGATTGAATACTTCGTTCACCATAGCCACATATCCTTCAAGCCACCTGCTCATTCTTTTCTTTCCGAACCCTGCAAGGCTATTTAGAGCCATTATCATGCAGCTCATTACCAGTCTGTCAGCATCAAGTATATAAGCATTATTTGCTTTTATCGGGAGCTTAAACAAATCATCGTCAACCAGATACTGAGCATTTCTCATAACATCTGCAGGCTCTATTCCTTTTCCTGTGAGCTTCGCCTTTCTCACGCTGGTTTCGTGTACGCTTACCATCGTGTTCCAGTATGCATTGATAATATCATTACATCTCTTTTTTCCCCAGCCATATTCACAGTGCATATATATAAATGTTTCAGCAAGCACCATATACGATGCAGCCATTATCTTTCTCTGCTGGCTCTTGTCAGGTATGTATTCCTTTTTTCTTTTAATCTTTGCTCTTTTCATATCTTGACCGCACCACCTTTTCCGTCATTTACCTTTATTTTTCTTCGTCTTGGCTCATACTTGTCGCAGTTTTCATCAGCCCTGCAGCCTCTGGAACGCCCTGTATGGCCTATGTAATCACAATAGTTAAGGCTTGTTCTATCACTTCTGTATTTGCACGTTGAACACTTCTTATCCATTCTTCTTCCTTTCTGCCAGTATCCGTTTAAGTCCCTTGTAGAAACCCTCTATATCACCAGCACATATCTGACCTCTGAATGTCCTGTACTGCTGATACGTAAGCATATTTTTATGCTCGTACAGCTTGTCCATTGCTTCTTTCTTGTTCATCTTCATTACCCGCTCTCCTGTTCCATAGGTTTATAGCTTCGTCTTTCGTTTTAGCTCCAATACTTACTGGGCATTTGCTGCACACTGTCATAAAACTGCTATCAGGCATCAATTGCACTACCTCAACATCCTCGCTCCCACAGAATGGGCAAGGTTTTAATTCATTCATTCTTGGTCACCTCTCACTATCTCTACAGCCTCTTTTATCCCTTTTGCTCTCCCCGCGTGTAAAAGATATAACTGTTGATTTTGTTTACCAAAATATGTATTTGCATCATTTTCAGCTTTGTCTGCACGCCTTTCTAATTCCCAAATCAGCTCTCCTTTGTCATAGGCTGTCGGCTCAGTGTCGATTACATTTATCAGACCCTGAATCATATCTCTGCACAAAGCTTGGCAACTCTCTAAATATTCCGTTTTCAACTTAGGGTATTTGGCGATATACTCGTCAATGACTTCGTCTGTGCCACTGCTCGGTAGCCAGAAGAAGTCCGTCAATCTATCGGCATCTATTAACCGCATTTTATTACCTCCACAATCAATTTTACTGTTCTACTACCTCAATAAATTCTATGTCGATAACTTTATAACATCGTGGTTGCAGATTGTTCTTATTGATATAATCAATAACAGCTTTTGCAACTATTTGAGAGATTTCTTTATCCTGTTCATTAGTGAAACCCCAATCCTCTGCGGGTTCGCCTATTTCATCATATAATAAATCTCTCAACCTATAAGATATTTCAAAGTCCAATATATCTTGTTCGACAAACCTTATGTCAACGCACCTGCCGATATATCCACCGTCATACTCATAATTGTCTTTTATGCTTTCTATAGCTTCCTCTTTGCTATCATAAACATCAGAGAAAAACTCCCCATCGGCACTTATACACCATTTATTTGTTTCTATTAATTTCTCATTCCACCTCCACATACCACATTTTACCGATTGCTATACACACCTTGAACAAACTCAAGAAAATATATGTTTCGTCCTCATTGTGACTAAAGTGTCCTCCCAAACACCACATTCCTTTAGGGTGTTTATCTACTACTATCTGAAATTTAGGTTTAAGTAATTCGTTCATATTCCACCTCCGCTAGTTTTATATATTTAAAATGACAGGGTTCTTCGTATCCATTACTCCATTGTGTTGCCCCATAACAGAACACTGTAGGTTGTCCTTTTTCGTTGACACCGGCAAAGTATCGGTTGAACCAATTCTTATTATCTACAGAAATTAGTACAGCCGTATCAACCGGCACTTTAGACCAGTCAACTTCTTCTTTATATTCTGAAACTAACCACCTTATCCTATTCACATTACAATAATGACCCTTATTGTAACGATATGAAAACAAACAATCTTCACACCTTAAATGCTGACAATCTACAATCTCTTTTGTGTCCTTATTAAAAGCCATCGCTCCTCCTTGTTCTAATATTAAATCTATGCGTTCTTTGTGTTTCTCATAATTAATCATTATTCCTCACTTCACTTCCTATATGATGATTAGCACACCATTTGTCAAACTGTTTAATTACCTCCTGCAATGTATCACCTACAACAACAGGTGGTGTTTCGTTATTATCACCTATGTATATTTCTACCGTACTATAAAGCACTTCATCATATTCTGTACCAGTACCCACACAGTCTAATAATACGAACTTTATCTCGTTATCTCTATAATATGTATCACCCATTGTTTACCTCCCTTTTTTCATCACTCCAATCTAATCTTTGACCGCACGATAAACAATAGGGTAATCCGTCACTTTTAGGGCATAGTTCGTCAGGATATTTAAGCCATTTATGCATTAGTACATTGCCACAAACAGGACAACTATAATATTTGTCCTCATACTCTTTTACTTTCTGCGGTATCTGTTTTTCTACAGCGGAGCAGACAGTGTCTATCCAGTCATCTGATACTATTATCGTCAATTCTCCCTTGGCCATATCAACTCTCTCTATCCTGAAGCCCTTTTTCTGCTTCATCACATCTTCGTATTTCATTCTCTCGCCCTCCAGTAATCCGTGCTGCCTCTTTTGCACTTGCAGCAAGGCATTTCCCATTCTTCTTTGGCTGTGTATGTACAGCCCTCGCAGCCGTCTGCAAACTGTCTTTCAAGAATTTTAATTGCATTACCCAACGCTTCGATATCTTTCTGCCATACGATTTCTCCGCCAGCACTAAAAACTCTGCAGTGCTCTCTTAAATTTTCCAGCTGTAATATTGTTTCGTATTCGGTCATTGTTACACCTCCACAACTCTTATTCCGTACAGCTGCAGCATAAGCTTGCGTTTGATGCAGTACAAGGACCATGCTGCACCGCTGTTCCTGTAACCTTTGACATCCTCGACAACCACTTTGCCCTTTTCCTTGTACCTGAAGTCTGCAATATAACAGCATTTCCTTTCAAGGCACTTGCCTTTTTTGTATTCACCCTTGCGCTTGTCCCACACTCTCTCGTACTGGGCCGGTATAAGCTCATATTCAACCTGTCTTTCCAGATTGCTTATTTCACCTGTTCTCTCAAGCAGCTTCAGTTCACAGTACCTGTTATACTCTTTCCTGCTGTCAAAGGTCTCACCGTCTATGTAAATCCTCTTGGCGTTAAATTTATTTTTGCCCATTATTCGTCCTCCATCGCCTTTTTAAGCATATCTGCCATTTCGCAATATCTGTAGTTCTTCTTGCAATATTCCTCGATATGGAAATCAAAGTCTGCTTTCTTCAGGATCCACGCAAGAGCTCCGTCATCATACAATCCCTCGCATACAATCCTGCGTTTATTGCCAACCTTGTCCGTATACCTGAAAAAAGGACAAAGTATATCGGCGCTTTCGTAACTACCCGGCATCGTTTTCTCCTTTTCGGTATTTCTTTCTAAGCTGCTGCATAAGGTCCGCGTTCTCATCGAGCAGATTATGAAAATCGTCCTTCTTCTCAGCAGACACATCAGACACGTGCGCTTCTTGTCTTTCTTCTCTGTCTTTAATATTATTAATATTCTTATATATTCTTTTATTTTCTTCTTTTTGTCCTTGTGACTGTCCGGCAACTGTCTGCTGCGTGTCCTTGTCACTGTCTGCCAAGTGTCTGCCAAGTGTCCTTGTCACTGTCTGCTGCGTGTCCTTATTAGTGTCCTTGTCTGTGTCGGGAACATCTTGATACAATGCGTAATTTTCAACGGTTATAATGGTATGCTTACTGTCTGCCTTACAGGTAATCATACTGTCGCTCTCAAGTATGGTTAATATACGTTTCACTGTATCCTTGCTACACTGCCACTGTGTCGCGAGTTTTCTCAGACTTGTAACAAATGAGCCTCTAGGAACAGTAATAACAGAATCGCCCACAACAACCTTTTTGTCCGCATAATTTGCCGACATAAGTATGTCAATCCACGCCATAAGATACAGTGGTTTTGTAAAATCCCAAAGGAAATGTTTCCTGATGCTTCGGTTTAGTTTTATCCAGTTTCCTTTGCTCATTTTCTACCTCCTTAGAAAGGTACATCTTCGTCATTTATTTCTTCAAATCCGTCCGGAAGTGCCGCCATATTATCTGCATCATCAGGCTGTTTTTCGCCCCATTCGATGAACTTTACCTGCTCGGCAAGCACATCTGTTGTATACACTGTATCGCCGTTTTTATTCTTGTAGCTGCCTGTCTGTATCCGGCCTTTTACAGCAACCATTCTCCCTTTAAAGAGATATTTTTCACAGGCTTCAGCCGTCTTTCCCAGAGCAGTAACTCTGGGAAAATCGGTCTTTTTTTCATCGCCCTTTTTAAAGGGCCTGTCTATTGCAAGTGTAAAATTTGCAACCGCCATTTGATTTTGCGTATAGCGTATTTCCGGATCTTTCACAAGTCTGCCAATCAGGACTACGTTATTCATTCTCTTTACCCTCCACATCATCTACGGGTGTGCATTTCTCCATACTCTTTAAGCTCTTGTCACACATTGCAGCAACCTGCACAAGCTCCTGTATAGCTTCTACAGCGAGTTTTCTTATTCCTTCGATATTTGCTACCCTTGCATCTTCATCAACGTCTTTCATGCGGATAGAGCTCCACAGATACGTCATACCTTCCTCGGTTATAAGTTCCATATTTTCCGCAGCTTCTTCCACTTCTTCCTTAATCACCGCATAACCCTCGTGCCACGATGCGAACATAGGGAAGCTCTTGTTCGCTACTTCAAGTTCCTCGGCAACCATATTTTCTATTACATCAATCATTCCTTTTCTGCTATCTGTCACTTGTCTTACCTCCTACATTTATCTTTGCATTCTGCATAAATCTTTCAAGGTCCTCTCTGGTAACCTGAGTCACCAGAGTAGGACAGCTGTTAATCAAATCAATTATTGCTCTCTTGCTGTATACAGTTCTGTCACCGGAAAGCAGATACAGTAACCTGTTTGCATTTATAGGTCTTACCTCATCAAAGTTACCTTTGTTGATATTGCCTGCCAGATAATTATCCATTATTTTCACCTTCCTTTATTAGAAACCTATTTCAAGGTCAAAACTTTTGTATTCATATTTACCAACAACTGTGCCTGTAACTTCTTTCCCTTCCATAATCATATCAATTATTTTGTCAGGTAAATGGCTGCTGTCCGTCACGCATTCAGCCATAACATCACCATATCTGGTTGCTACAAGCACTAGGTCTCCCTTCTTCAATTCCACATCTAACGGAACTGCAAATGTATATCTCTTGTCATTGCCTTTGTGCTTCACCTGCACGATATTAAGCATCCTTTTCATTGTCCTTCATCTCCCCTGTTTCAAATTCTTCTGAAACAACTTCTGCCTCAGCTTCTATAGCATCTTCATAAACTGTTTCGTCTGTCACAGAGTACATATCCTCTGACAGTTCGTGCTTTATGGTTTCATCGCTTGCTATTGCCTTTACAAAGTCGCTCTTCATTGGAGCATATTTCAGACACTGTTTGAGCACTGTTTTCTTCGCCATGGCATCAAAGTTTGACTTCCAAGGGGAAAAGCTGCTGTTAAAGCTCTGTGAATATTTCTGCGCGTGTGCTTTGATGTCATCTACAGACATTACTTCAAATCCATATCCACCGGTTTTTGTCCTGAACATTGCGTAGTATCTGACTACCTCGCCTCTGTTTGTGTCTGCAGGAATGTGCTTGAGCTTCGGTTCAATCCCGAATTCGCACTCCCACACATCATTTTCGTGCACTGCTTGTGCCTGAATAATGTCAACTTCTCCGGATCTGTATGCAAGGTCAATAAGGCCTTTGTAACCAACCTGAAACTGCACCTCAAGAACTCCTTTATTCTTGAACGGTATCAGATAAGCCTGTCCCAGCGGAGTGTTCGGCTCAAGGCCAAGCTGCGCTGCACTCATCATCGCAGCAAGGAATGACTTAGGTGTACACTCCGGAAGCTTTGGAGTATTTGACACAGCTGATAACATCATTCGCGTAAATCGTTCGGGTGTCAGCACTGACGGCAGCGCCTTCTTGATTTCCCCCTCCATACTCTTTATGTAATCTCTCAATGTTTTCTGAGGCTTATCAAGTTTAGCCTCTTTCGCCTTTGCTATTGCATTTGTCATACTACTGTTCTCCTTCCTTATTTACTCTGAGCACTCTTGACTCAGTAGTTTTCATGTATTTATCAAAGCCCATATCAGGAAAATCTTTAAGCAGCGCCTTGTAATCAAAGCTTGTCCTGCTCTGTACCTTGTATGTCACTGTATATCCTGCGTAATGTCCTTTCTCAGCAGCTTTCATAAACGTCTTAATATTTTGCTCCTGCATATTCTTAAAACGCGTCAGCTCCTTAATCTGGTCTTTTAACGCTGAAAGCTGTATCAGACTTCCGGATATGAAGCCCAGATCTATATCACTTCCATCACTGTCAGGGTAAACAGCTTTTATCGCCTCGTCTGTTGCATCACTTCCGTCTACCGGTGGCTCTGTGTTGTTCTCAACATGGCTCCAAAAGTCCTTTTCCATCTCTGCAAGATCTGCAACATCATTTTCGGTAATTCTTACAAGACTGTCGCACCATTCAGGCTTTTCCAGATCCTCATCAAGTGTGATGCAGAATATGTAGAAATTCCTGCTGTTTGAGAGAATTGCAAGATACCACGTTTTCTTTTCAGTAACCATCATATAGTGAGCGCACTGGAAGAACCACATTGCAGGTATTTCAGAGTTTCTGAACTTTGCTGCGTTCTCATAACTGTTTGTAGTTTTGATTTCAAGCCCTGCACCGCCTCCGACTATAAATCTATCGATATTTGCGCACGCCCAAGGGTATTTGTCATTGAACCATGTATAATTGCTTTTCTGCACCTTGAGGTCTGACATCTTTGTGAAGTACTTTGCAACAAAGTCCTCAAGGTAGCTTCCAACTTCCGTTATCAGGTTACCTTCAAATTCCGGCATCTTGTTTGTTTTCTTTGCCCATAATGAATAAGGACTCTCGTATGGGTTCTGTCCGCAGGCTGCAGCCGCATCGGAACCGCCAAGATATTCGTGTCTGAGTGCGAGCCACTCTTTATGATCGCCTGCTTTGAATTTTGTTATCATATGCATTACCTTTCCTTTCTATCTGCCACTGAAATAGTGGTCTTTATGCTTTAATATCGGAGTGCCGAAGCTGTGATAGCATCCCTCTCTGAAATACAAAATGTCCCTGTTGCTTCTCTGTTCCAGCTCATCTGTTACAGCCTCAAATGTCTCCTGCGTAACATCAACCGTATATATACTGCCGCAGGCAACAACATCAAACTGATTCTTCTGATTTATGACCGCCTCAATACTGTCGGGAAAGCCTTCTGCCTCAACTCTGTTTAATATCACACAGGCCACAAGCCTTTTGCCTGTATAACCCTGATTTCCGGCTTCTGCTTCCACACACGCTGCAAGATACTCAAGGCTGTCATAATATGCTTCCGCCTGTACATCTTCCTTTGTCAGGACCTTTACAGGCACTGTCTCAGGGAAGATACTGCGTCTGTACTGCCAGTTCGTTATAAAACTGTTCTGTTGCAATTTCATCTGCAATATCAATCTTTCCCAACAGTCCTATCGCAAGGATAAATGCCGACAGGATCAATGCCCTTACTGTTGTCTTTAAGATTTTCATATCTTATGTATCCTTTCTCATTTACACTTCTCTTGTTCGCCTTCCTGAGCTTGCGTACAACAAGTTTTGTCCGGTCTTTCGGCAGCGTAGTGTTTCTTTCTATCTTCCGCCGCTTTCTGTAGTTTCTTTTAGCCCTGCCCATAACATCAGCTCAGGGCATTGTGCAGCTGTGTTGCCACATCAGGGATAAAATATCTCTTTTTAATCGACTGCAGATCGCGAAGATAGTGGTCTATCTTGTGCGGATCCTTATAACCCATATACTCCATCAGCTGGTGTCTGGTTATAAAGCCGGAACCGCTGAAGGCTTTCATATCTTTAATAAGCTCCTGTCTGTTCATAAAATACCTTTTCCTTTCTCCACTTTCGTGATATAATCCAAGTGATATAATTCTTGTTCAATTAAGAACCTCCCAGTTCTTATCCCGGAGCTTTCGCTTCGGGTTTTCTTTTTATACAGGTGTTATGTTCATCAGGTCGTTCATCAGATTGTACAGCTTTCCTGCTTCTTCCTCTGTAAGAGTAATGCCTCTTGACATACGCAGATGCTCCTCGTCCCAGTCCCTGATATCAAACACCGGCTGCCTGTCACCCCATTTGACAATATTGAGTTCTTTCTTCCACCCTGACGGATATTCTGTAAGAACTCCGAGGTGCGCCGTAATTTCAAATTTTATGTCGTTCATAGCTGTTCTCCTTTCCTAATACTTTTCTTGGTACCGACACAGCAGGGCTGCTGTAGCAACAAGGTTTTTCAATGCTACTTTCAGCTCTTCCGCAGTGGCATTGCTGTGCAGCAGGCTTTCGGCTTCTGCAGCTTGTCTGTTGATTGCTGCTCTCAGTCCTGCGAGTTCATTCAGCGTATCATCGTTTCTGATCTGAGCATCAATAGCATCTGCTATCAGCTCATACTCTATCTGCGCCCGGCGGTATTTCTGTTCACCTGATACCTGATAATTTTCTTCAGCTGTTTCAGCTCTCTTTCTGAAAGCTTCAGCCTTCTTCTTTGCATAAGCTATATCCATAAGTTCCTCCTTTCCTAAAACACTTTCAAAACATCTTTGATAATGCCTAAATAGCTATCCATATTCACATTTACCTTTTTATCTCCACCCTCAAAGTGCACTGTAACAATCTCGTTATCATCAAGCTCTGCACCTATAACCTGCTGGTTTGTCTGTGACAGCAGCTCTCCAAGGTTTTCAACAAACAGTTTTCTGTCTTTCAGACAGCCTTCCTCATCACCCATTGAATAAAGCGTACCCGCCCATGTTTCATTTGCTCTCATTTTTGGTTTCATCATCTTTCTTACCTCTGCCTTTCTCCTTTAAAATAACTTGTTCATATGTAGCTCCTTTGGTTCTAATTAGATTTTAAATCTATATCAGATGCAAAAAAAAGAGCATCTTTTTCTTTCAGTGAAGTTATATTAAGCAGCTCGCATAAACAAGCTATTTCGCTTGCTTTAAATTCATTGCGGTTGCTTATTTTCAATGAAAGACCATAAATGCTCAAATCCAAATTATCTGCAATATACTGCATTTTTAAACCTGACTCTTTTATTTTTTCTCGTA
>ERZ894196.449-NODE-449-length-12773-cov-60.612046_pt1 | contig 12773 bp, 5 predicted proteins | sample MGYA00380284_ERZ894196 | MGnify/ENA primary metagenome ERZ894196 (study PRJEB32331, sample SAMN06328427) | human gut metagenome | biome: human gut microbiome; feature: stool | host: Homo sapiens | collected 2011-10-21 ...
AGCTGTTAGCCGTTAGCTGTGAGCTGTCAGCTGTCAGCTAAAAGTGCTGAATGACTGCGGATGGTATAAGGCGTCATAGTGAGGGAAACGTTAAACGTCATCCTGAACGAACGTGAAGGATCTGTACCCGTGGTGAGGGAATCGGTAAGATGTCATGAGGATAATAGAGTCTTCACTCTGTGTCACTGTTTCGTTTCCCGTCTTTCCCACAAGGCATTTTTGCCACCGTTCAGAATGACGGCGGACGGCAAAGCGTCATAATGAGGGAAATGTTAATCGTCATCCGAAGCGAACGTGAAGGATCTGCTGCCGTGGTGAGGAAGCCGGTAAGACGTCATCCAAAGTGCCGGCGAAGAATCTGTCACCGTGGTGGGGAAGCCGGTAAGAAGATAAAAGCTATCAGCTGTGAGCTGTTAGCTATAAGCTAAATATTCTTTTACGGGTTGAATCATCTTGGCATGCGAGTATCCGTTTCGGCTTCGTTGGTCATCGGGCGCATAATAATAAGTGCACTGAATTGGCAAGAAAGGCGCCGGCTTGATTTGCCTCAAACTTTGCTTTCTAAAGAAGGGGAGTTTCTGAATAGGAAAGTACCGGTTGATTTGATCCATTACCGATGATATGTCTGAATTTGTGAAAAATTATTGGCACAACCCATATTGTACATATAAGGTATAAAAATAAAAACGTTTCTTCCTAATTGTATATCTGGGAAGGAACGCTTTTTGTGTTGTGAGGATATATTTTTGACGCTTTGGGTTTTGCGGGGGTGATTCTGTTTGAGGAAAGCTTATTGCCCGTGATTCTTCTATGATTACCTTCAGGTAGCACTATGTGAAGATTATGGTATAGAAAACCGAGACCCGCTTGGTTGGGGCAGAAGATAAATAATTGTACTGATAAAGTAAATGTATGAATACATAGGAAATGGATGTGGAAGTGCTATGTGTGTTTACGCCTGCCGGCTTGGATAAAATAAGCTGGTAATTCCGTTATTTTCCGAGAAAAGTGCGATACGGGATCTACTATGTTTTTTCGCTCAGTACAGCTTGGATGATTTGAGACAGCATGTCCTGTTTTTTCTCTGAGAGAGTATATTCCGTTCCATTGAAGAGAAATGTGCTGCTCAAGATGGATCTCAGATCCGGTAGTTCTTTTGTATTGTACGTACTTCTATCTTCCTGCAGGATATAATTCCGGGGCTTTCCTATCTGAGACAGTTCGTCAGTGGAAAGGTGCAGACCACTGCAGATTTTTACTATATTGTACATGGATCCGCCATCTACATTCTTCAGAATGGAATATAGAGTTCCATATGGCATATTGATCTTTGCGGCGAAATCTTTCAGTGTCCATCGTTGGAGGATCAGCTTTTTCAAATATTCCTCTTTTGTCATAATCGCCTCCTTACTGTTGATTTTACATAAATAATATCGAAATTTCAATGAATCAGGAGTGGGATGTGGATTTTTTAGTAATAAAAAGTTATAATGATATAATAATTTGAAATTTCAAATTAAAGGGAGAGAGGAACGTGTATAAAAATCTGATGGCAGAATTGGCAAAACAGGAGATGAGCCTTGAAGAACTGTCAAAAGAAATGGGGATCAAGCAGGAAATGCTGCTGTTGAAAATGGAAAACCGTCATGGAATTAATTTTAAGGAGGCTGTGAAGATTAAAATGATTCTAAAAACGGATATGCCGTTGGAGGAGCTTTTTTTTTGGGAGTCGATTTGAAATTTAGAATTATATGATTGGGCCATTTTGTATGTATGCTGTTACAGTATGTAACGACATACACATGACGGGAAATAAGGAAACTCTTTTATTAAAGTGGACTTGAACAGAAATATGGAGAATAAGGTAGCTTTTTAGGAATGCCTTGGAAATAATCGATCGCTCCGAAATTCATCTCCATTCTTAAGAAATATTGATATGAATCATATTCATAAAGGCATTTGGAATTAAAGTAAGGACAGCTGTACTGTTATTGCAAAAATTAAGAGCACAGCTGTTTACATTATATGAATGAAATGGCACTGAACCGGTAGATAAATATTCATCAGTGAAAAATCTTGTGTTTTTATAAAGGCTGGTAAATATGATGAGAAGTATAGAAGGAGGTGTAGGAGATCTGCCGGATCATATAAATAAATTTTTGATATAGCATTATATTTTTTGGGTATGTAGAGAGGAAGGGTTATATGAACAAAATTTACAAAGTCATTTGGAGCAAAGTGAAGAACAGTTATGTGGTAGTTCCAGAAATTGCCGCCAGCAGCAGCAAAAATAAGGGGAATAAAGCATATAAATCTGCGCTGGCTGCGGTTTTAACGGCGATGCTGGGCTTTGGCGGTTTTGTCGGCAGTGAGGCGGCTACAGTCAATGATGGGGATACATTGAACGGCAGTACCCATATCACCGTAACTAAGGATCCGGCAACCAAGACGATTACCATATCAACGACCGGGCTGGCCACGACGGGTGATTTGGCTACATTAAGTACGCAGGTGAATACCAACACCGGCAATATCAACAATAATGCTACCCATATCAGTACGAATGCTACCAATATCAGCACAAACGCCGGCAATATCAGCAATAATACATTAAAAATCAACACGCTCACAGCACTGACAAATAGCCTGGGACTTGATGCTGCAAAACCGGGGATTAAGTATTTCCGTGCCAATTCCACGGGGGCAGATGCTTCAGCTGTTGGCTCGGATGCTGTCGCGGTAGGGACGCAGGCCAGAGCCACCAAAGATAATGCGATGGCAATGGGGGTGGAGGCCAAAGCAGAAGCCGAAGATTCCGTGTCGGTAGGGCATGCTTCCAGAAACGTTTCTAATGCAGTAAATGGCGTGGCCATCGGCCATGGGGCAATTAACGGTGCTGTCAGCGGTATGACACCGGATGGAGACAGCACGGTCGTACTTGTCGGCGGCGGCAAGAATAGTGTGTCTGTCGGGAATAAAGCCAATGCCCGTGGTAATTCTTCTATTGCGTTGGGAGATGGAGCGGTTGTTCAAAATGATGGCGGCAATCGTATAGTTAATAACAACAGTATGGCGATTGGAACAGCGGCAAAGACGGTGTCTTCTAATAATGCGACAGCTATCGGGCACGGTGCTTTTGTTGCCAAAAACAGTCACAGTGCGATTGCTGTTGGCGAAAGTGCCCAGGCCGGTAAGGAAGCCGCAACGGCGATCGGCAAAGAAGCGGCTGCTAAAGGCAAAAACAGTCTGGCAGCCGGTACTTCTGCTGTGGCCGAAGGAGAAAATGCCGTATCTGTTGGTCAGGGAACGGAAGCAAAAGGAAAAAATGCGGTTGCTATTGGGAATGCCAGTCAGACAGCCGGTTCCAGTTCTGTTGCTGTCGGTGATGAGGCCGGCGCGGCAGCCGGCAGATCTGTGTCTGTCGGTATTGGTGCCGGTAAGGGCATGATTGGTGATGTATTGGGAACGAAGGGCTCGCATGTGTCTATTGGTGACGAAGCCGGACAAAATGTGGATGGACAGCATGATATTGCCATCGGCACCAAGGCGGGCGGAAATGTATCCAGCAATTATAATATTGCCATTGGTGTAGAGGCAGGGACGAATATAGGTACTGCCGGTAATCCTTCTATTGGGAAAAATGTATCCATTGGATATAATGCTAATAAGAATACTACCCTGGTGTCCCGCCTCCAGGCGACAGCAGTCGGCAGTGATACGAAAGCCGCTGATGACGCGTTGGCGCTTGGTTTTCATGCGCAGGCAGCAGGAAATGGATCCATAGCTGCCGGGTTTAATGCATTGGCGGAAGACGCGGCCAGCATGGCGCTGGGACAAGGGGCAAAGGCTTCCGGCGGGAACATTGCCATCGGTAATGGTTCGGAAGCCAGCGCGGCCATGATTAGCGGTACTGGTTATCTGACAGGGACTGCCGCTCCTTCCACAGGTGTTTCAGTTGGTACGGCGGCAGCATTGCGTCGTATTACGAATGTAGCGGATGGCGCGCAGGATCAGGATGCCGTTACAGTGGCACAGCTGAAGAAATCCATCGATGAAACGGTCCGGCAGGTGAATGCCAGTATTACCAGTACGACGACTACAGGAGTCTACTATGATACTGTAACTACCGGGCAGGGAGAAAGTATCACTTTAAAGAATACCAATAACAAAGGAACCGTAATTCACAATGTGGCTAAAGGTACATCGGGAACAGATGCGGTTAATGTTAATCAGTTGAACGAAACCGTGGATCAGGCAAAGACTCATTATTACTCTGTGAAGTCCACAAATGCGAATAATTACAATAATGACGGGGCTGCCGGCGAAGATTCTATGGCAGCAGGAGTTGGCGCCAAAGCGTTGAAAAAACGCAGCGCGGCCATTGGGAATAATGTGGAGGCACAGGGAGAAGGCAGCATCGCCCTGGGAACCGGCTATGAGGAAATAAATGGTGGTACACCTACCATTACGCAGACTGTGGCGGCTTCCGGTTATAAATACAATATGGCCATTGGTGCAGGAGCACAGTCGGAAGGGAATCATTCTATTGCCATGGGTACCCGTGCCGTCACCACCATAAAGAATGGCGGGACCAGTGTGGATAAGGCAGTGGCTATCGGTTATGCCGCCGGAGCCTCTGATGATAAAGCAGTAGCAATAGGCAGTGAAGCTAAGAGTAACAGCCGGAGCGCGGTAGCTTTGGGTGATCGGGCACATGCATTGGCGAATGATGCTTTGGCTATAGGTACAACGGCAAGTGCTACAGGAGAATCTTCCGGTGCAATCGGTACGGCCAACACTGTCAATGGAGCAGGGACATATGTCATCGGCGCACGGAACAGTGCCCCCACAACTCCGGTAGCAAGTAATGGTTCAAATATCACGGCGGTCAATTCCGGTGTGTTTGGAAATGAAAATACGTTGGACGGTGAGAATAACAGAGTAACCGGAAACAGTAACATCGTCAAAAAAGAAACGGCAACAGGGCTAACGGATATCATGCTGACAGGGAATAATAATACAGTCAGCGGCGATACGGATACAACGACGCAGGATGATGCCGGCAAGGTATCCGGTATCACGATTACCGGTTCAAAGAACACGGTAAAGGCAAAAAATAATACAAAGAATCTTACAGATGTCCAGATTGTCGGGAATAATAATACGATAGACACATCAAATAAAGCGCTTGATTTGTCCAATACCCAGATATTGGGCAGCAATGTGAATGCCACCATGGGGAATTCCGTATATCTGGGGAGCGGCTCCGCTTATGTGGCAGATGGCGCGTCCACCAAAGGCATGGCAGTTTATAACAGTGATGGCACTTATGCCTATGCAGGCGGCACACCGGCAGGTGTTGTCACGGTAGGAGCTAAAGGCAAGGAACGCCGTATTCAAAACGTGGCGGCCGGATTGGTTGCTCCGCAGAGTACGGATGCAGTCAATGGAAGCCAGCTCTATACCATGACCCGTCCGCTCCGTTTTGGCGGAGACAATTCCACTATCGGTGCGACAAGTGCGGCAGACGTCAATGTGGTTAAACGGGGATCTGACCAGGTGATGTCCATCTTGGGCGGTGCTGACGGCAGCAAACTGAGTGATAACAATATCGGCGTGGTAGCCGATGCGGCGAATAACAAGTTCAACGTCAAACTTGCCAAAGAGCTGAAAGATCTGACCAGTGTGACGACAAAAGATGCGGCAGGAAATACGACAGTAACCAACGGAGCCGGTATGACTGTGACCGACAGTGCCGGAAATAAGACGGAAGTCACCGCCGGAGGTGTCACCATTACGCCGAAGACACCGGGACCCGGCAAAACGAATGTTTCTTTAACCGCGGACGGACTGAATAATGGCGGCAACCAGATCCATAATGTAGAAAAAGGCACAGCCGATACGGATGCGGTCAATGTCAGCCAACTGAAGGCTCAGTCTTCTGATCTTATTCAAAAGGGCTTCGGTATCCAGGCGGAAGATGGACAAAAAGTGCATAAAGACCTCGGTAGTGATGTGGAAGTTGTAGGTGATGGAAAAAATATTACCACCAAAGTCGAGGGCGGCAAGGTCAAAGTGGCATTGAAAGACGATATTAATGTCAACAGTGTGACGACAAAAGACGCGGCAGGAAATACGACAGTAACCAACGGAGCCGGTACGACCATTACCGACAGCACCGGGAATAAGACGGAGGTCACCGCCGGTGGCATTACCATTACGCCGAAGACACCGGGACCCGGTAAGACAAATGTTTCTTTAACCGCGGACGGACTGAATAATGGCGGCAACCAGATCCATAATGTGGCAAAAGGTACGGCCGGTACAGATGCGGTCAATGTAGATCAGCTGAAAGACGAGATCGCAGCCAATGCGACCAAGCTGGTAGACGGAAAGAATACCACCGTTGAAGGCGACGGAACAGCAGCCAATCCGTATAAAGTCAATGTAAAAGATAACATCAATCTTGGTGAAAAAGGCGCGAACGGCAAAGACGGCTCCATCGGAGTCAACGGTAAAGATGGCTCTGCTGTGGTCATCAACGGCAAAGATGGCTCCATCGGTTTGAATGGCAAGGACGGCGCTAACGGACTTACCATTAAAGGTGGTGATGGTAAACCCGGCGTTGACGGAACGAATATCACACGTCTGATCATCGAAGAAAAGAATGGTGATAAGCATGACGTCGCTACCCTGGATGATGGGCTCAAGTTTGCAGGAAATACCGGTACCGTAGCTAAAAAACTGAATGAAACCATGACCATCAAGGGCACCGGTACGAAGGCGGATACGGAATATGATTCTTCCAACATCAAGACCATGGTGAATAGCAACGGTGAAATGATTGTTGGCTTGGACAAGAACCTGAAAAGCGAAACTATTGTTGCTACAGGTAAAGACGGCAAAGATGGTAAAATCGGTATTAATGGTAAAGACGGCGTAACGACAAATATTTCCGTTACCCGTGATGGCAAGCCCGGAGTAGACGGCGCGCCGGGTACGACCACGACCCGTATCGTATACGAGAAACCGGACGGAAGCAAAGAAGAAGTGGCTACCTTAAATGATGGCATGAAGTATGGCGGTGATACAGGAGCGGTCATCAAGAAGAAACTGAACGAACAGGTGAACGTAGTCGGAGGCATTACAGACACAAACAAACTGACCACAGAAGACAATCTCGGCGTCGTATCCGACGGCAATAACAACCTGAAAGTCCGCATGGCCAAAGACCTGAAAGGTTTGGAAACTGTGATGACAAAGACAGTTACTGCCGAGACAGGAAATATCACTACGGTAAATTCCGATACAGTGAATGCCAAGACTGTCAATGCCACGACCGTCAAGACGGGAGATACCACGATTAATGATAACGGACTGACTATCAATAACGGGCCTTCCATCACCAAAAACGGTGTAGATGCGGGAGATAAGAAGATCACCAATGTGGCGCCCGGCGATATTAGCCCGACCAGCAAAGATGCGGTGAACGGTTCCCAGCTGTTCCAGACAAACCAGAGCATCAGCAAGCTGGGGGACCGTGTGAACAAAGTTGGCGCTGGGGCAGCCGCCTTGGCATCCCTCCATCCGCTGGACTTCGATCCCGATGATAAATGGGATGTGGCAGCCGGTTATGGACATTACAGAAATGCCAATGCGGGGGCTATCGGCGTATTCTACCGTCCGAATGAAGATACCATGTTTAGTGTGGGAGGTTCCTTTGGCGGCGGAGAGAATATGGTGAATGCCGGCGTCAGCTTGAAACTGGGACAGGGCAACAATGTATCCACATCAAAAGTGGCAATGGCGAAAGAAATCAAAGACCTCCGTAAGGAAGTGGAACAGCTGCGCGGCGCGCTTGGCCAGGTCGTTCAGGGACAGGCGTTGGATCCGATGAAGATCAAGCTCTTCCCTGATGTACCGGAGAACCACTGGGCTTACGAATATATCGCCACCCTTGCGGGGAATGGTATCCTTGAAGGGTATCCTGACGGAAACTTTGGCGGCGACCGTATGATGACACGTTATGAATTCGGTGCTATTGTATACCGCGCGATGCAGAGAGGATTCGAAGTACCTGCTAGAATGCTCAAGGAATTTGAACCTGAATTGGAACGGTTCCGCGTGGACACGATTGCGCAGAACAAAGCAGGACAACCGACAATCGAACGTGTACGTGTTATTCACAATAGATAATCCTGTAAAATAATTTCCATGTAGTATGAAATCATGCCTCCATGAATATGCGATAGAATTCAGGAGGCATGATTTTCTATTGTCTATAAAGAAAGCAGGTGAACGATTTTGAAAATAAATGAAACGTCTTGCCCTTGCGGGTTTAGGAAGGCGCCGATTTCAAAGACGCTAAGCGGCGCATGAAGTTGTGATCATCATCGATGCTGTAGATCTTGGGGATACTCACTTGCGGGAGGGGGATGAAGAATACAGAATGAAATGTTTTCCTGTGTAACTACCCGATTTGCTGTTGCGGTTTAGTGTCTGATTTCATTTTACAACTAACCTTGTTTCTTAATTATTCATGATAGTTTTTAAAAAAGTGGAAATAAGATAAATTCTCTGCTATAATATTTAATTATTAGAAAAGCAGTTTTGTGTAACCTGCGGAATTTGTCTGTTAAAATCTGAAACCGGTTGTGTGACAGGGAGAGGTGAGACGGAGCGCGAAGGGTAAAACATGATAGCTCTTTTATATTTTTTATTTTCTTTAAATTGGGAGGAAAGTATGAACAAAATTTACAAGGTCGTATGGAGTAAGGCAAAACATGCCTATGTCGTCACTTCTGAAGTGGCAAAGAGCCACACGAAAAGCGCTTCGGGAAAAGCAGTGAAAGCCGCTCTGGCAGCAGCTGTGGGGATGGGAGTCCTCATGGGTGGATACACGGCGAATGCGGCGGATACAACGACAGGTTCCGGCAGCGGCGTGGCGTATGGTACGGGCAGTGACGCGCCGAAAGCAGAAAATGTGGCCATTGGCAAAGGGGCAGGTATTTTCCTATTCCAATGGTGCAAGTAACGCTACCGGTGATATTGTGGTAGGCAACGGTGCTAACATCAATAACTATGCCAGCCAGGGTGGCAGCATTGCCATTGGCAAAAATGCAAAAGTAGAAAATATGGCTGGCGGCGGAGAAGCCAGCTTTGCCTTTGGACAGACAACATTTAGCGGAAGTTGGTTCTCTTCTGCTAGAATTCCTGCTGATCCGACGAAGGTCGTAGGCAGTGTTGCTATCGGTGATAATACATTTGCCCGTACCGGTAGTACGATGATCGGTTCACATAATTACAAAGGCGCACTGGGGGATACCACGGTAGACAGCGCTTCTACGCGGACAGACGCGTTGAATGTCTATGCCACCACCATCGGTGCCAACAGTTTCAGCAATGGCGCTTTTACGACAAGTACCGGTGTCTATAATATTATTTCCAGCGAGTATAATGGTGGACGACTGGCAAATCCGGTAAAGAATTTAGGAGCCACCATTACAGGTTCTTTGAATAGTATTGAATCGAAAACATCAAATAATCGTTATGCTGGTATCGCTAATACTGTTACTGGTGTGGCAAACCGCACCTTTAATTCCAATGGATCTCTCATTTACGGTGCCGGAAATGAAATTACCAATTCCATCACCAATATTTCTGCACCATCTGATAGTGGTTCTTCTGCAAAAGAATTTGCTGATAAATTGAGAACTGCGATTACAGGTTCTAAAAGTGGCGGTGCCACTTTAGCTATTGGCGGTGGCAACAAAGCGGATTATACCCAGAAAACATCCATTATTGGCGTTAACAATACCGTGACCGGTACCAGCGGCAGTCCGAGTACCTACAACTCGATCACCGGTTATAATAATACAGCGACTAATATCAATCACGTCTCCGTCATCGGTTCTGAAAATAATGTGACCAATACAAATGGCGCTGTTGTCTTTGGGGATAAGAGAACACTGACAGGTGCCGACGGCAGCGTTGTCATCGGTTCGTCTCAAGCCGGTACCAGTACCAGTGTCAAGAATGCTGTAGCCATCGGCAGTGAAGCCAACGTGACCAAAGAAGGCGGTGTAGCGCTTGGCGCAGGTTCTGTGGCGTCCGTGGATAAAGGCGTTGCGGGCTATGATCCCGGAACAGGTACGAATTCCACGGATACATCTTCGGTATGGAAATCTACGCAAGCAGCTGTTTCCGTAGGCGATACGTCCAAAGGTATCACCCGCCAGATTACCGGAGTTGCAGCCGGCACAAATGATACTGATGCTGTCAATGTAGCGCAGCTGAGGAAAGCAAAAACATCCATCGTAGCGGCTGCTTCCACAGAAGTAAGGGCCGGGACGAATATTACGTCGGTGAATAAGACGGCAGATCCTGGGGACGGACATGCTATATACACGATCAATGCCAAGGATACGGTAGTAACCGGCGGCACGGCGACCTATGCCTCGAACGGTGCAGGTACTGCTACGCTGACAAACAGTGATGGAACGACAGCAACCGTCACCGGATTGCAGGACCGCTATACATCATCTGCTTCACTTAGCGGGGATACGTTGAACTTCACTCGTAATGACGGCAGCACCTATTCCGTTTCCGGCATCGCGTCTTCGCAGGATATCAAAAATGTAACCAATAAAGTAGGCGAACTGGGAACCCGTGTGAACCGTGTAGGAGCGGGCGCTGCAGCATTGGCAGCCCTTCATCCCCTTGATTTCGACCCGGATGATAAGTGGGATTTCGCAGCCGGTTACGGCAACTACAAAGATGCTCATGCCGTATCGGTAGGCGCATTCTACCGCCCTAATGAAGATACCATGTTCAGCGTGGGCGGTTCCTTCGGTGCCGGTGAAAACATGGTGAATGCCGGAGTTAGCGTGAAGCTGGGACAGGGCAACCATGTATCCACATCCAAAGTAGCCATGGCAAAAGAAATCGTCGATCTCCGTGATGAGAACAAGGACTTGAAGAAACGCCTGGATACCATGGAGCAGAAGATGAATTCTATTCTTGGCATCCTGGATATGGGTAAGAAGAAGGATTTCCCCGATGTGCCGGAAAACCACTGGGCTTATGAATATGTGGCTACATTGGCAGGAAACGGTATCATCGAAGGCTATCCGGACGGTGAATTCAAGGGTGACCGTTCCATGACCCGCTATGAATTTGCGGCGATGTTCTATCGTGCATTGAAGAATGGAGCGCCGGTAGATGACAATATGGATAGAGCCATGAATGAGTTCGAACCGGAACTCCGCCAGATCCGTCTGGATCGTATCCGTGTCGACCGCATTTCCGGCAAGGACAATGACAGAAACAAGGTAGAACGTGTCCGTGTCAACAGTGAAGACGATAAGGCGAAAAATGATTACCGCGATGTGTATGGTTCTCATATTTCCCCGAAAGCGTAATGGAAAGCAAGGGTAAGGAAATAACTTAAGAAACATAAAATACGGTACTCGTCAGATGTGATGGGTACCGTATTTTTGTATGACTGAGGATAAGCTGACGGTCAGGCGTCATCCGAAGCGAATGTGAAGGATCTGTACCCGTGGTGGGGAAAGTGGTAAGGCGTCATCCGAGTCATAGATTCTTCACTCCGTGCCATATTGCTGCTTTGCTGCTTTTTCACAAAGCATTCTTGCGTCCATTCAGAATGACGATTGGAGGAAGAGGATAAAAGCTATCAGCTGTGAGCTGTGAGCCGTTAGCTGTGAGTTAAAAGCCGAAGCATATGATTTCCATTAGGTGTCATACGAAACAACAGCAAAGGATTTGCTGTTGTAGTGAGGAAAACGTTAAACGTCATCCGAAGCGAACGTGAAGGATCTATACCCGTGGTGAGGAAAGCGTTAAGGCGTCATCAGAGTCATAGATTCTTCACTCCGTGTCACTGTCCCGTTTCCCATTTTTCCCACAAAGCATTCTTGCGTCCATTCAGAATGACGATTGGGAGAAAAGGCGTCATAATGGGGGGAACGTTAATCGTCATCCGAAGCGAATGTGAAGGATCTATGCCCGTGGTGAGGAAAGTGGTAAGATGTCATCAGAGTCATAGATTCTTCACTCGGTGTCATGTTGCTGCTTCCCGTTTTTCCCACAAAGCATTCTTGCCACCGTTCAGAATGACGATTGGAGGAAGAAGATAAAAGCTATCAGCTGTGAGCTGTCAGCTATAAGCTGTTAGCCATTAGCCATTAGCTGTGAGTTAAAAGCCGAAGCATATTTTCCATTAGGTGTCATACGAAACATCAGCAAAGGATTTGCTGTTGTAGTGAGGGAAACGTTAAACGTCATCCGAAGCGAACGTGAAGGATCTATACCCGTGGTGAGGAAAGCGTTAAGGCGTCATCAGAGTCATAGATTCTTCACTCCGTGTCACTGTCCCGTTTCCCATTTTTCCCACAAAGCATTCTTGCGTCCATTCAGAATGACGATTGGGAGAAAAGGCGTCATAATGGGGGGGAACGTTAATCGTCATCCGAAGCGGGGCAGAGAAATTTATGGAAGAATTGGTAAAAACCGTAAAGCGTAAAATATAAAATAACAGGGTGCGGTCTTGTACTGTTATTAAAAAGGAAAAAGCAGGAGGGTTCTATGCTGGAGACATTAAAAGAAGCGGTGTGCGCTGCCAATCTGGAACTTGTGAAACGGGGTGTCGTGATCTATACATGGGGGAATGTGAGCGGTATCGACCGGGAGAAAGGCCTTATGGTCATCAAACCGTCAGGTGTGCCTTATGAGAGCATGACAGCGGGCGACAT
>ERZ894196.451-NODE-451-length-12750-cov-13.464041_pt1 | contig 12750 bp, 9 predicted proteins | sample MGYA00380284_ERZ894196 | MGnify/ENA primary metagenome ERZ894196 (study PRJEB32331, sample SAMN06328427) | human gut metagenome | biome: human gut microbiome; feature: stool | host: Homo sapiens | collected 2011-10-21 ...
TTCCCGACGATGAAATCTATTCAGTAAGAAATGGCGTGGAATCAGCGGTTACAGGTAGGCAAGATCGAAATTACGACCGATTTACGACCAAATAAGAGAACACGTTCAAATATAAAAGGGCTCTATAAATAAGAGCCCCTTTTATTTAATACATTTCAGCAATATGATATAATAATAAGCTAAATAATATGAGCATAAGGAGAGCGTAGAATATGACAGATGAACAGATAAAGAGATACAGAGAGTTGTTGATTTCACCTGTTAGGGAGTGTGCAAATTACTCTCCGAAATTCGGACATACAAAAGAAGGTGGCTTTTCTTTATCAGAGTTTCAGTCACTGTATGGACAAGATGCGTTTTATAAGTGGCTAGGTCTTGATAGCCCTTTAATGTACTCTGCACATAAAGCGGCAGGTGGAATAACAAGCGTATATCGACAAATAGGAATTGGATGCGAAAGATTAGTCCGTGAGATTTTTATGGATTATTTAGGAATGTCAGAAACAGATGTCAAATGGTCGTATAAAGTCGCAGGAGCAAACGGAAAAGAGAGAACGCTTTCACTTGATGGAAGAATAATAATAGATTCCATTGTAAATACAGAAGCTAAAAAGCGAGTTGTTGATTGGAAAGAGAAGGTTGTTGATGAACTCCAGTTATCTAAATCTGTCAGTGATGCTATGACTGGCATTGTATTTGAAGTTCGTCAAGGATATAAGAGTAAGGATTCTAAAAGACAAAATGCAGATATAGCAAATGCGGCTAACGCATATGCAAATGGTTATATTCCTTGCCTTATGGTTATGTCTGCACAGATAGATGATGATATTGTGACAAGATACCGTCAAGCAAAATGGCTTATACTACAAGGATATTTGGGAACATCATCATTGTATTCTACATATGATTTTTATAAAGACGTAGTAGGATTTGACCTTGCGAGCTTTATGACCGATAATCAGGAACAGTTTCAGCAAGAGATTCATTCAATACTCGACAGATTGATGAGGGCTAAGTAATGGATGCTAATAAACAAAATGCTGAACTGACATTTAAGTACAATAAATCTTTAGGTCGCCATGGATGGTTAAGGCTGACACCAGCATATTCCGTCAAGATGGTAGAAGAGATATTGTCAGGGTTAGATTATGCTCCTCGATGTGTATTAGAACCTTTTTCGGGAACAGGCACGACGGAATTAGTATGCGCGAATAAAGGGATATCTGCTGTCGCATACGATGTAAATCCTTTTTTGGTATGGCTTGCTAATGTAAAATGTAGTGTTTATCAGGATGAAAGCATAAAGCTTTTGAATGAGAAGGCGCAAAAGATTGCAGATGGAATAACTAAATATTCTCCTTGTGAATATCCACCAATACATAATATTGAAAGATGGTGGCATAGTAAACAATTAGATTATTTAGCAAGAATTAAAACAGCAATTTGGCAAGAAGAGAATGAACAAGTCTCTGATTTGTTAAAAATAGCCTTTTGCAGACTTGTGATAGAATTATCTAATGCGGCATTCAATCATGTATCTACATCGTTTCAGGATGGAGAAGAATCTGGTGATTTTTCGTATGAGAATGGAAATGCGCTATTTTTATCGCTATGTAAAATGATAACAGAGACTGTCGCCAATCAACCTAAAGGTAAGGTTGAAGTAATGGTGCAAGATTCAATGTATATTCCTAAAGAAATGAAAGGTAAGTATGATACATTGATAACATCGCCGCCATATCCTAACAGAATTTCATATATTAGAGAACTAAGACCTTATATGTATTGGATGGATTATTTAAACACCGCAGAAGATGCAAGTAATCTTGATTGGGGTACTATAGGAGGAACTTGGGGCTCGGCAACAAGCAAGCTTTCGACATGGCAGAAGCGTACGGAATTGTTGCCAGATTATCTTTTTGCCATTACAGATAAAATTGCAGCTGCTGATAATAAATCAGCGGGATTGATGGCAAATTATGTTCTAAAGTATTTTGATGATATAGCTGCACATATGCAGTCAGCATTTGAGACGATAGAGGAAGGTGGCACAGTTCATTATATTGTAGGAAATTCAAATTTTTATGAAAATGTGGTTCCGTCTGATGAACTATACAAAAGCTTATTAGCTAAGGTTGGGTTTAAGGATGAAAAATCCGTAATCGTCCGCAAACGAAACTGCAATAAAGCACTTTATGAGTATTGGATTTCGGCAAGAAAATAAAGATAAAGAAACGGATCTGAGACAAATCAGTTCCGTTTCTTTTATATTATTCTTCAAGATAACGAGTGAACAAATTAACAAAGGCATTAGCAAGTTTTATCTTTTGAGATTCAATTAAGGCATTATGCGAAAGCTGTTCAAATGTGGCATCAACTAAATACTGAATAAACTTTTGATAATTAAATACTTTATCATCGAAAAAACTATTGTAATCTACGAATTCAAAACAACCTTTAATAATATAACCATTTCCATTTTCTTTATTTCTGGATTTGAGTATAAGTTTCTTCTCTGGAAATCTTTTCCTAAGAAAATCAGCATACGTTTTCTTTGAAATATCAGTAATAGGCGTAACAGCGGTATATTCAGCATAAGCTTTAAGAACCTCGTCCTTAAACGGATTCTTGATATTGGATAAACTTGAATCAATCCAAAATTTTCTCCAAGCTGATAAAGTAACCTCATTAAATAGTGAGGCACAGTTCTCAGGCAAGTCTTTATTACTGTGATCCAATGGCTTCATGGCAAAAAGGATGTATCGAGAAAAACCATGAATTTATTCGTTATGCGATTCCTAAAAAGAAAAGCTTAAATTCTTATAATCAGGATGACATCACTAAGCTCATGAATCACATCAATAGCGTGAAACGACCTGGACTTGGAAATAAAAGTCCATATGAGTTGGTTGAGGAAGGTGATGAAGATTTTCAAGAATTAATGAGATTGTTAAAAATGCACCTCATCCCGCCAGATGAAGTACATTTGATGACAGAGATATCATCGAAGGGTTATTAGATCTGATTCTTGAAACGGTCCTTTCTCGAAATGATGAAATTGAGATTGCCAGGAATCGATATCCGTCAGAGTTGGTTCGATCCAGATTCTTAAAGCTGGATTTTGGGCATATGGAATATGTACTTGGATGCATGAAAGATAATACTGCCAAGGTTAGGAACATAAAAAAGTATATGCTGTCAGTGCTATTCAATTCAGTATCTACGGTGGGAAGTTATTACCAGGCAGAAGTAAATGATGTCAGAAATACTGACAAAGAGTGATAAAAGTGTTATACTCCAAGTAGGTCAGTATTTCTGACATGGAGGTGACGATATGACCTTTGGAGAAAGACTTAAGAAGGCGAGAATCAACAGTGGTATCAATCAGGCAGTGACTAAAGTATGATAATCGAGACAGCATTAGTGGAACTAGCAAAAGCAGGGGGAACGGAACTATTTCTCTCATCGAGTGAAAGCCTACTGAAGAAGGTTAAAACAGCAAAAGATATAAAACAATTATTCATTAATACGGGTGAATTTTTTGTTGATTATGAAAATGATGCAGATAAATTATTTGATGATATGGCCAACGTGCTTTCAAAGAAGAATATGACAAAGCTGGCCAATGAATTGAAGGATGAACCAGGATATAAATTAAAGGATAGGCTACTCAATTCATTGATGGTAATCATGAAAGAATATGAAATCCCGCACGGCATGGCTCTGTCATATGCGAACGCAATTCTATTTGCAATTATGGGGCAACTTCCGGTGATTGCACCAGACAAATATGATCGTGCATATCAAGCTGAATGGAAAGCAGAGCAGGAAGAAAGCTTTAAGGAGTTAGCAGAGAAATTTGAGAGATTAAGAAATGAACTTCAGATATATCAAAGTCGACATTTAGAGATATTATCAGCTGATGCGATTGATTTAGATATCAGGCGTCAAACTACTGATCCTAAGATAGGTTTTGACTTCTTTAATGTGGATGACGATACATTTAAGGAAGCACTTGAAAGTAAGAAAAATGATGAAGTTATAGCGATAAAAGCGCGATGCAAAGAAGAAGCTATCTATTGCACAATAAATGAATTATGGATGCAAGGAGAAAATCGTCCAATATTCATAGTGAAGAATGAAGAAGACTGGAAGAGCTTACTTCAGATAAAGGATGCTGGAAATATTTATATACCATGGTTTTATTCAGATCAAATTGTAGCCATTCCTAATAATACTAATATATTTGTATTTACTGAACGTGTTCCGTCATTTATTAAAGGTGAGATAAATTTACGCCCACGTACATACTCTACAATATCAGCATCTTTACAGAGAGCGGGGATGGGAATAAATGAAGCCCATAAATTAGTATCAGAGACTCATGGCCTATTTATACCGTTAAAGAAGAAATTGTTTAATGGAGCATATTTAAAAGAGCCTAGATGGTTAAATGGATTACATCGCAATATTAAGGAAACAGCATTATTGATAGGCCAATGGACAGATTGTGATGGTGACAAGGCAGTTATAGAATCCTTAAGTGGCATTAAGTATCAAGATTTTATTTCAGAGATAAAGGAATATGCTAGGGATGAAGATCCATTTATTCATATCGTAGATATCAATTCAACAAAGGAATATTATCTGGCAAGTGCTGAAAATGCATGGGATTATATTGATGTTGATAATGATAGTGAGATCTGGAATAAATTTAAGGATGTTCTTCTTGAAGTTATAAATGAGGCAGAAAAACTATTCACATATTCATCTCAAGAAAAGCTTGTTGCACAGTTTAAAGGAGAAAAATTCTTTTGGTCTGCAGTAATAAGAAAAGGGATGTTACGTAGTCTTATTATGAAGGCTTACTATAAAAAAGATAATAATTGCCAAGTTCAGTTAGATTCTTTAGTAAGCAAAATTTTGGGATATATCCAAACTTCAGAACAGTGGCATTATATTTCAAACTTTTTTGTTGATTTATGTGAGGTATCACCGAATAGTGTGCTTAATAAGCTAGAAGAAGAACAAATTAATCCTACGGGTCTAATGGAGCTGTTTGAAAATCAATCATCTGATTTCTTATTCGGCAGGAATGATTATATTGAGATTTTGTGGGGAGTTGAGGAGTTCCTTGTACAGAGAGAATACGCATCACGTGCATATTCATGGCTTCTATATCTTGATAATTTATCTTTTGAATACAAATCAAATTCACCAAAGGATATCTTTGGGAAATTACTATGCCCGTGGCATAATTTTTCAGCATTTAGCAAAAGTAATGACAAAATAGAGATTGCAGCTAAGGCATTAGCAAAAGATAAAAATGCATGGGACCATATTTTTGGAGCACTACCAACAGGACATGCAAGTATTTTTGGCGACTTACATGCACCTAAATATAGAAATCATGTGGAAGAAGACACAATAACCAGAAAAGAGATGTATGACACCAATTTGGGATATATAGACCTTCTTTTAAAAGCAACTGATTTTAAACCCCAAAGGTGGAATGATCTGTTAAATATATATGATGAAGTTGAACCAGATATTCGAAAGAAGATTAAGGAAAAATTATTATTTGAAATTGCACAGATGGACGATGATGAAAGGCTGATAATCAAGAATAACATCAGAAGACTGGTTTATAAGCATCGATATTTTGCGTCAGCTGAATGGGCTATGGGCGAAGATTTGATTGGTGAGATGCTTGATATACTAGAATCAATAAACTTCACCCAACAAGAATATGATTTTGAATATCTATTTAGACCTTCGTATGATGGTATTATTCTGGATCCAGTTCCTTATGATGTGGATGACAAAAGAGATATAAACGAAAGCAAAACAAAAGATCTCCTTGTCAAAAAATTAAACGAGTTTAAAGAAAATAATTATAGCCTGGAATTATTATCAAAGCTCTGTGCGCAGGAGAAGTCTTCCTATCTAGGTCGAGTATTGTCGGATTATTGGGCTGATGATTTTTTTGATAAAAATGTATTCGCATCACTATATAAGTGCCAGAGTAAACATGAGATGGCAATAGAATACATTGAAGGATTGGCTCGCAGAGGAGTTGATGTATATACTAATGTAAACGAATTAAGTGAGTGCGTAGAGTTAGATGATGATTTTAGAATTATACTATTTAGAATCGAAGCTTTATATACAGATAAGAAACCATTAGTCGATAATGCTTCAGTAGAAATAAAACGTGCATTTTGGAAAGATTTTCGATGGTTTTCATCTAATAATATGGATTGGGCAGTGGCAGAGTGCCAGCAGTATGGAACAGTTAATACGTATTTGGATTTATTGTATAGATTCCATGAAAATCGAAATCTTACACCAGAGCAATTGCTTGAAAAAATGCAACGGATTGATGTGATGGAACGAGGAAGTAATAATTCGATGACGGATCATTATTTAAAAGAATTACTAAAGCCATTACAGGAGCAATGCATTGAAGATCGAGATAAATGTGCAAAGATAGCGCATATTGAGATTGCATTCTTTTATCTATTGGACTGGGAAGATATGAAGTGCTTTCAAAAGGAAATAAAGCACGATCCTGAAATGTATGCAGAAATGGTCTCAGTTATATTTAGACATGATGGTGATGATCCCGAAGAAAGAAAGACAGAAGAGTTTCGTAATTATGCGAAGGTAATACATAGGTTGTTTGATATGGCAAAGTTTTGTCCATGTGAAGAAAATGGCACTGTTAGTTATGATGAGATTAAGGTGTGGGTAGATAAATTTATACGAATACTTGATTCGAATCACCAAAAAGAAATGTTTGGATATGTGTTAGGAAGGTTGTTTGCATATGCACCTAAAGCAGCTGATGGTCATTATCCATGTGAAGCAGTGTGCCAGATTATAGAGGAATATGGGGATGAATCTTTACTGAGTGAATATAGATGTGAGTTGTTCAATAAAAGAGGAATATTTAGTCCTTCAGCAGGAAGGGCAGAGAAAGACATTGCAGAAGATTACAAAGATAATGCAGATTTTTTGAGCATTAAGTACCCGAAGACTGCTGATGTGTTTTTCAAAATGTCACAAAGATATGTATATGATTCTGACCTAGAAAGACGACGTGCCGAAAATGGATATTTTTAGAATTTAGTCTTTAAGTTGTCTTGCAGGGACTGGAAAAAGTATTGAACAGACCTGAATAATAAGTAGTCCTTCCTTTATTTGAAGGAGGATTTTATATGGCTCAGACAAGAAAAGATCTGCGGGGCAGAGTCCTGCGGAAAGGTGAATCACAGAGACGTTCAGACGGGAGATATGTATATAATATGAATATTTTGGTTGACAGTGGACTAAAAAAGAAAATTCAAATAGAGAATCGTAAGAATAGAAGAGGTATTTATTATTTGTGGCTCTTTGAGAAGATTTTTTTTGCATTGGTTATTGCTTATGCGATATTATTTCCAATTTATTGTATAGTAACAGGTAATTTAGTTTCAACAAATATGAGAACTGGAAAGCTTAGTTATTTTTTAGTGGCAAGTGAAACATCTATTTACACATCAATGGGGTTGGCGGCTGTATTATTTATCTATGTACTTAGGATACGACTTGAACACACATTTATAGGTGGTCGTATTGATGAGATGATAGAAATTGTTGATGATAAATTATTTTACATATTTAGAATAAAATATCAAACACCTGCAGATAAAAGAAATATTGTTGTGATTGACTTGAACAGAATAAATAATTTGAGTTATGACGATAAGCTGTTCGAAATAAGCATCGATGGAATGATGGTTGAGAAAATCGTTAATACATCTACTGATGTTCACAGAATAAAAATATCTGAGATGGTGGATAGTAATATAAAGATAAATGATTATTTTAGACCTTCGTTGTACGAGATATTAAAATCAAAGATTAACTAGGGATTTAGACTATAGGGTAACAACCAGAAACGATAACATTAATTTTAGATACAATAAAGATAAATGGTATAAAGGTTATAGCTTTACATGGTCAAACATAAAAAGAAATATATTGCATGATATGGGAAGAACTGCGACTACAGGTGAATTCAAAGATGGTTCTTTTAAAATAAAACTTACAACTTCTGATAAGGTTAGTAAGTATTCTGTATATTTTAAAGATAAGAAATTCGAATTAGGAAAACTTACATTCAATTTTAGTAGGGAAACCTATAGTATTCCTGAAAAGCTGGTGAAGTTCTTTAATGTTACGAAAACGACAGATAACACAATGAATTTCTTGAAGAATGTTGATGGATTATATGATTTTTATACAGAGTCAGATAAGAGCCTTGGTGGTTCAATAAAAGCTCTGAAAAATGTTACTGGAATTGGAAAAAATTCGAAAGTCTTTTCAATTTTTGATAAGTATGGAACAAAAACTGTAAAAACAATTGAGGATGTTGTTGGTTTGATTGGAGCATTTATTATGATTTATTTCGATTTAGATAATACGTTGATTGATTACAATTCTTCAGAGAGAAAAGCGATAGAGTTCATATTTAAAGAAAAATATGGACGGGTATTAAATAATAATCAAACAGATTATTGGAGTAAGATTTCTAGAAAGTATTTTGATTATTATTTATCAAAACAGATAACTTTCGAAGAGCAAGGAAAAAATCGATTTATTAAAATGTTAAGTTATTGTGGGTATGTGGAAAATGAAAAGATTGCAATGGAATTGTTTGAAGAGTATCAAAAACAATTAGAAAATAGTTGGATTTTATTTGATGATGTGGTTGATATGCTACATTCATTGGAAGGATATCGACTAGGTATCATAAGTAATGGGAAATCTATACAGCAAAGAGCAAAGTTGAGTTGTACGAACATTGAAAAATATTTTGAAATAATTCTTATTTCAGAAGAAACAGGATTTGCAAAACCTTCCGTTGATATTTTTTATGAGGCGGTCAAACAGTCAGGCGAGAAAATTGATTCAGTTATATATGTTGGTGATAATATAAAAACAGATATTTTGCCATGTGAAAAAATTGGAATGAAATGTGTACTTGTGGATAGAAATAGTATATGTGAGAAAAATATATGTAAAATTAAGAATTTATATGAAATACATAATGTATTACTCAACGACATTGGGCAGTATAATACTGAACTTTCTATAAGAAGTTCTGCTCAATAAAAAACAAGAACTAAAAACATTTAAATATTACTATCTCAAACTTCCCATACTGAAAAGTGTGCTGAACCTTGAAAATTCAATATTTTAGCCAATAAAAAGTAAACGATGAAACGAAGGTACCTACCAAACCTAAATCAATATCGATATACTATGATCATAGTATATTTGTTAAAAAAGTTGAGCCTAAACTATTTTGACTAAGATATGGGAGGTACAGATTATGGCTACAAATACTACAGCAGTTAGTCTACTCGACTGTCTGACTCACAACAATTTAATAACAAACTTATACAGCACTTTAGCCAACAACAGGTTAGAAAGACTGATTTAAGTAATTTTGCGCCGATTCAGTTATAGCAAGTCCGCCACAGCTTGTCTCCTTAAGGCTGGCGGGAAGCTGGTTGCCGATTCGCCGCATACTGTCAACTACATCATCAGGAGCAATTGCACTTTTAATTCCTGCGAGTGAGAGCTGTGCAGATGTCACCGCATTGACTGCACCGTAGGAATTTCTCTTTATACATGGAACTTCTACAAGTCCAGCAACAGGATCGCATACAAGTCCGAGAAAATTTTTAAGTGAAAGAGTAGCCGCATTGATGATGGCAGAAGAATCACCGCCCTGTAAGAAGGCAAGAGCACCGGCAGCCATTGCACTTGCAGAGCCAATCTCAGCCTGACAGCCACCGGCAGCACCTGCAATAAAAGCATTCTCGGCAATAACTTTGCCAATACCGGCAGCCACATACATAGCCTTTACCATATCGTCTTCTGCTACATCAAAATCTTCTTCGTAGCTTAACAGGACAGCAGGAAGAACACCACATGAACCGGCTGTCGGTGCGGCAACAATGCGCCTCATGCAGGCATTGGATTCACCCATTTTTATTGCCTTCTCCATTACCTTTCCCATAAAAGAACCACAGATATTTTTGCCGGATTCATTGTATGAATGAAGCAGCCCGCCATCGCCACCCGCTTTGTTGCTTGCAGAGCGCAGAGTTCCATCATACATACGGTCCGCATTTTTCATGGCAACGTACATTTCTTTCATCATATTAAAAGAGTCCGATTCTGAACGGTCATTTTCGTACATATCAGCTTGTTGGATAATCTCCCAGATTTCCAGATTATTATCGGCAGATAATTTAATTAAATCGTTAAGTGTGTGATATTCAAACATATACTATACCTCTTACCAATTATTTGTTATTAGAATTATATAAATTGCATTATGTTACATATCAGTTTTTGATTTTCAGTAGATTAATTTATTATATCGGCTCTAATTACCACTGAAATAAGTAACTTTAAGCACGCCCTCGACATGCTCAAGCCATGAAATACCATCCTGTGGAATCGGCTGGTCACATTCAATAACCATAACAGCATTCTGTCCTCTTGCAGAGCGGTAAAGCTGCATTGTAGCAATATTGACACCTTTGTGTGCCAGCATGGAAGTTACTTCCGAAACATGTCCGGGCTGGTCCAGATTGTGTACAATCAATGTAGGATTGTCGCCAGAGAAGTTCGTGCTTATTCCATCTATCTTGTCAATATTTATGCGGGAGCCGCCAACAGATGATGCCTGTATTTCTATGGATTTGCCGCTTGTGCCAGTCAGATGAAGTACAGCAGTATTAGGATGAGCCTCCTCAAGTCGGGCCTCTCCAAAAGAAATTCCGATGTCACGTTTACGTGCAATATCGAAGCTGTCTGCTATATGGTAGTCATCTGGTTTCATGCCAAGAAGTCCTGCAACGATAGCCTTTTTAGTGCCATGTCCCTCGCCGGTAGCAAGAAAAGAGCCGTACAACTGTATTTGAGCCTCTTTAAGAGGTTCACCTAGAAGCTGTCCTGCTATGTAGCCTATTCTGACAGCACCGGCAGTATGTGAACTTGACGGACCGACCATAATCGGACCTACAATATCAAATAAATCCATGAAAAGCCTCCTATAAAACTGAATCTATTCTCCAAATCTTCTAAGAGCGGGAAATCTGGGAGTACAAAGTTATTATGCTTATTGTAGAGCATTTTAATAAAAAAAGATAGTTTATAAAATAAGGAATAAGAAATGAATTTTAATGATGAGTTCATATCGGAAGAAGCAGTAAATGTTATCGCATAGGCACAGAAGTTGTGGTATACTGTGTCTATGCGAGATTAAAGAAACTTACAAATCGTAGTTTGTTACTCTTTTTGGAGGTGAATTGGTAATGATAAAATTAAAAATGTCTATTGAAGATATAAGTGAGTATCAGACAGGTATTTTACCAAAGAATGCTGTTAAAATAGAAACACCTCAGAGCATTGAAGAGATGATGAAAAAAGCGGCACCTATTGCAGCGGTATTATGTGTTTTAATGTTTGTAACGATGCTGTGTAAAACAGTTATGAACAAGACAGTTGTTATTTCGCATGTATTTATTTTGATTGGTTTTTGCCTGGGGTATATTTGTTTGGTGATACACGAGTGGTTACATGGGATTGTCTATCCGAGAAACGCACTGGTTACGATAGGTAAAATAACGGGTAAGATATCATTTGTTGCATTAGCATCATATCCTCTGAAGCGTAGGAGGTTTATTGTAATGTGCCTATTACCATTTGTGCTTGGAATAATACCATTATTGATTTTTATTGTTAGTCCGGCAGAATATAGAGAACTAAATGGACTAATGTTTGGCATGTCATGTATGGGTATGGTTTCGCCATTTCCCGATGTATATAATGTTTTTATTGTCTTAAAAAATGCAAATAAAAAAGATGCAATAATGTTTTATAAAAACGATATGTATAAGTTATCGTAAATTCAGATTTAAATTATAGGACTATGAAGCGAGGTAGTGGATATGGAAAAAGACCCGTTTAAGGAATATTTGAGGGAGTCTGAACCGGATAAAGTTCATAAGGGTTATGCTTGGAGTACGGCAATCGGACTTCAGGCGGTGGACGGACTCAAACCATCTAAATATTTGATTGATACTGCCATTCAGAATATTGAAGGCAAAATCACGATGAAAGAAGCACAGAGCCTTATCGACAGCTATTATGAAGAAAGACCAGTGCATTTGTCCGATGATGAGCGTACCGAAGAAGCAGATAAGGTTTCGTCCCGTATCGCAGAAATTCTTTCCGAAACAGCGTTTTCATTTTCGCCAAATGAATATATCTCTATCCACCGTAAACTCTTTCAGGGTATTTATAAACATGCCGGAAAGATTCGAGATTACAACATCACAAAGAAAGAATGGGTGCTTGATGGAGCAACCGTTATGTATGGTAGTGCGTCCGAACTGAGAGCTACACTTGAATATGATTTTTCGCAGGAGAAAGATTTTAGCTATAAAGGGCTTTCAATGGATGAGATTATCAATCATCTTGCTGTATTCATTTCAAGATTATGGCAAATCCATATTTTCGGGGAAGGCAATACGAGAACAACGGCAGTGTTCTTTATCAAATATTTAAGGACACTTGGGTTCTCTGCGACCAATGATATTTTTGCAGAAAATGCGTGGTATTTTAGAAACGCACTTGTCCGTGCAAACTATACGAACCTGCAAAAAGGTATTCACGAAACAACAG
>ERZ894196.456-NODE-456-length-12684-cov-5.591575_pt1 | contig 12684 bp, 9 predicted proteins | sample MGYA00380284_ERZ894196 | MGnify/ENA primary metagenome ERZ894196 (study PRJEB32331, sample SAMN06328427) | human gut metagenome | biome: human gut microbiome; feature: stool | host: Homo sapiens | collected 2011-10-21 ...
GATCGCAGAGCAGGCAGAACGCGCCGCCGCCGAGGAAGGACGCCGGGATGAGGATGAGCGGCTCGGCCGTCCCGAACAGGGATTTCATGAGGTGCGGCACGGCGATGCCGACAAAGGAAATGGGCCCGGCAAACGCCGTCACGCAGGCGGACAGGACGCTCGAGAGCAGGATCAGAGCTGTGCGGAACGCGCGCAGGTGGACGCCCATGTTCTGCGCGTACACCTCGCCCAGCTGGTAGGCCCGGATGGGCTTCGAGAGGAAAAAGGCCAGCACCAGCGCCGCGCCGCAGACCAGCACCATGGTCCGCACGTTCTCCCAGCTCATGCCGGAGAACGAGCCGAGCGACCAGTTGTGCAGGTTCACGATGTTGGAATCGTCGGCGAAGGTGACGATGAAATCGGTCAGCGCCGTGCAGATATAGCCGATCATGACGCCGCAGACCACGAGCAGGCTCATGCGCCGGACCTTCCTGGAGATCGCCAGCACGAAGCCCATCGAGAGCATCGCGCCCGCGAACGCCGCCGCGATCAGCACTGCCGGCGTGGACACCAGCCCCCGGCTGAGCAGCGTGACCATGGTGACCGACACCGTCAGCTTCGCGCCGGACGAGATGCCGAGGACGAAGGGGCCGGCGATGGGGTTATGAAAAAACGTCTGCAGCAGATACCCCGAGACCGATAGAGCCCCGCCGAGGATCAGCGCCGCCAGCAGCCGCGGCAGGCGGATCTGCAGCAGGATCCTGCGCTGCGAGAGCTCTCCCCCGCCCTGCAGGATCGTCCATATTTCTGACGCGGGGAGCCGGACGCTCCCCGCGAGGATGTTCCAGATCAAAAAAATCAAAAGCAGCAGAAGGAGCAGCAGAAAACCGCCCCATGTCCGTAGTCTCCGGGTCTTTTCCATACTGCTCCTCCTGTATTATGATAGTTTCCGCAGGAACCGCAGATCGCCCGCGTCCTTGTCGTTCAGAACGGCGTGGACGTCGAGGATCAGATCGCCGAGCGCGAGCGATTCCTGATAAAAGTTTTTGGTGATGCACCAGACATTGCCGGTCTGCACGGCCTTAAAGTCCGCGAGCAGCGGGCTTTTGGCCAGCAGGGCGTCCAGCGAGTCCAGCTCGCCGTCGATGGTGCTGTTGTAGATGAGGACGTCGGCGTCTTTGGCCCGGGCATAGAAGGTCTCCAGCGGCAGTTTGATGGTGGACTGGGCCGACGTCTCCCCCTCGAGGTCGTCGAAGATGTAGACGCCGCCGGCCATCCCCACCATCTGGGCCACATAGTCGCTGGTGCGGCGGACGGTGATGAGGTTATTCGTGGTGATGGAGAAGAAGGCCGCGGTCTTGCCCGTGTTCTCCTGCTCGAGGATGGGGGCCACCTGCTCGACCTTCTGGCGGAAGACCTCTTCCGCCATCTCAGTCTTATTCAGCAGGATGCCGTAGAGCTTGAGCCACTCCATCCGGGCCAGCGGGCCGCTCTCGTAGCTCGAGCGCTCCACGAGGACCGGCACGCCGAACTTTTCCAGCTGCTCCTTGACCTCGGGGTCGTGGAGCACCATGGTGTTCTCGATGGCGAGGGTGCAGCCGGCGGCAAGGATGCGCTCATAGTCCGGGGCGCTGTACTTGCCCGCATAGGCGATGCGGCCCTCCTGCATGGCCTGTCTGGCCTCTTCCACATACCAGCCCTCGGCCTTCGTGCCGGAGAGGGCGATGCTGTCCAGGGCGTCCAGATGGACGAAGAGGTCCATCACCGAGGTGGAGACGAGATAAATATGATCCAGCGGCTGGCGCAGCACCACGACGTCCTCGGGCAGGTCGTCCACCTCGGCTGCCCCTTCAGGGACGACGAGGAACCGCCCGGCGTCCGGGATGTCGATCATCACATAGCCGCCCTCATAGCAGTCGGCGGAAAACTGGGTGGCATAGTCCAGCGGATAGCTGTGGTCGAACACGAGGGATGCTGTATTGGCCGGGGCGGTCTTGTGCTGCCCGCAGCCCGCAAGGGTGAGGGCGGCGGCAGGCAGGGCTTTCAGGAAATTGCGGCGTTTCATCGTTACTTTGCCTCGATCAGGGATGCAGAGGCGAAGGTCAGCGTATACTCGATCTCATGCGGGGTGCTCATGGCGACGGTATCGCCCACCACATCCAGCGGGGTGTCGAGAGCAGTGACGGGGATCTCGAAGGTAGAGTTGCCCTCGGTGTTGGTGGGCAGATACTTTTCGCCGTCCACCAGCATATAGTCGTAGTTGGGGCTGGACCAGACGATGGTGGCGGTCATCCTGCCGTCGGCCACGGTCAAAGCAGCAGGGCTTTCCACGGTGGCGCGGCCGGAGCCGCCCTCGAGGGTCACGTCACAGGTGTAGGTGCCGTCGGCAGGTGCTTCCGCCGCAGCAGGCTGGGCGTTGGCGACACGGACGGTATGGTCGTACCACTTGCCCTTGGTGCCGAGGATGGCCAGCTGGAAGTCCTCGTCCAGAGCCTTCACCGGGATGTCGAAGCCGTAGACCTCATCGGACAGGCCGTCGGAGTAGGTGACGGTGTCGGTGGTGGGCTGGAGCCAGTCGCCCTCGTGGGCCTCGGCGTCAGCGGCCATGCCGACGTATAGGTTGACGATCTTCTTGGAGGCGAGACTGACGTGGAAGGTCATCTGACCGTCCTTCACGGTCAGGGTCCCCTTGCCGTCGTTGGCCTCGTTGGCATGGAACATGGAGCTGTCGGTGTCAAAGTCGGCGGTGTAGACGCCGTCGGGCAGAGCGGCCTCTGCCGCCGGTTCGGAAGCTGCCTCGCTCACGGCGGAGGAAGCCGCAGCCTCGGAGGACGCGGCAGAGCTGGCCGGGGCGCCGGATGCGCCGCAGCCGGTGAGCGAACCAGCCAGCACAGCGCCGGCCAGCAGAAGAGCAAATTTATGGTTCAGTTTCATGATGATATACCTCGAAGTATCTATTTTACAGAAAAGATTATAACACGCAATGGCCCGAATTCAAAGCAGGCCGAAAAAGAAATTGCCCGAAAAGGCACTCCTTTCCGGGCAATCATAGAGTCAGAAGCTGCTTTCGCAAGCAGGGTGCACCAAACGGCGAGGATTTTTGCCCGCAGGCAAGGCGATTTTCCGCAGCAATCCTGGGCGGATTGCAAGGGAAAGCAACGCAGTATGCGAGCAAAAAGACCGCCCGGGTGGTGTGCAATGATTACGAAAACGGCTTCCTAGCTCAGCCGTTCAGGGAATCGACAGCGGCCTTGGTGTGTGCGACGTAGAGCTGCTGGATGTCAGCGACCTCGCCCAGACCGGCGATCTGGCAATCGACAGAATCGAATTCGCCGGAGGCCTCGAACTGGCTCTTCCAGGAATCCTCGTCGTCGCCCGCCATATCGTTGTTGGCGTGGTCGCCTGCAACGACCATCAGGGGACGCAGGACGACCTTGGTGTAGCCGGCGGCCTTGACAGCCTCGATGACGTTCTCGCAGGCAGTCTCCTCCGGCTCGCCCTCGACGGTGCCGATGAAGACGTTCTTGTAGCCCAGAGCGTTCATCTGAGACTGCATCTGGGTGTAGCTCACCTTTGCGGTGTGAGAGGTGCCGTGGCCCATGAAAACGAAGGCGGTGCCGTCCTCAGCAGCGGCGTCCAGACTGTCGAAACCGGCGGTCTTGACGGCCTCGGCGGTGATGGCCTTGGCGACAGCTTCCTTGTCGGCGTTGATGACGGTGGCATCGCTGCCCACCTCGCCCAGCAGAGGCTCGGCGATGGCGACGGACTCGAACTTATCGCGGTAGCTGTCCACCATCTCCATCATCTCGTCGTACTCAGCGCCATGCATCAGATGGGTGGGCTGGACGACCAGATTCTTCACGCCGTTGGCAACAGCGCGCTCCAGAGCCTGCTCCATGTTGTCGATCTTCTCGCCGTCACGGGCCTGAACATGGTTGATGATGATCTGTGCGGTGAAGGCGCGGCGGACAGACCAGTCGGGGTATGCGGCCTGAATGGCATCCTCGATGCCCTTGATGTCCGCTGCGCGGCTGTTGTTGAAGGAGGTGCCGAAGCTGACGACGAGGATCTCGTTGTCGCCGATGTTGTCCTCATTGCGGGCGTCGTCCTTGGAGGCGTCGCCGGTGTCGCGGCCAAAGTAATCGGGGTCAGCCTCTTCGCCCTCGACCATCTCCTTCTGAGCGTCGGTCAGAGCGTCCCATGCGGCCTTGGCGGCCTCGCACTGGGCGTCGGTGTTCTCGTTGCGCTCCTGCACATAGATGGCGTCGATGAGGTCTGCCACGTTCTTTGCTGCCATTTCATCGGCCTCCTCGCTGCTCACCTCGCTGGCGGCGGCAGAGCTTGCGGCGGTGCTGCCGGCGGCAGTAGAAGAAGATGCACCGCAGCCGGTGAGCACACCGGCACACAGGGCCAGTGCGGCGGCAGCGGCGGTGACGCGCTGCCAGTTCTTGTTGGTTGCCTTACGCATTGTTTGAGTCCTTTCTGTTGTGTGGAATGTACGTTTCCGATAGAAAGGGTACGAAACGGGGGCCAGCTCAAACGAAAAAAGAGCCTTTTCACCGCGCGGAAGGCACAGCAAAAAGACCCTTTGAACTTTCGGGCTTTTTGGTACGACCAATTCCTCGTGATCCGGAGCCGGACGCTCCTGTACCAACAGCGGGCAGGTTTCCTGACTGAAAGCTCACCGCCCGCTGCCGCCTTCCCAGAGGCAAAGCCTCCAGTGACCGGCGCTGAGCGCCAAGGCAGCGGACTCCCTTATCACAGTGACGAGATCGCGCGGGACTCGCACCCGCTTCCCTTTTACCCTCCCGGCCGGGGACGAAGCCCCGGCGGCAGGCACCTGCTGTTTTCTATTCAGACGAGGTGAAGTATATCACACTCCGCCCTAAAATGCAATATCTCAGCCCTCCTGCGGCACGGTCCAGACCATGCCCAGCGCTTCGAGCTTTGCGATGCGCTCTGCCGTCAGCTTTTTCTCGGCACAGGCGTAGTTTTCGCGCATCCGGCGGACCCAGTCGCCGAGGCAGAAGCCGTCTTCGGTCTTATAGTTCACCGGCACCAGCAGATCGCCGTGGGCGGCGCAGTACTCTTCGGCACGGCGGAACGCCCCGGCCCACTTGGCCTCCCGGGCGTCCCACTGCATCCCGATGGCATCCAGCAGAGCGATATGCTCCGGCGTCACCTGGAACGAGCCGGGCCGGGCCTTGCGGGCAGCCCGGAGGTTCGAGATCCAGACGCCCAGACGGAAGCCGTTCTCGTCCACGTATCCGGCAGGCACGAGGAGGCTGCCCTTCTTCTCGGCGTAGAGCCTGGCGCTCTGGTAGTTGTCCAGCCAGTTCTGCTCCCGCACGCTGCACGCGGGCGGCACCGGGGCGCTGAGGCGTCGGCCTTTTTCGCCCTTGAACAGCTCTTTCAGGGCCGCGCGGCGCTCGGCGGAGAGCTTTTTGCCCTCCCTCAGCATCTGCTTCTGACGGGACAGCCAGCTGCCCAGCCAGATGCCGTCCTCCGTCCGGTACTGGGCCGGAACGGCCAGACTGCCGTGCTCCTTTTTGTATTCCACGGCCAGCTCGTAGCGGTGCTGCCACGAGTCGGTCTTTTCCCAGTTCATGCCCAGCTCGTCCAGCAGAGCTTTCCGCTCCGGCGTCACCCGGGCGCTGCTGCGCTCGGGGTTCTGCCATGCGTACCGCTGGCGGGACACCCACTTGCCCAGCAGAATGCCGTCTTCGTCGGTGTACTCGGTGGGGACGTCGAGGTTCCCGTGGGCGGCGTGGTACTTCACGGCGGCCTCGTAGGCGGTCTGCCACTTGCGGTCGTTCCGGTTCGTCCAGTCCACTCCCAGCGCTTCCAGCTTTTCGATCTGGGCGTCGGTCAGCACACCTTCTTTATAAGCGGCACGCTGACTGCCCAGCCAGACGCCCAGCGCCATACCGTCCGGCGTGACGTACTTGACGGGAATTTCCAGCGTGTGATTTTCCAGATAATACTGGACGGCGGCGGCATAGCTCTTCTCCCAGAGGATGCTGCCGGTGTCCCACACCATGCCCAGTGCCTCGAGGCGCTCGACGCGGTCTGACGGCAGATTCCCGCTCAGATAGCGCTGGCGGTTGTAGACGATCCACTCGCCCAGCGCAAAGCCGTCCTTATCCTTATAATGGACCGGCACCAGCAGGTCGCTGTGGCTGCCGCGGTACCGCCGGGCCGAAGCACAGCCGTTCTCCCACGCCAGCTCGAGCCGCTTTTTCCAGTTCATGCCGATCTTGTCCAGCCGGGCGGCCTGCTCGGCGGTGAGGCGTCCCTTTTTCTTTCCGGCCCGGACAAGGCGCTGGTTTTCCAGCCAGCGGCCCACGGCCACGCCCCCAAAGCGGTAGGAGCGAGGCACGTCCAGCGTCTTTCCCTCTGCCGTCATCTGCTTTGCGGCGGCATAATAGCGCTCCCAGTCGGAGTCCAGCGCGCGGCGGAGCTGCCGGTAAGCCCGGCGGCAGGCAGAGAGAGGCTCTTCCAACGGGAAGGCTTCTGCCCCCGCCGCGCTGCACTCCTTCCGCAGCTGCTGCACACAGGTCAGCGCCTCAAAGGCCGCGCTCAGCTCTGCCACCGGCACACTGCCGCAGGCTGCAAGGGCGCGGGCCAGCATCTGCCGGTATGCGGCCGGTCCAGCGCTGCGGCGCACCAGCACCACGCCCGAGATCCCGGCCAGAGGAGCCTGCACCGCCGGGCCGTTGGCACAGACCAGCAGCCGGAGGGTGGCCGCTTCGTCGGCCGCAAAGCCTTCTGCATCCTTATAAATATGTGTTCCTGCACCAAACAGCTTCTCGGCCTGCTCTGCGGCCTGCGCCGCCGCTGCATCATCCTCGCAGAGGACGAGGCAGCGCCCGGCAGCATCCGGGAGCCACTGCGCCAGCAGCTGTTCCACCGGCGGAAGCTTCTCTACGGCGAGGCTCAGAGCCTGATATTTCTCGGCGTTTGGGTCGGGGCAGCCCGGCAGATGGAGGTTTTTCACCTCAGCACGGAGGCGGGCCATCGCATCTTCCAGCGGCCAGAGCAGGGCCGTATAGGAGGCCGGCATGGGCAGCAGGCCCTCGGCCATCGCCCCGCCCAGCGCCAGCGGCTCCACGATGGCGTCGGCCAGCATCTCCTCGGCAGCGCGGCAGCTGTCGCCCGGGGCGTCCGGCTCCCCCAGAGCCAGCAGCTTTGCCCCCGGGCAGAGGCGGAACAGGGGCTGGACACAGTCGGTCCAGTCCTTTGCGCTCATCTCCCTCCAGCCGTCCAGTACCAGCAGGCCGGGCCGGAACTCAGCCAGCGCCACCCAGCCCAGCGCATTCTGCACGGCCAGCTGCTCGCAGCTCATCAGCCGCACCCGGCCGTCCAGCGTCCGGCCCAGCCGCTTTGTCAGGGCGCGGCGCAGCTCCAGACGGGCAGCGCAGGACACCACCCAGAGCACGCGCATCTCGGGATGGGCGTCCAGCAGCTCCCACACGATGCAGCCTTTGCCCGTACCCGCCGGACGCACCAGCGCAGCACAGTTTTTCTGCTGCAGTCCAGCCTCCGCTGCACGGCAGGCTGTTTTATTTGAATCATCTACCAAAATCGACATATCTTATCCTTTCTGCCCCTTCCGAGGGTTCAGAAATTCGCTTTTTCTGCAAAAAAGAAACGCGCCTGCGCAAAGCTGGCTTTCCTGCCTGCGCTGCGCCTGCGTTTTCCCTGCAAAAATGTTACTTTCATGTTCTATTTTTATCATAAAAGTTTATTTCTTGTCAAGATGATTTGCACAGATTTTTCCAAATAATTTTACATTCCCTTTTTCCGGAAATTCCGGGACCGTTCCCTGCTGCCCGTTGACGGCGGGGACAGTTGGTGGTAGACTTTTTTCATCGGCTCCCCTTTTGGCGGGAGACTCCCCTATTTATGATATGTGAGGTAATCGATATGAACATCATCAGCACCGAAAAAGCTCCCGGCGCCATCGGCCCCTACTCTCAGGGCTACACCGTGGGCGGTCTCGTCTTCACCTCCGGCCAGATCCCGGTAGACCCCGCCACCGGCGCAGTCGCTGAGGGCATCGCCGCACAGGCTGACCAGAGCTGCCGCAATGTGGGCGCTATCCTCGAAGCTGCCGGCGTGGGCTTTGACAAGGTGGTCAAGACCACCTGCTTCCTGGCCGACATCGCCGACTTTGCCGCTTTCAACGAGGTGTACGCCAAGTATTTCACCTCCAAGCCCGCCCGCAGCTGCGTGGCCGTGAAAGACCTGCCCAAAGGCGTGCTCTGCGAGATCGAAGCCATCGCTGAGGCCTAAGCCGCTTTTTCAGCACAAAGAGGGGCCGTCTGCACTCCATTCCGGGTGCGGACGGCCCCTTTTGTCTGTCTTCGATTCCAGTTTTTCATGCTGACTAACTTTCCCAGCCGGAGAAATTGACTTCGTTTTTCGCTTTTGTTACAATAGAATCAAACTGTTGTAAAAGATTTCCGGTCAAATTTGAAAGAGAGGTCCCTGCCCATGTCCAATTCCCGTGTTGAAAGCCACAGCCGCGCCGAATTGCGCAACAAGATCATCAGCGCAGCCACCCTGCTCGAGATCCTGTTGTCCGGCCTCGTCCTCATCGGCCTGCTGCTGTCGATGGTGCCGCTGCTGCAGTGGATGCCCGGCCTGCTGTTCGACGGCAACGACGCCGAGGTGAGCATCTTCTTACAGAGGGCGCTGGACATCGTCATCGGCATCGAGTTTATCAAGATGCTGGCCAAGCACAGCCCCGGTTCCAGCCTCGAAGTGCTGCTCTACGCCATCGCCCGCCACATGGTGGTGGGTCACGAGTCCGCCATGGAGAACCTGCTGAGCGTGAGCGCCATCGCCCTCATCTTCATCGTGCGGAGGTTCTTCTTCGTGCCGGCCTTCGGCGCTCATCTGCCCGACGGCCACCCTGCACCCGACCTTTCCCCCAGCCAGAGCGGCATCCCGTCAGAGGAATTCGCCTCCCGGCTGCGCAAGCACCTGCATCATGACGACACCGACACGGAGCTTGAAGTCGCCATCGAAGACCCCAAGTACGAGGACAACACCGACACGCTGCTGGAAGCAGACCCGAAATGAGCCTGACAACGTAAAATGCCCCGCAGGACGCTCGTCGAGAGCTGCCTGCGGGGCATCTTTTTATGCTTAGTTGCTCTTGTGCTTCTGGCCGAAACGGTACTCCTTGCCGTCCCGGATGCGCTGGATGTTGGAACGGTGCATCCAGATGACCATGCCGCCCATGATGGCAGCGCCGACCGTGCAGACCACCACGTCTCGGGTCGGCAGGCCGCGCATGAGGCTGTACACCAGCGTCAGGACCGGGTAGGCCGCGGCCATGGTGATGCTGCCCAGCGACACCATGCCGGTGGGGACCAGGCAGACAAGGAAGATGAGTGCCAGCACCGGCAGCAGCACCGGCTGGACTGCCAGAATGGCACCGGCAGCCACCAGCACGCCCTTGCCGCCCTTGAAGCCGAAGTAGATGGGCTTGGAGTGGCCCACCACGGCGAGGATGGCGGCGAGGTAGACGCCCAGATAGGGCGAGACGGCAGCGTCGGCGGGCAGATGGCCGAACAGCCACCGGCCAAGGCAGACGGCCACGACGCCCTTGAGCACATCGCCCACCGCCGTGAGGGCAGCGGCCTTCTTGCCGAAGGTGCGCAGCATATTGGTCATACCGGCAGCGCCCGAGCCGTGGGTGCGGACGTCGTCATGGTACAGATACTTGCTGACGAGGATGCCGGTGTCCACGCTGCCCAGCAGATAGGCTTCGGCAGCGACCGCCAGCACAATGAGAAATGCGGTCATCGAACCAGTCTCCCTTCCTTATACGTCCTTCGCGCCCACCTCGCCGGAGCCGCGCTCACGCACGACAAGGCGGATGGGGGTGTGCTCCAGACCAAAGTTCTCGCGGATCTGGTTGATGATATACCGCTGATAGCTGAAGTGGAACAGGTGCTTTGCGTTGACGAAGGCCACGAACGTCGGCGGACGGGTGGAAGCCTGGGTCAGGTAGAAGATCTTCAGGCGGCGGCCCTTGTCGCTGGGCGGCTGCATCCGAGCGGTGGCACGGGCCAGCATCTCATTCAGCACACCGGTGGGCACACGGGCGCCGTTCTGGCTGTCCACATCGCGGATGAGCTGCATCAGCTTGTTGACGTTGTAGCCGGTCTGGGCCGAGATGAAGATGATGGGAGCATAGCCCATGAAGCTGAAGCACTCGGCATAGCCCCGGCGCTGCAGTTCCATGGTGTTGGTCTCCTTGCCCTCCACGGCGTCCCACTTGTTGACGACGATGATGCAGGCTTTGCCCTGGTCGTGGGCGTAGCCGGCCACCTTGCTGTCCTGCTCGGTGAAGCCGACGGTGGCGTCCACGAGGATGAGGGCCACGCGGCTGCGCTCGACAGCGGCCAGTGCGCGGACGACCATGTAGCGCTCGAGGCCGTCGGTGATGTTGCTGCGCTTGCGCAGACCGGCGGTATCGGTGAAGATGAACTTGCCGTAAGCGTTGTCCACGGGGGTGTCGATGGCGTCGCGGGTGGTGCCGGCCTCGTTGGCCACGATCATGCGGTTCTCACCGAGGATGCGGTTGGTCAGGCTGGACTTGCCCACGTTGGGGCGGCCGATGATGGCGACGGGGATGCGGTCCTCCTCCACGACGGTCTCACTGAAATCGAGGTGGGCGCAGACGGCGTCCAGCAGGTCGCCGGTGCCGTGGCCGTGGACGGACGAGATGGGCATGACTTCGTCGAAGCCGAGGTTATAGAACTCGTAGAGCTCCATGGGGGTCTCGCCCACATTGTCGCATTTGTTGACAGCGAGGATGATGGGCTTGTGGCTGCGGCGCAGCATATGGGCCACGTCCTCGTCGGCGGCGGTCAGGCCGTTGCGCACGTCCACCACCATGATGATGCAGTCGGCGGTGTCGATGGCGATCTGGGCCTGCTCGCGCATATGGGCCAGAATGCCCTCGGTGGCCTTGGGCTCGATGCCGCCGGTATCCACCAGCAGGAACTCGTGGCCGCTCCACTCGCAGTTGGCGAAGATGCGGTCGCGGGTGATGCCCGGGGTATCCTCCACGATGGCCAGACGCTGGCCGCAGAGCTTATTGAACAGGGTGGACTTGCCCACGTTGGGGCGGCCCACCACAGCAACGATCGGTTTGCTCATAGGGGGTTCCTCCTTTCACAAAAGGGGTAAAATTACGGTCTTCTCCGGCGGGCGATATGCAGGCCGCTGCGCAGCAGGGCCTTGGCCTCGTCGCCGCCGCCGGTGGGCAGGACTTCCACCTTTACGCCGAGCCGCTGGCCCAGCTGCTCGATGGTCATATCATCGAGGAAGGTGTCCTTCTCCTCCCGCAGCATCACGGCAGGCACGCCCAGGGTGCCGCTGGACAGCCGGCCCTCGCACTGGGCGATGATGTCCGTCGCCGTGACGAGGCCCGCCACGCCGACGTTGCCGCCGAAGAAGTTGTTTTTGATGGGATGCACTTTTACTTCTATCATGGGGTACTGGCGGCGCAGCTCGTCCATCATCTCGGTGATGAGGGGCGCGGCCATGGTGCCGGTGACGACATCCATCTTTTTGGTGCCATAGATGCGGTGGGGCTTTTCCAGCTCGGCCAGAAATTCCTCCCGGAAGAGGCTCATCATGCCCACGCCGTTTTCCAGCTGGTCGTAGTCCTCATAGAACTCCGGCTCCGGGATGGGGCGGCCGGCCTTGAGGTACCACTCATCGCTGGGGTAGATGATGCGCTTGCCGTGGCGGCGCTTGCACTCGTCGCCGAACTCTTCCATGATGTCGATGACGGCGGCGCTGGTCTCGGCGTCGTAGGGCGTCTGCTTGAAGAGGTTCTGGCGGTAATCCGTCACGCCGCAGGGGACTGCCGCCACGCTCTGCACCATCGGGGTCAGCTCCAGCAGGTCGGTGAGGGTGCGGCGGAGCTCGTCGCCGTCGTTGATGCCCCGGCAGAGCACCAGCTGGCAGTTGACGGCGATGCCGCCCTCCACCAGACGGGGCAGGTACTTCAGCACCTCGCCGCCCCGTTTATTCGCCAGCATCCGCACGCGAAGCTGGGGATTGGTGGTGTGGACCGAGATGTTGATGGGCGAGATGTGCATCTTGATGATGCGGTCGATCTCGTGGTCCTGCATATTGGTCATGGTGATATAGTTGCCGAACAAAAAGGACAGGCGCTCGTCGTCGTCCTTGAAGTAAAGGCTCTCACGCATTCCCGGGGGCAGCTGGTCGATGAAGCAGAACATACAGTGGTTGGAGCAGGAGTGCTTCTGGTCGCCCAGATAGGTGGAGAAGTCGCAGCCGAAGGGGCCGCGCTCTTCCCGCCGGACATCCCACTCCCGGATGCCGTCCGCCACCTTTGCTTTGAGGTGGAAGCTCTTGCTGTCGGTATAAAAATCATAGTCCAGCGTGTCGTTCAGCTCGTTGCCGTCCACGCTCAGCAGCTCGTCGCCGCCGGCGAGGCCGAGGGCTTCCGCCTCGCTGCCCGCGTCCACGCGGTCGATCCTGATGGCCATGCTTTCACCTCACAATTTCGTTTTCAAGACAAAGCAAGAAGGGGAAGGCATTGCGCCCTCCCCTTCTGTACATAACACCAATGTGCCACCAATTCTGCGCAAATTAGCCCTTCTTGATGACTTCCTCGCCCTTGTAGTAACCGCAGTTGCCACATGCCTGGTG
>ERZ894196.475-NODE-475-length-12422-cov-9.052721_pt1 | contig 12422 bp, 9 predicted proteins | sample MGYA00380284_ERZ894196 | MGnify/ENA primary metagenome ERZ894196 (study PRJEB32331, sample SAMN06328427) | human gut metagenome | biome: human gut microbiome; feature: stool | host: Homo sapiens | collected 2011-10-21 ...
GCCACGAAAAAGTGGATGTGGAAGAGGAACTTCTTACCGCGGTGGAAGAAGCGATGAAATCCTGCATCCGGGAACAGACCGGTGAGGATGAGAATGAAAATTCTGTGGTTGGAAAAGTTGCGCTGGTAAGTGAAGCGGTGAACTATCTGAAAAAACAGAACGGTGCACAGCCAACGCAGAAAGAACTTGCGGATTATGTCAAAATTCCGGAAGATGAGCTTGCAGATATTCTTTATATGATTGATAAGGCGAAAAAAGATTCCTGATCGAGGAACGAAACAGCCCCCCTATTTGACGGGAGGGCTGTTTTTTTTACACTTTAGCTGGTGCACTTCTTCTATATAATGCACCATACGCATGACCATTTCTTTCTCTTCGGGAGTAAAATCATTAATCACAATTGTTTCTTCATTATTATTTCCAAGTAAATAATCTGTGGTTGTATGCAGGATTCTGCTTAGAATTACAAGATTTTCCAGAGAAGGTTTCGATATGCCCATTTCCCAGGCATTGACACCGGATCTTGTCATACCCAGCTGGATCGCGAGGTCACTCTGTGTCAGTCCGGATCGTTCGCGAAGATCGTGGATACGTTCATTTATAGACTTTTTCATTAAAACCCTCCCAATTATTATAAAATTTATGAATTTATGTATATATTATAAGACAGGATGAAAACAATAATGATCTTTTGGGATAAGTGACAATTGACCTGATGCTATACCATGGTGTATATTATTATTTATCACATATGAATACTAATACTTGACAGACGATAAAATCGTGATATTCTTATGATGAGTATCAGAAAAGTGGAAAATGTTTTTTGGTTTACGAAAGATCAGGGATAAAAAGGGATGAACAAGGCATTGATTATAACCACAACCAGTGGTTTTTTGTCGCAGTTCGAATTAAATAATGTCAGACTTCTTCAGGAAAAAGGATATCAGGTTCATTACGCAACAAATTTTGGTGTACCAATCTATGAGGTCAAAGATGAGACACTCCGGAATATGGGGGTTGTACTGCATCATATCAGTATTGAAAAAAATCCATTTAAAATAAAAAAGAATATATGGGCATTGCGGGAACTTATACGGATTATAGACCGCGAAGCGATCAGTGTTGTCCATTGTCATAATCCAAATGGTGGGGTATTGGGGCGCCTTGCAGCCGTACTCAGTAAAAGAAAGCCATTTGTGGTTTACACAGCACATGGATTTCACTTTTTTCAGGGAGCACCGGTAAAAAACTGGTTGTTTTATTATCCGGCAGAAAAAGTTCTGGCAAAATTTTCAGATATTATCATTACCATAAATCATGAGGATTATACGAGAGCAGATAAATTTCATTATAAAAAAGATGGGGGAGCAGCACTGATTCCGGGAGTTGGTGTAGATCTTGAGAAATTTTATCCATTAAAAGAAGATGAAGTTCATGAACGGGATACCTTAAGAAAAAATCTCGGAATTCCGGAGCATGCATTTCATATTGTATCTGCAGGTGAAATCAATAAAAACAAAAATCACAGAGTAGTGATTGAAGCAATTGCAAAACTTGCACGTTCGGACATCTACTATAGTATTTGCGGAGAAGGTCCTAATAGAAAAAATCTTGAAACAGAGATTAAAAAGTACGGGTTATCCGACCGGGTTTTCTTGCAGGGATATCGGAATGATATGCCAAAAATATGGAGAACCGCGGATATTTCTGTATTTCCGTCTTTGCGTGAAGGTATGGGAATGGCAGGATTAGAAGCAATGGCGAGTGGAATTCCATTAATTGCAGCAGATAATCGGGGAACCAGAGAATATCTTATAGATCAGGAGAATGGGCTGGTTTGTAATGCTGCTTCTGCAGACGAGTTTGCAAAAGCAATTCTTTCTTTATATGAAAATAAAGAACAAAGACAACGATATGCCGCAAGGGCGCAGAATACAGTTAAAAAATTTTCACTCCATGAGTCTGCGGCAAAAATGAGTCAGATCTACCAGAAACTGCCGAAGGTACCGGAAGTTACTATAGAAAATGACCGGGAGAGACCCATGATATCGGTGATCATGGGAGTTTACAATCAACAGGATCTTGAGGTTTTTGAAAAGGCAGTAAATTCTGTATTGCAACAGACATATCGGAATTTTGAGTTTTTAATATACAACGATGGATCTTCTATCAAAAAAGTAAACACATATATGAAAGAACTGGAAAGTAAAGATTCAAGAATTCGCGTCATTGGTTCGAAAGCAAATCATGGACTGGGGTATGCGTTAAATCAATGCATTGCCAGTGCAAGGGGAAAATACCTTGCACGGATGGATGCCGATGATATTTCCCATCCAAAACGATTTGAAGAAGAAATCAGTTTTTTGAAAGATCATCCCGAATATATGTGGTGCGGAACAAACTGCAAGCTGGTTGATGACAGAGGCATATGGGGAGAGGGAGTCCGCCCGGAGGAGCCGGGTACGGACGATTACCTGAAATATTCGCCGTATATTCATCCAACCGTCATGTACCGTGCCAGCCTGTTCAAAAAGGTGGCTGGGTACGATGAAGGAAAAAAGACTGCGCGATGCGAGGATTATGAATTGTTTATGCGTTTGTTCGGACTGGGCTACAAAGGTTATAACATCCAGAAGTGCCTGCTTGATTACCGGGTAGACCGGGAAAATTATCACAATCGGTCATGGAAAAACCGGTTTCATGAAGGCCAGGTGCGTTACGAAGGATTTCGTGGTCTTGGAATCCTCTGGCCGAAAGGCTGGCTCTATATTTTTCGTCCGATGGTCAGCAGATTTGTACCGTCCAGCATGATCGTGAGAAAAAAGGAGCGTATGGCAGACTTATGAAACATCAGGCAATGATACAACCGCGAATGGAAACGTACCGTACGCTGTTAAAACAGAATACTTTTCTGTCCGGTGCTGCAGAGGAGTGCCTGAAGCAGCTGTGTGCACCGGAGGATCAGATATATGTCACCTTATGGGCACCGGCACTGGTACAGTATGTAGCATGGGTTTTGGAAGAGGCACAAAAAAACAGACAGAAAAGACTGTATTTTCTGGCAAGAGATGCATATCCGATGTATCTTGTCGCAAAGAAAATGGTGGAATATTTACATATTCCCGTAGAAATCTGTTATCTGCGAGTATCCCGTTATGCTTTGCGTATTCCGGAATATCATCTCCTCGGGGATGCGTGTCTGGACCGCATATTTCTTTCGGGGATTGATATCAGTTTCTATCAAATCTTAAACCGTGCGGCACTCAGTGAAGAAGAGATGATTGCTGTATGCAGGGAAATCAATTATCAGAGACCGTTACATGCAACCTTAAATCGGAAAGAAATTTTCAATTTAAGAGAACGGGTAAAAAAATGTTGTGCGGAAGGAACGACACATTTGCTGGAGAGGATTTATGAGAAGTCAGACGCAGCATATGAGACTACCATTGGATATCTGCGGCAGGAAGGCCTGCTTGACAATGTCCGTTATGCAATTGTTGACAGTGGATGGGTAGGAACCATCCAGAAAAGTATGCAGACACTTTTGGCACAGGAAAAAACCGGAATTACTTTGACGGGATACTATTTTGGATTATATGAGTATCCGATAAACCGAAACAATTGCAGATATGAGGCATATTATTTCATGCCAAAGGGGAATGTCAGAAAAAAGGCAGGATTCAGTAACTGTCTTTTTGAAGTGATGTACAGTGAACCTTGTCCGATGATAAAAGCTTATTGCTGTGAAGCCGGACGATATATTCCGGTATTCTCGCAAGTAGAGAATCCAAACACAGAGCAGCTAAAGAGAAACAATGAGTTACTCCGGATGTTTATGGATCATCTGTCGAAGCAGCCGGAACATAAAGCAGCCATGCTATGTCAGAAAGATATAGCAGGAAAGTTGTATGAAACCATCATGTCCAGACCAAATCGATGGGAAGCAAAATACTATGGTATGCAGCTGTTTTCGGATGATCTGTCCGATGAACATATGCGCTGTATCGCCAATCGCCTGACGCAGAGAGAAATTAAAGACCTGAGAATTCTTTCAAAATTATGTATCATGTTGGGGTTGTCAAAAAAGGTAATCCATGAAAGCGGGTGGATTGAAGGGACAATCGTCAATGCGGGAAAACATATTTCTTCAAATCTGAGATCCGCAAGAATGGCAAAGTATGTAACACATTTAAGGCAGAGCCTTAAAGCAAAATAGATAAAGAGGATTGCAATGTTTGAAACAGTTGGTGTCATGGCCGTAAGTGCCTGCATCTTACAAATGGTGTATGAAAAAATAGAAAAACAACGTCCGGTTGTTGATTACACGGAAGAAAACAAAAAGTTCCGGGAACAGAAAGAACAGGAAGCAAAAGAGTGGTCGGTACAGATCCTGCCATACCTTGAAAAGGAAAAAGAGCAAAGATCTGAGCCACCGGTTATCTGCGTAGAGGATCTTACTATGCGGTTTCGGATTGCAACCAATAATGTGTCAGGTATTAAGGAATATCTGATACAGACCCTTCGAAAACAGATGTCATACAAAGAACTGTATGCATTAAATCATATTAACTTTAACGTATATCGTGGAGAAATTGTAGGGGTGATCGGAACGAATGGTTCCGGAAAATCAACCCTGTTAAAGATTGTATCAGGTGCGCTCAATCCTACTTCAGGAAGAGTGGTTGTGGATCAGCGGAAGGTTCAGCTTCTCACGCTTGGTACCGGGTTTGATTTTGAACTGTCCGCAAAGGAAAACGTGTATTTAAATGGAGCAATCATTGGTTACTCCAAAGCATTTATTGACGAACATTATCAGGAAATCGTAGATTTTGCAGAATTAGAGGGATTCATGGAAGAAAAAGTAAAGAATTTTTCTTCCGGTATGGTTTCCAGGCTGGGCTTTTCCATCGCAACGGTGGCGGGTGCGGCAGAAATTTTGATTTTGGATGAGGTGTTATCTGTGGGAGATGAATTCTTCCGGAAAAAGAGTCTCGCAAGGATCAAAGAACGATCCACGGCGGCTCCACCGTCCTTATGGTCTCGCATGGCATGCAGACGATCCTCGATAATTGTACGAAAGTTGTCTGGATTGAACAGGGAAACATGCGCATGATTGGGGAACCGAAAACCGTGTGTAAAGCCTATCGCAGCCAATACAGCGAGTAAGTATATTAATCTGGTAAAAAATCTGTATACAGATTTTTTATATATAACTCACATTTTTCAGAGGAAAGGAGACTTATTGTCATGAAAATGAAGAAATTAGCAGCTGCATTACTGGCCGCAGCTGTACTTGCAACAACTGTAGCACCTACTGCAACACCAGTATTTGCAGCAACAACTGCAGAGACTACAGCTACAGACGCAACACCGGAGCAGGAGGTTACTGTAAAGAAACCTGCCAAAGCTACTGTTGCAGCAAAAAATGATTCTGTAAAGGTAACCATCAAGAAAGTTGCCGGAGCAGCAGGATACGAAGTACAGTATTCTACATCCAAGAAATTTACAAAGAAGACTACAAAGTCTAAGACAACAAAGAAGACAAGCTACACTGTAAAGAGCCTGAAGGATAAGACTACTTACTATGTTCGTGTTCGTGCTTACAAGCTGGACAAGAATGGTAAGAAAGTATATTCCAAGTGGACATCTACAACAAAAGTTAAAACAAAATAGTTTTTATGAAATGTGAGTTTACCATAGGAGTCAGGAAATACTGACTCCTATATCTTGACAATAGGGGATATATTTTGAAAAAAGTAAGAGAAGAAGCCGTGAAAATGTTCATGGTATTGATGTTTACATTATTGCCACTGTACTATTCGGATAATTACTATAATATTTTAAACGATAAAAGGGATATTTACTGGCTGTTTTCGCGAATTTTATTTGTAGTTATCGCAGTCAGTTTGTGCATCAGTCTGATGCTTGTGATAAAAAACCATCAATTCTCAAAAAATATGAGGACACAGCTTAGAAAAATCAGCATACTGGATGTTGTGATGCTGCTATTTGGCATACTTGCAATTGTGTCAACGGTATATAGTGCCGACATCGGAAATTCCATCTCCGGAGAAAATGCGTGGGATGTGGGAACACAGATGATTGTCTGCAGTGTTATTGTTTATTTTATCATTTCCAGATGCTACAGCGGAAAGGGAGATCTCTGGGTATATCTGTATTTCGGGACCGCCGCAGTGCTTGCAATCGGTATCATAGACCGGCTGGGGTATGATTTTCTCATCATGCACGATGAGATCCCATTGCAGTACAACATCTTTATTTCAACCATTGGAAATGTAAACTTCTGGGCGGGATATTTGTCGATCATTATTCCGTTTTTCATGCTGGCAGTGCTGTTTACGAAAAACCGGTTTGCACGGTTTTTTATCTATCTACTTTTGCTTGCAGCATATTTCAGTCTGTTTATCACGCTGACAAATACGACTTACATAGGAATTGGCATTGCAGCATTATTTGTTGTATGGTATTCACTCTGCAAAGTCAATCGTCTGAAAAATCTTGCGATCAATGGAATTTTGTTCGCGATAGCCGGTGGAATTGCAGAAGTTTTGTGGAAACATCCGTGCACTCCGCGTGCAATTGATACCGACAGTGTGTCTAAGCTGCTTTTGGCACACCGTCTGTATCTGGTTCCGGGTATTCTTGGAATGGTAATCATTTTGCTGTTCCTGCTGGGGACGGTTTTTCCGGGAAAAATACGGACAAAGATGGATACATGTGTGGAGCGTGTGTTCAGTAAAGTATGGATCTGGCTGATCATAGTCGGAGTTATCGGTATGGTATTCTATGTGATCTACAATTACAATCTGAAATTATTTAATTTCCGTGGTTCCATCTGGTATTTCTCTTTCATGGGATTTTTAGATGGTACACTCTGGCAGAAACTTATGGGTGTCGGACCGGCACTTTTGGATACAGTTACACAGGCACAGATTGCGAAAGCCGACTTTTATGTAGAGTGGAACTGGATGTATTGTACTGCTCACAACGATCTGTTGGAATATCTGGTTACCATGGGGGTATTTGGCGCAGCATGCAGACTCCTGATGTATGTTCTCCCATTTGTGATGTACACGAAAGGCAAAGAACGAAAACCGGAAAAGGCAGCAGTTCTTGCAGCACTGGTTGGATATCTGGGGCAGGGCTTGTTTACCGGACCTTATATTCTGACCTATGTACTTTACACCATTTTCTTGGGTGTGCTGGGCGCATATTATCGCATGGGAAAAGAAAAAGGAGCAGAAGCATGAGTATTCGGCAATATTGGTTTGTGCTCTGGGAACTGACCAAAAGAGAATTGAAACGAAAATATGCCAGAAGTTTTCTGGGAATTCTGTGGAGCTGTGTGTATCCGTTGATGCGTATGGCATTGGTTGTGGTATTGTTCTCGACCATTTTCAATAAAGGAATTGATAAGTATCCGGCGTATTATTTCGTGGGATTTTTGATGTTTGAGTTTTTTGCGACGGCGACACAGACGTCACTTACCACACTGAAGGATAACCGGAATCTGCTGATCAAATCAAAACTCCCACGGGAACTGTTTGTATTGTCGCGTGTGCTTACGGCATTTGTGAACTTTCTGCTTGGATGTATTCCGTTTGCGGCGGTGGTGGCATGGTATCGGGCGAGAGTGACATGGTATTATCTCATGATTCCGGTGGTATTGTTGCTACTTCTGATTTTTACAGTAGGAATGTCGTATGCAGTCTCCATCTGGTTTGTGTTCCAGAGGGATGCGATGAATATCTATTCGAACTTTATCTTCATCCTGCGATTCTTCGTGGCGATGTTCTACTCGGTAGAATGGGTGGCAGATGGGGTCAAATGGGTGATTCAGCATAATCCTCTGTACGCGTACATCTATGTGATGCGTCAATGCGTGGTGTATGGCCAGTGGCCGGAAACCATGTATCTTGTACAGATGGTTGCGTGGGCATTTGGGATGCTTGCTTTTGGAATCCTGATATTTAAAAAATATGAGAATGATGTAGTGGAGAGATTGTAGTGGGAAAGACGCAGCAGATAATTAGGCGAAGAGTGGACGAATTACAGCAGAATATGTTCGTGATCCACCAGCTTGTGATACGTGATAAAAAAAGAAGCCTGTCATCCACGTTTATGGGCGAATTGTGGGAAGTGATCAACCCGCTGATCAATATGGTGGTGATGGTGCTGGTGTTTGGAAAGATGTTCGGTGATGGAAACTCCAGCAGGTTTCCATTATATGTCTTAACAGGAACAACCATTTATGGATTATTCACATCTGGAACAACGATGTGTTTGAATGCGTTAATGGGAAATAAGAATTTTTTGATCAAAACACAGATCAAAAAAAATGTATATGTGGATCAGAAAATCTTGCTGGCTTTTCGTAACTTCTTGTTTTCTTTAATGATCTATGCATTTGTGATTGCATTATACCGGATTCGACCTAGTGTTACGTGGCTGCTTTTTATTCCAGATGTCCTGCTTACGTTAATTATGATGCTGGGAATTGGGAAAATACTTGCGGTCATTAACGTAACGTTCGCAGATATCACGTATTTCTATAAGATCTTTACATTGTTTCTAATGTACGGTTCGGCAATCTTCTATCGGGTTGATCGGTTATCACCAACAATGCAGAAATGCATGACGATTTTGAATCCTTTATATACGGTGATTTCAATTCCGAGGGAATGCGTGATGGAGCGGATGTATCCGAATTGGAAACTTTGGGCGATTGCGAGTGTGTATGCAGGTGGATGTTATATAGTGGGAACAATTTTCTTTAATCGGAAAATTGAGGATATAGTGGCGAAAATGTAGTGGAAAAGCGAGGAATAAAAAATGGTAAAGATTTCAATAATTGTACCAATTTATAATGCAGAAAAGTATTTGGAACAATGTTTACAGAGCATTAAGAATCAGACTTTGAAAGATATTGAGGTTATATGTGTTGATGATGGGTCTACAGATAGTTCCCCTCAAATAATGGACAGATTTCAGAATGAAGATCAGCGATTCAAGGTAATACATAAGTCAAACGGTGGAAATGGACATTCTATGAATACAGGCTTAGCTGCAGCAACGGGAGAATATATTGGTTGTGTGGAAGCGGACGATTATATTGAAAATAATATGTTTGAAAAATTGTATATGTATACCAATAACGGAACCGTTGACATAGTTAAAAGTAATTTTTGGAATTGTTATGAGAACGAGGATGGCTCAATCAAAAAAGTAGTCAATGAAGAACGCTCAAATATGCCAGAGGTTGCTACACCTTTTACCATTAAAGAGTACCCACAAATTTTGTGGGGACATCCATCGATCTGGTCAGGCATTTATAAGAGAAGTTTGATCGAAGACAATGGTATTAAGTTCAAAGAAGCAAAAGGAGGTGGATGGGTCGATAATCCGTTCTTTTTCGAAACAATGTGTTGTGCAAAAAGTATTATTTGGACCGCAAGACCATTTTATAATTATCGAACGGAAGTAGAAGGGTCTTCATCTAAAGGATATGATTTTAATATTCCATTTGATCGAATGATCGACAATTTAAATGTATTAGAGAAATGCAATTGTCAGGACGAGGAGACACTCAAATTTGCTTATGCGAGAGCGCTGATGTATTTATGTGGTGCTATTGTAGAGTCTGATTATGCCGGAAAAGAACAGCTATTTTATAAAAAAGCTAAGGAAATGCTCGACAAGATCAATCCTGCAGTAATCAAAGATGATTTCAATGCTCGTGACAGGAAGAACTATTTACAGTATAAATCACCGTTGAATAATTTATATGAAAATAGAAAAAAAGTTTTAATTTATAACTGGGTTCCATTTGATAATTCCAACAAGGTTGGCGGAGGAGTTACGATATATTGTAAAAATTTGATTCAGTCGATCATCGATAACCGCCCAGATGTGGATGTTTATTTTTTGAGCTGTGGTTGGGCATATGACATTTCAAAAAAGGAATGTTATGTGCGTAGAATAGACAATATATTTGGAGAACGTTGTAAAACTTATGAGATAGTGAATTCTCCGGTTCCGGCTCCACAGGATATGTTGTTTGGAAATCCATCAGTAGCATTTGAAAATAAAATGTTAAAAAATACTTTTGATGAATTTTTGAAGAAATATGGTGAATTCCAGGTGATTCATTTCAATAATATGGAAGGATTATCATTGGATGTGTTTGACTTGAAAGAAGAGTATCCGAATACAAAGTTTATCTTTTCGCTGCACAATTATGTGCCAATCTGCATGACAGGATTTTATTATAATCGCTATCAGCATGTCAATTGTGTTCCAGAATGTACGGCGGAAGATTGTGATAAATGTATTGATCGGTCACATATGAGGAATTATGCAAACGAAATATTAGAGCGTGGACGGGTCAATCGGGAAGGGGGATTGGAAAAAGCTGATGAATATGAATGGAGTGATAAATTTGGCTTTGATCGACTGAGTATCAAAAAAGATGCAAAACAATTCATAGAATTTAAGAACAGAGCCGTGGAAGCATTAAATAAAAATATGGACAGTATTTTAGCCGTTTCGCAGCGAGTGTTGGATCTTGCAGTTGAAAATCATATTGAGAAAGAAAAACTGATACTTAGTTACATAGGTACGAGAGTTGCTGAATTCCAGATCGGACATTCAAATTGTGAAATTGGAGATTATTTCAAAATTGGTTATTTGGGCTCCAATCTTGAATATGAAGAAAAAGGATATCCGTTTTTATTGGATGCGTTAGAGGAGATGGATTCGTCATATGCTGCAAAAATCGAATTGGTATTGACAACGACAACTCGTGATAAAGATGCATATATTCAAAAGAAATTAAAAAAGTTCCATAAAGTAAAGATTATTCATGGCTATAGCCACGCTGATTTACATAATATTCTTACTGGAGTAAACCTTGGAGTGATACCGGTACTTTGGGAGGATAATTTGCCGCAGGTGGCCATTGAAATGGTGGCATTTGGTGTGCCAATTCTGTCAAGTAGTGCAGGAGGAGCCTCTGAATTAACTCGATCAGACGCATTTCGGTTTAATGTCGGAGACACAGAGGATTTTCTGAAAAAAATATATGCGATTGTTGATCAGGAGGTTTCACTGGATGAGTTCTGGAAAAATCATAGTGGTTTGTGTACGAACCAGGAACATTACGAGCAAATAGAAAAAGTCTATGCTTTAGGCAAGGTGAATAATATTTCTCTTTCTGGAAAAGAAGTGTCGGAGATTTTGGAAGAAAAAGACTTTTTATATCAGCATTTTGTCGAAGATGATGTTGATGTATATAGAAAGAAAATCGAGAGGTTGAGCACGGAACTGGAAGAAGTACGTAAGCAGAGAGATAATTTGGGATGGCGATTAAGTGAAACCCGAAAATCCAAGACTTATAAAATCGGGAGAGCTATAACCGCGATTCCAAGAAAAATAAGAGAGGTTAAATAAATGGCACTATATGATGTAGGGATAGTAGGATGTTGGTACTGGGGAAATTATGGTTCTCTACTTAATGGATATGCTACGTTTTCTTTGATTAAGGGAATGGGATTGAGACCACTGAATATAGTAACGCCATACAATGGTTTTGAGCCACATGCAAAAAAATTTTTTGAGGCAGTGTATGACAGTGAAGATATCTCAGAATGTCTACCATTTGAACGTGTAAATGAATTTAATAATATGTGTGAGACATTTGTTACGGGATCAGATCAGATATGGCATAACCATCCCAACAGAAACGAAAAAGAAAGATTGTATGATTATTTTTTCCATTTGGATTTTGTAAAAGATGATAAGAAAAAGATTAGTTTTTCAACATCATATGGAAATCTTATACCTGAAAAAGATGAGTATTACACGAAGATAAGACGGTTATTAGAGAGATACGATGCAATTTCATTAAGAGAAGAAAATGGTGTAGATTATCTAAAAAAATATTATGGAATTAATGCAACACAGATCATCGAACCAGTTATGATTGTACAGAGAAAATTATGGGAAAATCTTATAGAAAAATCAGATTTAGCATTAGAGGACGATTACATTTTTTCATATATTTTGGATCCTACGGAGAAGAAAAGACAGTTGATTAAGGATTTTTCAACAAAAATGAATTCTAAATCAATTAATGCGTTGGATGGATTTTCTGCACACTATAATTATAACAAAGAAAAGCTTAATCTAGAAAATACGTTGCCTAATATATGGGCGGCTGATTTCTTAAAGTGCTTTGCAAAATCGAAATTTGTAATAACGGATAGTTTCCACGGAATGTGTTTTGCAATGATTTTTAATAAACCATTTATTGCTATTGCCAATGATGGGAGAGGAATAGATAGATTTAAATCCATTTTGGATATGTGTATGCTTAGTGATCGCTTGATTGATATTAATAA
>ERZ894196.480-NODE-480-length-12340-cov-8.585022_pt1 | contig 12340 bp, 10 predicted proteins | sample MGYA00380284_ERZ894196 | MGnify/ENA primary metagenome ERZ894196 (study PRJEB32331, sample SAMN06328427) | human gut metagenome | biome: human gut microbiome; feature: stool | host: Homo sapiens | collected 2011-10-21 ...
GGATTTTCACGTTACAGGTAGAATTTCGGCTCCTTGCGCCCGGCGCAGTATTTTTTCACCGTGGCGGCCGCGGCCAGCCGCAGCGGCAGCGGCACACTGCGCCCCGACTGCGGGCAGATCTGGATGCAGCGCAGACAGGAGATGCACTTGGCCTTGTCCACCTTCTGCGGCGCGTCCTTCGGGATGGCGCCGGCGGGGCAGTTGTCCGCGCACAGGCCGCAGCGGATGCAGCGCAGGCCGCCGGTCGGCTTGAGCGGCAGACCGTTGTAGGCGCGGTAGTTCGGGTTGCCGGGCACGGTGATCCCGGCCGGGGCGTCGGCGGCGATGCGGGATGCGAGCCGGGTGCAAAAATCTTTGATCTTGCTGCGGTCGGACGCGTCCGGCCGGCCGGCGGCGATGTCGGTGTTGACCGAGTGCGGCGCAATGACCTCCGCCGCTGCGATCACGCGAAAGCCCAGCGGGGCGAGCGTGTCGCGCATTTCGAGCAGGGCGTCGTCCACGGCGCGGTTGCCGAATACGGCTACAAGCACGGCCGGGGTGTCCGTCCCGCGCAGGGCGCGCACGCGCTCAAGGCACGGCCCGGGTACGCGGCCGCCGTAGACCGGGAAGAACACGAGCAGACAGTCGTCGGCAGAAAACGTTTTTGCCTCGGCGCGCACGGTGATGTCGGTGCAGGCATCGGCCGCGTTCAGATTTTCCGCGAAGAGACCGGCGACACGCTGCGTGCCGCCCGTGGGGCTGAAGAAATACAGGTGCAGGTTGCGCGGATGCATAGCATGGCCTCCCAATTTCAGATTGCCTATATTGTAACGAAAACCGGCTGGGATTGCAATGCTTTGGAGGCGCAATGGGCGGGAATTGTGCCGGTTTGTGCAGGCCGCCGAATGGCTCGGCCGGCCACCGGCCGGGGCGGCCTCTGCCGGTGTCGGTGCGCCGGATCAGTCGTTCGACCGGCCCCGGTGTGCGTAGTCGGCGTCAATGCGCCGCTTCCAGTCTCCATTCAGCGGCCGGCTGCTGCGGACGGCGCTGATCGCCTCGCCGATGACGTCATAGTTGAGCGCGGTGCCGGCGCTGTCACAGCAATAGTTGGCGGCGCGGCTCGCGTCGATGCCGAACGCGTTCGCCGTCTCTACGGCGTCGATATTCGCGCCGAGGAACAGAAACTCCCAGCCGTATTTTGCCTTTTCCTTTTCGATCATCTGCCGGACGTGCGCAATGCCGTAGCGGCGGCTGGCGTTTTCCATTCCGTCGGTCGTGATGACGAACAGCGTGTGTTCCGGCACGTCCTCCGGCCGCGCGTATTTGTGGATGTTGGCGATGTGGTGGATCGTGCCGCCGATGGCGTCGAGCAGCGCCGTGCAGCCGCGCACGGTGTAGTCGTCGGTCGTCAGCGGGCGAACGTCCTGCACGTTCACGCGGTCGTGAATGACCTTGCTCGCGCTGTCAAACAGCACGGTCGAGACAAGCGCCGTGCCGTCCGCCTTTTTCTGCTTTTCGATCATGGCGTTGAAGCCGCCGATCGTATCCGACTCCAGCCCCGCCATGGAACCGCTGCGGTCGAGGAGAAAGACGATCTCTGTCAGGCCCTTTTTCATGTTCCGTTCCTCCTAAAATCAAATATGACTGCTCGGTTTTCACCTTGCAGTCATATTCTAGCGTCGGTTCGGGCCGGAGTGGTCGCCTGGCAGGCGACATTGTTCACATGCCGAGGAGGGGCTGGTCAAATGCGAACAGCGCCTCGTTGATCTCAAACACGTTGTAGTTGCCGCGCTCGACGAAAAACTCCACGATGATGTCAAACTTGCTTGCGTGCGACAGGGCGAAGCCCGCCTTGGCGAGCATGTCCCGCATTTCTGCCGGCGGCAGCTCGAGCGCGAGCGCAAACGCGATCACCGTCGGCTTCGATGGCCGATAGTTTTTGCCCGAGCGGATCTTGGAAAAGAGCTTGCGGTCGATGTTCGCTTTTTTATAGCACTGTGCGTCGGTCATGCCGCGCTCGTCGATCTTCCGCAGCAGCATCTCCGAAAAGCTCTCGTCAAGCTGGGCCAGCGCATTTGCGAGCAGTGCGGTATCTGCCGCCACGGCCGGTCCGCACTCCGGCGCCTGCTCCGGCATCGGTGCGCGCGGCTGCTGCAGGCACGGCCGCCGACGGTCGATCTGTGCGGCGGCATAGCGGTCGTCAATATAAGCGGTGATGTCTGCAAACAGCCGGCTGCCGATCCGGTATGCCTCGCGGCCGAAGATGACGAGATAGATCGTCATGTCGTGCTCCAGCAGAAAATCACGGATGGTGTCCACCGCGGTCGTCAGTGCCTGGTCTTTCGGGTAGCCGTAATTGCCCGAGGCGATCAGCGGAAAGGCGACCGACGTGCAGCCGTATTCCTCTGCCAGCGCCAGTGCGGCCCGATAGCAGGAGACGAGCCGGGCCTGCTCGCCGTGCTGCCCGCCATGCCAGCGCGGGCCGACGGTGTGGATGACATATCTGCACGGCAGACCGCAGCCGGCCGTGATCCTGGCCTCACCCTCGGCGCAGCCGTGCAGCGCGCGGCACGCTGCGGCCAGCTCCGGCCCGGCGGCGCGGAAAATGGCGCCGCTGACGCCGCCGTCCCCGAGCAGCGTCGGGTCGGTGGCGCTGACGATGGCGTCCACGTTCATTTTGGTGATGTCATTTCGCACGATCTGCAGCGGCATGGCGGCCCCGCCTTTCTTTTCTTTTGGCTATAATCATATGGTAGCACATCCGCGGCACGTCTGCAACGCCCGGCTTGCCCGCCGGCGCGCCGCGTGCTATACTGGCGGCAGCAACACCGGAAGGGGGGGCGGCCGCCATGCGCGAATCCGCAACGAAAAAAGTGCTCGCCGAGAGTCTTAAGGACCTCATGCTCCGGCGCGACTTCACGGACATCACCGTGACGGACCTCTGCACGGCTGCGGAGATCAACCGCCGCACGTTCTACCGGCACTTTACGGACAAGTACCAGCTTGTGACGTGGATCTATGACAAGGGCTTTCAGAAGGCGATCGGCGACGACGAGCCGGGCCTGTTCGACCTCTTCGGGCGCGTGTGCACGTATCTGTATGCCGACCGCGCGTTTTACGCCCGCGCGCTCACGTTCACGGGGCAGAATTCGTTCCACGACTTTCTCTGCGCCCGGCTGCAGCCGTATCTTCAGGCGGATTTTTCCGACCTTTTCCCCGACCCACAGACCGAGGCGTTCATGTTCGGGAAGATGTCGGATGTGGTCATGGACATCATTCAAAACTGGCTCAGCCGGCCGGGCTGCCCGCCGCCGGAGGTGTTTGCCCCCTGGGCGCTGCACCTGTGGAAGGATATCATGGGCCGGTGGAAGGAGCTCGGCGATGCGTGGGAGCACACACTGGACCACAAAAACGTATAAGTGAGGCAAAAAGCCACGGAACTGCGGTTCCGTGGCTTTTCTTGTGGCGCAATTTGTTCTATGCTGAACACACCCCCTCATTTGGAAGCGCGCGTTCCCAGAGGTTTTGTTTCAATCTTTCATGGCACCTCTTCCTCCGTTGCGCGACGGCGGCTGCGCGCTTCCGATTTGTCCTTTCGGCAGAGCATGCCTTCCTTTGATATCGGACGCCCCGGACTGCAAATGCAGTCCGGGGCGTCTGCGGTTTTGGGTGGTGTGGGCGAGCTGCCCGGCGTGCGCTTCATCGAATTTCAATCCACGCGCCCCGTGTGGGGCGCGACCTGCCATCGTGATATCCATGAGGGATGGGGACAGATTTCAATCCACGCGCCCCGTGTGGGGCGCGACGAGCGAAGATATTAAGAACACCCTGAAAGGAAATATTTCAATCCACGCGCCCGTGTGGGGCGCTACCGACGATATGGCAACCAGATATAACACCGTGGCAATTTCAATCCACGCGCCCCGTGGGGGGCGCGGCGGGGTCAGCGCAGGGCGTCCGGCAGGACGGTCTCTGTGCCGCACGGGATCCAGTTGTGCTTATCGCGTGCGTTCTGATTGTCGATCCGGTACCAGTCGCCGGGAAAGAACTGGTTGCCGTTGTTTTTGGAAGTGTCCCAATCGTAGGACATGAATGCATAAAACGGCCGGTCATATTTGGCGTTTGCATTGATGGCGTTGCCGGTGAAGGGGTTCGTCGGGTTGTCGATCAGCCCGCTTGTCGCCAGTGTCGGCACGTCGGCCGTGGTCATGAACGTGTCCGAGAACGAGAAGCCCTTGGCATTGAAGTCCTTGACCATCAGCAGGGGGAAGAAAAAGTCCGTATCGGGGCCGTTGTCGATAACGCGATCCCAATTGAGGTACAGGCCGCGTCCGTGATCTGCGACGAGGATGATGCGCGTGTTATCGTACACGCCGTTTTTGCGCATGTAGTCAAACCACTTGCCGAGCTGCATCAGCGAGGCCATATTGGAGTCGTAGTGCGCGAACTGGACGTCCTCCTCCATGACGATCGACTTGCCGTCGACGGTGAAGCGGTCCGCATGCTCGCTGTCATACTCCGTGTTGTCCATGGTACCGGAGACGGAATAGTCCGGCGCCTGCAGCAGCACGGGGGAGTGCGTGGTGTCGTTGGTCATGAACAGGAACGTGTTGTCCCCGCTCTTGGTGGCCTGCGTGATCGTCGGGAGATGGGTCAGTGCATGGTAGCCCTTGAGGAACGTGGCGTCCATGCCGGTGGCGGTGTGGGGGCTGGTGATCGTCTGCTCGACGAAATTTTCCTCCTCCTCCTCCGTCTGCACGGTGCTGCGGTTGAAATTGCCGTTGTCGTAGAGGATGGACTGCACGGTGACGGGGCATACCTTCATGAGACTGTAGCCGAAGAAGTTGCGCATGTTCGCGCTGATCCAGTTCTTCGGGCTCATGTCCGATTCGAAGGCGCCGAAGGTGATATAGCGATGGATGTCCGGATAATCGGAAAAGACGGACAGGTCGGGCACCCACTGGTAGTTGGCGTAGATGGGGTCAAAGACCGTGACGTCGAAGCCGTTCTGGTCAAACAGGACCGGCATCATCTTGAGCGCTTCGTTGTGCTTGTCGACCAGCTTTTCATCTTTGCGCAGGTTGATCTGGTCGACCGTGTATTCGTATCCACCCATGAGCGCGGGCGTGCCCATGTTCGTGAAAGCGCCGGTGGAGACGACGTTCGTATAAGCGGTGAAGCCGTCGAACTGTGCCTGCAGCTCCGGCTTTTCATTGAAGATATACGGCAGGAACGCGCCCACGGCGCGGTCGAGCATGAGCACGATGACGTTTTGTCCGGTCTTGCTCATGGTGTATTCCGGCACACCGCCGCTCTCTTCCATCGTCTGGCGGATGCTCTTGATCTGCGAGTGGATGCTGCCGATATTGATCGGCAGCATGATGGCAATGGCCAGAACGAACGCGATCGCTGCCTTGAATACATGCTTGCTCCACCGCCGATAGACCAGATACATGACGGCGGCGACGGCTGCGGCCGCGAGCAGATTGCCCCAGAGCTCGGCCGGCGCAAACTGCATGCCGCCCTCAAAGCTGAGCGTGGACGAGAGCACGCCGAGGCGCTTGCCGAAGAACATGAAGTCCACGATGGCGACGCCGACGAGCATCCACAAAACCTTCTCAAAGGCGACCTTGCCCTTCGGGCTTGCCAGCCAGTAGAAGATGCCGAACCAGATGACGAACGTGCCGACGGCGAGGCACAGGCTGTTGACGATGAACCAGACCGGGCTGTAGTACATCTGCACGTTCACGAATTCCTGCGCGGACGACGAGATGACGGACGCCGGGATATACCCGCCGATGAACAGCGCCAGGAACGCGGCGCAGCCGAAGAAGATCTTTGCGTTCGGCTTGGCGGCGGGCTTTTCGGCAGCGGGCTTTTTCCGGTGGATGAGCTCCAGGATCAGGGGCAGCAGCAGCGCCGCGCCCAGGAGCAGCAGCGTGGCCTTGACGACCGGCCGCGCGGAGAAGGAATAGCGCACGAGACCGAGCACCAGCAGCGCCGCACCGGCGGCAGCGGCCAGGATCTTGAGCACCCGTCCCGGATGCTTGAGCTTATAAAAGACGGTCTTGATGAGGGAGAAGATGTTGTTGAGCGTCCAGTAAAACACCAGGCCGGCGGGGGATGTGTACAGGAAGAAGAGGAAGAACACCGCCATCGCGTACAGCTGGATCTTGGTCTTGGGCGTCGAGCCCTTCGTGAAGATGATGCATGAGACGAGGTTGACCGCCGTCATGATGATGGGCAGGAGGTTGATGTGTACCCCGGCGATGGCAATCAGCCCGTCGGCGGCGCCGAGGTCGGCGATCGGCCCGAAGGACACGCCCTGAAGGAGCTCCAGCCCGGACAGGAACCGGTAGGCGGAGATGAAAAACGGGATCTCCAGAAACAGCGACACCGCACTGCGCAGAACGTAGGTGGGCTTGTAGTGGTTCTGGCGGTAGTAGGTCTGCAGGATCATCATTTTCTCGTCGCCGCGGAACGTTTTTTTGATGTGCGTCACGCCGCGGTGCAGGCGGGCCTCCATGTCGCGCTCCTCTTCCTGCAGCGCGTCGGCCCGCATATAGAGCGGCAGCACCAGAAAGTTCATGACCAGGCTCAGCACAATGATGGACAGGCCGGGATTGCCGATCACGCGGTTGGCGTTGACATAGATGACCTCAAACAAAAGCTGCAGCGGCTGAAACAGCAGCGAATCCAGTATCTGAAAAAATGTCACGGTTCTTTCTCCTCATGTGTCGCGGCGGCGGCGGTGAGCTCGCGCACCTTCTGCTCGAGATAGTCTGCGGCGCGCACGGCACCCTCGCCAGGGTAGACCCAGGTCTGCGCGCGGGCCGCGTCGCGCCCCTGTGCGTATTTCGGGTCGGTCAGGCACTGCTGCACCATGTCGCCGAGCGTGTCGAAGTTGTCCTCCGTGAGCTGCTGGCCGATCTGCGGCAGGATCTCGAACGTCCAGTACGGCGTGTCGAGCCACCAGCAGTCATAGGGGCTCTTGTCAAACTTCGTGTCTGCGTAGATGACGGGCTTGTCGAACACCAGCGTGAAGTCGAAGATCACGCCCGAGAAATCGGAGACGAGGATGTCCGCGCGCTGGAGCACGTCAAAGTTGTCGTTGTCGCGGTTCCACTCCAGGTCCTCCGTGTCCGGATAGGCGGCCATGAGCTTGTCGATCATGTCCTTTTCCGACTTGTAAGACTGGGGGTGCGGGCGGATGATGACGTGGCAGCCGGCGGCGAGCAGCTTGTCGATGATCTTGCCGCCGTACTTGCTGAAGATCGCGCTCGGGCCCCAGGACGGCGCGATGAGTACCGTCGTCTTGTGCGGTGCAACGGGGCCGGAGGTGTCCAGCCGCCGCTTCATCTCGTCCATGTAGGGGATGCCGATCTTCACTGTCTCCTTGGCGGGCAGGCCGCGCAGCGCCTCGAGCGCGCGCAGGTCGCGGATCTGATAGTCGCCGGAGACGAAGATCGTGTCGTAGTAGTCAATGCCGAACATGCGGTAGCCGGCGACCTCGTTGGCCGCGTGCAGGATGTGCACATAGCAGTCCACGCCCGGCGAGCGCTTCCACTGATAGACGTCCAGCCCCGGCGTGGAGGACAGCAGCACGTTCGCGCGCAGGAAGTTGAGCTTGGTAAAGGCCTTGTTGCCCTCGCCGAGAAACTCCGCGTGCACGTGCGCGTAGGGATTTTGCAGTGCCGGGTCGTCGGGCGACGCCGTCAGATACGCAACGTCCAGCCCGCGCCGGTCCAGTTCGCGGCACACGGGTTCCATTACGTTCCAGTAGCGCTTGTCGTCCACGAAGACGGCCAGCGGATGCTTCCAGCGCGCGGAAGATCTCCTCGTGCAGGTGCACGATCTTGTCGAGCGCCCGCTCGGAGGACGTGCGCGTGTTCACGGCCTGAATGTGCTGATCGTACAGCGACATGCTCGCCTGAAACAGCGCGGCGAACAGGGGGTTGCCGCACTGGTCGATGATGACCTGGTGAAACAGGAAATCCAGCGGTGTGAATGCCTCGCAGCTCGCTGCGGCGCGCATGCGCCCGACGACGGCGGACAGCTGCCGGACGGCGGCGGCGGCGACACCATGCGCCCGTGATTTACTCCACTCCCTTCTAAAAAGCAGCCGGTTGGCCATTTTGGCCAACCGGCTGTTTGATCGTGAAGGGGCTGCTGCACGCGATTCGTTTATATTTCCGATCGAAGCTGCAAGCTGACGGGCAATCATGGTTCGCAGCCTGACAGTGCAGCGCTCCCGTCTGATTGCGGAGAATCCATTTTTATGGGCTTGCCATCGTGCCATGGGCAATACTTCGTTCCGTCGGATGTGCTGTCCCAATACACCAGGCCCTGAAACGCGGAAGGCGGCAGACGGTTCTCTGCAAAAGGATTGAGAAACAAAAATGTGTTGTCCATTGTGTAGCGCTCATCGGGTGCCGCTGCAAGCAGGACACCGGATACACATTTGAAATCCGGACTGCAAAACAGGTTACAGTTGATTGCTGCACCGTTATATTTTGGAAGGCTGTTTTCGTGCGCATATCCGCTTGCGACGACTTTTCCGGTTTCAACATTGATGGTTATGGTCGGTTGACCACGCCCGAGCAAAATCTCTGTGAGAGCGGCTCCATATTCTTCTTCAAACCACTCGTAAGTGAGATATCCCGGCGAAAGAAAAATGACATACGGTTGACCGCCGGGGATGCTCCGATCGAGATGCTTCTGATAGAAATGAACTTTGTTTTGCAGGGAGTTTGTCAGGCGCGCTTTCAGCAAACGGTTTTTCTCAGCGTAATCTATGAGGCCGGCGCTGTTGACAGAGTTTCTGACCAGAAGAGGGTCCAGACCGGATTCCTGCACGTTTCTTCCCGGCGATGCGCAGACACACTCAACATACACAGCACCGTTCAGGACAAAATCTGCGCCGCCCTCATGTTTGCTGTCGTATGCCATGCGGGTGTTCCCATATTGGGGCAAAAATGCGAGGCTTCTAATCTCGTGCGCCAGCTGAAAGAACCTGTTTGCGAAGGGATCCTGATTGGCAAGATCTGCCGCCCGCTGCAGGCGCTGCTTGCGGAACGTTCGCTCAGCGTCGGGTATTTCTGCATCGCCGAGTACGGTGTATAATTCGCACAGCTGCCTCGAAGTGCCTTCGTTTTTCAAAATCTTACCTCCTGCTCCCTGCAATTTTACGCGCTGCATACGGCCACGTGCGAAACCGTATGAAAATAGCACGCTTGATTTCCAATTTTATGATAGTGCCCATGAAATTGGGCGTCAAGACTGCAGCACCGAAAACTGGTAATACCTGCGAGCGGCACGGTCTGCATAGACTACCGGATTTTGCAGAAAATAGGGTTGCCGAAATGCAAAGCAAAACAGAGCAAAGGAGTTTTCAGAATATGAAGGCAACCGGAATCGTGCGCCGGATCGACGACCTTGGCCGCGTGGTCATCCCCAAGGAGATCCGCCGCACCATGCGCATCCGTGAGGGCGACCCGCTGGAGATCTACACCGACACCGACGGGCAGGTCATTTTCAAGAAGTATTCCCCGATGGGCGAACTGTCCGAGTTCGCCGCGCAGATCTGCGACGCGCTGCACAAGACCACCGGCGGCATTGCCGCCGTGTGCGACCGCGACGCCGTCATCGCCGTGGCCGGCGGCGGCAGGCGTGAGCTGCTCGACCGGCGCATCAGCCGCGAGCTCGAAGAGCTCATGAGCACGCGCGGCCAGTACGCGGCCGACAGCTGCACGCTGCCGGTCGTCGACACGGACGAGCGCTACGCCGTCGCCGTTGCCGCGCCCATCCTCTCCGAGGGCGATGTGCTCGGCTGCGTGCTGTTCGTGGCCGGGCACGGCGACGGCCCCGCCGGCGAAACGGAGCGCAAGCTCGCACAGGCCGTGTCGGGCTTCCTCGGCAAGCAGATGGAGAGCTGAGGGCGCGGCGCGCCAAAACGCGTCAGGGTGCAGGCACGCCCTGACGCGTTTTCGATTCGCTATAAAAAAGACCTCCGGGCGCCCCCAGAGGTCTTTTGCTGCGGATGCAGCCGTTATGGACACGCGCCCCGTACGCAGCAGACACGCGCCATGATCACTGAGGCGGGATGAAATTTGCCATGCGGCGGAGAACAAAAAGGGTAGATAATCCGAAAAGAGAGATCAGATAAAAAGAGAAAAGAATTGATAAAAGAGATAGAGATGGGGTAGGTTGCAAAATGGGTTCAAACGATGCGTACGCAGACATCCCGACATCACCAATGATACTAGCAGTTTAGCCGAGCAGCGCCGGAAAGTCAAGAAAAATAACCGAATATTTGAAAAATCAGGGATTGTCAGGAAATTCACGCGCCTGGCAAATTTCTGGCAAGGGAAAAGCGTTGAATCCTGCCGGAATGTGATGTACAATAAAAGAGAATATAGCAAACACAAGGAGGTACGGTGCATGACCGTATTGGTGACCGGCGGCATGGGCTACATCGGCAGCCACACGTGCGTGGAGCTGCTTGAGCAGGGCATGGATGTCGTCGTGGTGGACAATCTTGTCAACAGCAGCGCGGAGGCGGGCAAACGGGTCGAACAGATCACGGGCCGGCCGCTGAAATTCTATCAGATGGACGTGCGCGACCGCGCCGGGCTCGACCGCATTTTTACCGAGCAGAAGATCGACTGCGTCATTCATTTCGCGGGCCTCAAGGCCGTGGGCGAGTCGGTGCAGATGCCGCTGGAATATTACGACAACAACCTCGGCTCGACGATCACGCTCTGCGAGGCGATGCGTGACCACGGCGTCCGGCAGATCATTTTCTCCTCGTCGGCGACGGTGTACTCCGGCGACAACGAGATGCCGCTCTACGAGACGTCCCGCACCGGCAACTGCACGAACCCCTATGGCTGGACGAAGTACGTCTGCGAGCAGATCCTGCGCGACTATGTCGTGGCCGACCCGAGCTGGTCGGTCGTGCTGCTGCGCTACTTCAACCCCATCGGCGCGCACCCGAGCGGCCTCATCGGCGAGGATCCGCGCGGCGTGCCGAACAACCTCATGCCCTATATCTCGCAGACGGCCATTGGCCGGCTGGAGTGCCTGAGCGTCTTTGGCGACGACTATGACACGCCGGACGGCACCGGCGTGCGCGACTATATCCACGTCATGGACCTCGCGCGCGGCCACGTCGCGGCGATCGCCTACATGGCGGAGCATCCGGGCGAGAGTGTCTTCAACCTCGGCACCGGCAAGGGCTACAGCGTGCTCGAGATGGTGCACGCCTTCGAGACGGCCAACCACGTGCATGTGCCGTACCGGATCGCGCCGCGCCGTGCGGGCGACCTGCCGACCGTGTACGCCTGCCCGGACAAGAGTGCGCGCATCCTCGGCTGGCACGCCGAGTATTCGCTCGAGGACATGTGCCGCGACAGCTGGAACTGGCAGACGCACAATCCCAACGGCTACGAAACTGCCTGACGGACTGACCGTGCCCGGGCCGGAGTTTTCTCCGGCCCGGGCAGCGCTGCGCCGCCTGCGGGCGGTGCTTTTTTGCGGCCTGAAGGGGCCGCGCTGTTCACATAATGTGCAACAAAAATCAAATTGGTTATTGACAGCCTGTACTAGATAGTGTACGATATACCTGCTCTCAATACAAAATAAAGCGTTTTTCACACAAGATGTTGTGTTTTTCGATTATGAGGGGGAGGAAGAGAGAAATGAAGATCATTAAGCGCAACGGCGCCGAGGCGACGTTTGATATCTCCAAGATCATCATGGCCGTCACAAAGGCCAATGCCGCCGTCGAGGAGGGCGACCGTATGACGCCGCGCCAGATCCAGCGCATCGCCGAGAGCGTGGAGCTTGCCTGTCAGGAGCTGGGCCGCAGCGCCGCCGTGGAAGAGATCCAGGACATGGTCGAAAAGCAGATCATGGCCCACGGCGCGTTCGAGGTCGCCAAGGCCTACATTACTTACCGCTACACCCGCAGCCTGGTGCGCCGCGCCAACACGACCGACGACCGCATCCTGAGCCTGATCGAGTGCAACAACGAGGAGGCCAAGCAGGAAAACTCCAACAAGAACCCGATCGTCAACAGCACGCAGCGCGACTACATGGCCGGCGAGGTCAGCCGCGACATCACGAGCCGTCTCCTGCTGCCGAAGGACATCGTCGAGGCGCACGAGGAGGGCATCATCCACTTCCACGACGCGGACTATTACGCGCAGCACATGCACAACTGCGACCTCGTAAACCTCGAGGATATGCTCGAAAACGGCACCGTCATCACCGGCACGCTCATCGAGCGGCCGCACAGCTTCTCGACCGCGTGCAACATTGCCACGCAGATCATCGCGCAGGTCGCCTCCAACCAGTACGG
>ERZ894196.481-NODE-481-length-12326-cov-12.408769_pt1 | contig 12326 bp, 10 predicted proteins | sample MGYA00380284_ERZ894196 | MGnify/ENA primary metagenome ERZ894196 (study PRJEB32331, sample SAMN06328427) | human gut metagenome | biome: human gut microbiome; feature: stool | host: Homo sapiens | collected 2011-10-21 ...
CCGATCTCTCTTGCACCTGTTCCGATATCTCCGGCCGGTACATCAACGTCTGCTCCGATATATTTGCAAAGTTCTGTCATGAAGCTCTGGCAGAATGCCATGATCTCTCTGTCAGATTTACCCTTAGGATCGAAATCAGAACCACCTTTACCACCACCGATTGGAAGTGTTGTAAGAGAATTCTTAAATACCTGCTCGAAACCTAAGAACTTGATAATACCCAGGTTTACAGAAGGATGAAGTCTTAAACCTCCCTTGTATGGTCCAATGGAATTATTGAACTGTACACGGAAACCTCTGTTTACCTGTACCTGACCATTGTCATCTACCCATGGTACTCTGAACATGATCTGACGATCTGGCTCTGTGATTCTCTCAAGAATCGCATTCTTTCTGTATAATTCCTCATTTGCATCGATCACAGGTCTTAAAGAATCAAGAACCTCTGTTACTGCCTGTAAGAACTCAGGCTGATCTGCGTTTTTCTTCTTTACTACTTCGAGTACTTCATCAACATAGCTCATTTTTATATCTCCTTTACAAAATTATTTTTCACATCAACAAGTTTATTTTATATAAATCTATTGCTATAATCAAGTAATTTTTGAAAGTTTTATATAAAAAAAATTCATTTTATTTATTATCTTCATTTATATTATCCCAGTTTTGGTACTGATTCTCCTCATCATCGGAATATACCACCTTGAAATAATCCGAGAGTTTTGCAAGTGAAGTTATAAGAACTTTCATTTCGTCATCCGAAAGACCGTCCTTTATATGCTCTATCATATGACGGTGAAACTGCTCATGATGATAGTATGCACTCTTTCCCTTGCCAGTGAGTGAGAGCTTTACCACACGCTTATCCTCCTCACTGCGGATACGGTTCACGTATCCCTTGCGGGTGAGACCATCTATTGCCTTTGTCAGTGTGCCCAGAGTGATAGACATAAGCTTGGCTACGGTGCCGGAGCGCTTTGGCTCATCGACTCCTATTGCCTCTATTATATGCATATCGTTGATAGAAATATCAGAAAATTCGTCTGTTATCAGACATCTGCCCTCTATCTCTGTCAAATCCTTGAACAGACACACCAATAATTCATTTAAAGTTTCATCTGCCGTCATAAATACCTCTTTCTATTGCCACTCTATGGCGCAGGCTCCCCATGTAAGTCCTGCTCCAAAGCCTGATAAAATTATTTTTTCCTCATGCTTTATCATACCATCTTTGCGGACTTTATCAAGCAAAATCGGCACACTTGCCGCAGAAATATTTCCACAATGCTGTAAATTGGTCGGGAATTTGTCCATAGGCTGCTTAAGCCTCTTGGCAACCGACTCAATAATACGTATATTGGCCTGATGCAACACATAGACATCCACATCATCTACGCTCCAGCCGATTTCATCAAGCAGCTCATTTATAGCCTTTGGCACTGTCTTTACCGCAAACTTGTATACAGCAGGACCGTCCATAGTGACATAGCCACCGAGTGCAGACTGCTTTCCATTGTCGGTAAACGGATTGACTACAGGACGGTTGTCTCCGTCAAGCGCCTCACCGCCTTTTCCGTCCGAGCCCTGTACAAAGCCCTTAAAAGCATCGCCCTCGTCTGTCACAACGGCTGCTCCTGCTCCGTCTCCGAAAAGTACACAGGTGCTTCTGTCATTCCAGTCCATTATTTTTGAAAGAACCTCTGCTCCCACTACGACTGCCTTGTGAAACCTGCCGGTCTTAAAATATGCATCCGCTGTGGCAAGCCCGAATAAAAAGCCTGAACATGCGGCATTTATGTCAAATGCCACTGCACTGCCTGCACCTATCTCAGCCTGAATCTGACATGCGAGCGATGGAACGATTTTGTCTGTGGATACGCTTGCCGCTATTATCAAGTCTATCTCACTTCCGTCAATCCCCGCATCCTGCAGCGCACTTTTTACTGCATCACAGGCAAGTGAGGTGGTTGTCTCAGTCGTTGCAATGTGTCTGTTTCTTATTCCTGTACGCGAGCTGATCCACTCGTCAGATGTGTCCATTATGGCTGCCAGGTCATCGTTTGAGACCACTCTCTGTGGCAGGCAGCTTCCTGTTCCAACTATCTTCATAGAATTTCCTTTCCGGGACTAGAACTTGCGGAAACGCTTATATCTTTCCTCCAAGAGCTGGTCCTTTGTCAATTTGCTTTCTTTTTCCAAGAATTTCTTCATGTTGCCCTTCATGTAGTTTCCGATTGATGAAAGGGCATCCTCGTCGGCTCCGCCAAACTCAGGTATTATATCATCCACGACATCAAGCTCCTTTAAGTCGTGTGCTGTAATCTTCATTACCTCTGCGGCTTCCTTTGCACGCTTTCCGTCCTTCCAGAGGATAGATGCAAAGCCCTCTGGCGAGAGGATTGAGTATGTGGCATTTTCCATCATCCACACTTCATTTCCTACAGAAAGAGCTAAAGCTCCGCCGCTTCCGCCTTCTCCTATCATGAGACAAAGGATTGGCACCTTGATGCCGCTCATCTCATAAAGGTTTCTTGCGATTGCCTCACCCTGTCCGTTTTCCTCTGCTTCCATTCCCGGATAAGCTCCTGATGTATTGACAAAGGTTATTATTGGACGGTTGAATTTCTCTGCCTGCTTCATGAGGCGCAGTGCCTTGCGGTAGCCCTCAGGTGATGGCATACCATAGTTTCTCTTTGCGCAGTCCTCAAGGTCTTTTCCCTTGTGGACACCGATAACTGTGACCGGCTGACCGTCTAAATATGCGATTCCACCTACGATAGCCGGGTCATCGCGGAAATATCTGTCTCCGTGCAGCTCCATAAACTCATCAAAGATATAGTCCATATAGTCAACCGATGCAAGTCTCTTAATCTGTCTTGCGGCGCTGACCTTATCCCATACCTTAAATGGCTTGGCCTTTGCCTCGCGCTCCTTCATAAGCTCTGTCGGCTCGTAATTGTCGTCTGAGTGAAGCGGGTCAAAATTGGCATAGCCAGTGGTAGGTCTGTGAGCACGTAAAATCTTGTAAAGAGTCTTCTTTAAATCCTCACGCTCAACTATCATATCCACAAAGCCGTGCTCAAGCTGGAACTCTGCCCTCTGGAAGCCCTCAGGCAGCTTCTGTCCGATGGTCTGCTCAATAACACGAGGACCCGCAAAGCCGATAAGTGCCTTTGGCTCTGCAAGAATGATGTCTCCAAGCATTGCAAAGCTGGCTGTCACACCACCTGTTGTAGGATCTGTGAGTACCGGCACATATAAAAGTCCTGCCTCTGAATGACGCTTTGCTGCGGCTGAGGTCTTAGCCATCTGCATCAGCGAAATGATACCCTCCTGCATTCTGGCACCGCCTGAACAGCAGAATAATATAACCGGAAGTCTTTCCTCTGTGGCACGCTCAAATGCGCTTGTGATTTTCTCACCAACCACATGGCCCATGCTTCCCATCATAAATCTTGAATCAATTACACCAAGCACTGTCTCCTCACCGTAAATCTTTGTCTTACCGATGACAATACCCTCAGAAAGTCCTGTTTTCTCCTGAGTCTTTGCAATTTTCTCCTCATACTCAGGGAAATTGAGAGGATTTCCTGTTGTAAGCTCTGTAAACCATGGCTCAAATGCTTCCTTGTCGGAAACCATTCTGATTCTGTTTTTAGCACGCACACGGAAATAATAATTACACTCATAGCAGACGTATTTGTGCTGTTTTACAACTGATTTGAGCACAGTCTTGCCACACTTGGGACAAACGATTGTCTCAGGGGCATCCTCTTTTGTTTCCTGTGCTACACCGGCATTTTTGCCATCTGCGGCTGTTTTTTCGCTCTCAGCGTTTTTTGCTAAAATCTCTTCAGCTTCTATATTTTTATCTTTCTTCTTGAATAACTTCATCATGTCTCCTTATGCAATTAACCTATTGCAAATGTAAGCTCCGCCATACAGGCGACCTTGCCGTTTACCCTGGCAACAGCCTTGCCCACACCGATAGGACCTTTAACCTTTATAATCTCAGTGGTCAGCTCCAGAGTATCTCCCGGAACCACCTTCTGCTTGAACTTGGCATTATTGATGCCTGCAAAATATGCAGTCTTGCCCTTCCACTCATCCTGACAAAGAATGGCAACTGCACCTGTCTGCGCCAAAGCCTCAATAATAAGCACTCCCGGCATCACCGGATTTCCCGGAAAATGTCCCATAAAATGTGGCTCATTCATAGTCACATTCTTCTTAGCCACACACTTTACGCCCGGCTGCAGCTCCTCAACCGTATCAATGAGAAGAAACGGACTGCGGTGCGGCAGAATATCCATAATCTGCTGCGTATTCATAATTGACATATACATCTATCCTTTCTCAATTCGCTCTAAACTATCTACATGCTTCGCGCTCCGCAACGTGGAGCCGGGAAGCGCACAGTGTGTTCTGAATAAAAAATATGAACTGTCACGGCGTTCCATCCACTCCAATAGCATGAAGCACTAACACCATATCACAGCCTGTCCGTGCAAAATGCCGTGACTGACTTCATATTTTTTATGAGGAATATACTGTGTGCTCCACCGGACCTCACAGCCTACATTAGCGAAGCCCCTAAAAAGCAGAAGCAATTTATCTACATGCTTCGCGCTCAACAAAGTGGAGCCGGGAAGCACACAGTGTGTTCTGAATGAAAAATATGAACTGTCACGGCGTTCCATCTGCTCCAATAGCATGAAGCGCTAACACCATATCACAGCCTGTCCGTGCAAAATGCCGTGACTGACTTCATATTTTTCACGAGGAATATACTGTGTGCTCACGGACCTCACAACCTAAATGCGCGAAGCCCCTAAATTATTTATAAGCCTTGAGCAGAATACTTGCATTATGTCCACCGAATCCCAGTGAATTGCTAAGTGCATACTCAACAGGCTCCTCATAGCTGTCCTTGCAGTAATTGAGGTCAATCTCCTCATCAGGAGTCTCATAGCCAACAGTCTTATGTATAAATCCATCCTGGATTTCCTTCACACATGTTATAAACTCAACAGCTCCTGCTGCTCCGAGCAGATGTCCTATCATAGACTTTGTTGAATTGATTTTAAGATTTGCAGCCTCATCACCGAACGCAAGCTTGATTGCTCTTGTCTCAAAGAGATCATTGTGATGTGTGCCTGTTCCGTGAGCATTGATGTATTTTACATCTGCCGGTGTGACACCTGCATCGCTCATGGCATTAGTCATGGCTCTTGCTGCACCTGCGCCATCCTCCTGCGGAGATGTGATGTGGTATGCATCAGATGAGCAGCCGTATCCGACTACCTCTGCATAAATCTTTGCACCTCTTGCCTTTGCATGCTCAAGCTCTTCAAGGATAACTACTCCTGCGCCCTCACCCATTACAAAGCCGCTTCTGTTCTTGTCAAACGGAAGTGAGCACTTTGCCGGATCATCTACTGTAGAAAGCGCTGTAAGTGCTGTAAATCCTGCGATTCCGATAGGACATACACTGCCCTCTGTACCACCGGCTACCATCACGTCAGCCTCACCGTACTGGATGCTTCTGTATGCCTCACCGATTGTGTTTGTTCCTGTAGCGCAGGCTGTTACATCATTGATACTCTTTCCCTTGAGTCCGAACTGGATGGAAACATTTCCTGCTGCCATGTTACAGATCATAAGCGGAACAAGCAGAGGATTGACTCTGTTTGGTCCCTTTTCATAAAGCTTTTGTGTCTCGCGCTCCATAGCCTGAAGACTTCCGATACCTGAACCGATGGCACATCCAACCATGTATGGATCTTCCTTTTCGATGTCAAGTCCACTGTCATCAATTGCCTGCTTTGCAGCAGCTACAGCGTACTGTGAGAATGGTTCCATTCTCTTTGCAGCCTTTCTGTCCATAAAATCCTGTGGGTTAAAGTCCTTAAGCTCTGCTGCAATGTGACATTTATAATCTGTTGTGTCAAATTTTGTGATGTGGTCAAATCCGATTTTTCCGGCCTTTACCGATGTCCAGAAATCGTCCACATTATTTCCGATTGGTGTTACTGCTCCAAGTCCTGTTACAACTACTCTTCTACTCATATTGCCATTCCTCCGTCAACAGACAGCACCTGGCCTGTGATGTAGCCTGCTGCATCTGATGCTAAAAATAATACTGCGTTTGCGATATCCTTTGTGTTTCCCGGTCTGCCAAGCGGAATCTGTGATAAAAGATTCTCCTTTGCCGCATCGGCAAGCACATCTGTCATCTCTGTCTCTACAAAGCCCGGTGCCACTGCGTTTGCTGTGATTCCCCGGCTGGCAAGCTCTCTGGCTACAGCCTTTGTGAGTCCTATAACTCCTGCCTTGCTGGCGCTGTAGTTGGCCTGTCCTGCATTTCCGAGTATACCGGAAACTGATGAAATATTGATAATTCTTCCTGATTTCTGCTTCAAGAAATAGCGTGACATATGACGGATTGTGTTGAACGCACCCTTAAGGTTTGTGTCGAGCACTGCGTCATAGTCTGCCTCGCTCATCTTCATGATGAGACCGTCTCTTGTGATTCCTGCGTTGTTTACGAGGATATCTATGTGCTTGTACTCCTTGATGAGCGCTGTTATCATATTCTGGCACTCGTCAAAATCAGATACATTGCACTGATAAGAAACTGCATCACCGCCTGCTGCCTTTATCTCTGCAACAACGGCATCTGCCTTTTCCTTTGAACCATTATAATTTACTATTACAAAGGCGTGTGCTGCGGCAAGTGTAAGAGCTATCTGTCTTCCAATTCCGCGGCTTGCGCCTGTAACCAGGGCATTTTTACCTGTTAACATACTTTTCAAAATCCTCCAGTTTGTCTATGTTTACGACTTTTACGTCTCTATTTATCTTTCTCATAAATCCGCTGAGTGATCGTCCCGGTCCGATTTCCACGAACTCATCTGCACCGTCTGCGATAAGACGCTCGATGGTCTGCTGCCAGCGCACTGACGATGAAACCTGCTGTGTCAGATAATCCTTAACGTCTGCCGGTGACTTCACATAGTCTGCTGTGACATTTGTGATATATGGCACCTTGATATCGTGGATTTCTACACTCTCAAGTGCATCTGCGAGCTTTTCGCCTGCACCCTTAAGCATTGCTGAATGGAAAGGTCCGCTGACCTTGAGCGGTACGCATCTCTTGGCGCCTGCCTCGCTGCATGCTGCTGCGGCGGCATCTACTGCTGCCTTTTCTCCTGTGATAACAATCTGTCCCGGGCAGTTATAGTTGGCTACCGATACAACTGAATTTGTCTCATCTGCTGTCTTTTTGCATATATCCTCAATGACCTGCGGATCAAGTCCTAAAACCGCTGTCATGGCTCCACCTGTAGGAACAGCCTCCTGCATGTAGATTCCTCTTTTTCTGACAACTGCGAATGCATCTGCCATAGTCATGGCTCCTGATGCGATGAGAGCACCATATTCCCCAAGGCTTAATCCAGCTGTGACATCAGGTGTGATACCCTTGTCGATGATTGCCTGATATATAGCTGCCTCAACTGCAAGCATACATATCTGTGTGTACTCTGTAATGTTCAGCTTGTCATTTTCCTCAAAGCATAATGCCGGAATATCCAAGCCTGTCTGTTCACTGGCAAGGTCGATTACTGCCTTTGCATTTGGCATTGTATCGTAAAACTCCTTACCCATTCCTATATACTGTGAGCCCTGTCCGGGAAACATAAATACTCTCTTACCCATTTTCGGTTTCTCCTTATTTCTGACAGGATACCGTAAGCCACTCTTTGCAGGCGGCCCGGTATCCTTAAATTTGCATGTAAAAGTGAATACTGTCTATTTGTTCAGTCCCACTACATCCTCAATGATTTCTTTGCAGGTTTCCTCTTTCTTTACTAGGCCTGCGCTCTGACCTGCCATGACGCTGCCATATACGGTATCTCCGTCTACAACGGCTTTTCTGAGTGCGCCAAGTGTCATTTTTTCGAGCTCTTCAAATGGAGCTCCTTCCTTTTCCAGCTTGAGATATTGTCTGGTCATCTTGTTTCTGAGCACTCTGATCGGATGGCCTGTGCTCATTCCTGTAACCTCGGAATCTATATCCTTGGCCTTAATGACCTTCTGCTTATAGTTTTCATGTACTATCGATTCTTTTGCGGTGACAAAGCGTGTACCCATCTGGACTGCCTCCGCACCGAGTGCAAATGCTGCATTGAAGCCTCTGTTGTCTGCAATTCCGCCTGCTGCGATAACAGGGATGCTCACTGCATCAACAACCTGTGGCACAAGTGTCATGGTAGTCTGTGCTCCGATATGTCCGCCTGACTCCATTCCCTCGGCGATTACCGCACTTGCCCCGCCTCTCTCCATGAGCTTTGCGAGTGCTACGCTTGCAACTACAGGGATTACGATGACGCCTGCTTCTTTCCACATATCCATGTACTTTGCAGGGTTTCCTGCGCCGGTGGTGACTACCTTTACCTTTTCCTCGGCGATGATTTTTGCTATCTCATCGGCCTCCGGATTCATAAGCATGAGGTTGACTCCGAACGGCTTATCTGTCTCCTTCTTTGCAGCGACTATCTGCTCCTTTACCCATGAAGCCGGGGCTCCGCCTGCTCCGATGATGCCAAGTCCGCCTGCATTGGACACAGCGCTGGCAAGCTCATGGGTTGCTACCCATGCCATGCCACCCTGAATTACCGGATATTTGATTCCAAGAAGCTTTGTTATTCTTGTCTCCATGTCTTTTAAGCCTCTACACCTTTGTTCTTAAGATACTCAATGATGTCGTTTACTGTTGCGATTTTCTCTAAATCCTCTGAAGGGATTTCTACTCCGTACTCCTCCTCGAGTGCCATTACAAGCTCGAAAAGATCTAATGAATCTGCCTCAAGATCCTCCTTGAAGTTTGACTCTAATTTGATATCATCCTCGTCAATTCCTAACTGATCTGCTACGATTTCCTTGATTTTCTCCAACATATTTCTGTTCTCCTTTTTCTGTGTTTATTTTCGGTTTTGTGTGCTGGTATATTTGCACTAGTTTGCATGTCAAATATTTTCATCATCAAATCATTTGACAGTGAAAGTATATCACATTTAAAATAGTTGTCAAGTCAAAGTATTTTTATTTTTCATTTTTTATGGTACGGGAGCAGGCGGGCAGAAAATTACCCATCCAAAACGTCTCCTACCAGCAGCCAAGAGGCTGTAAGAATTGTAAGTCATGTTTTCTATGCCTGACGCAGCCGGCTTTTACGCGCCGTCCTTGGCGCGGTAACGCCTCGCCCGTGCTTCCATGCACGTGCGCCACTGTGTACCTATTACAATTCCAACAGCCTCTAAGCAGCTTCGTACAAACTCATTGGATGGGCAATTTTCTGCCCGCCTGCTCCCTTACACTGTGACAATAATATACAATAAAAAACAGACTGTAATTATGAGTGGTCAGCTCAATTTTACAGTCTGCTCTATATTAATCTCTCAAACACCCAACCGGCACAACCCGAACTCCTGACTCCGTGGTATATGCCATGGTTGCATTTGCGCAAATCACAATCAGTGCCGATGGTTCTTTATATACATCACGTGGATGTTTTTCTTTTTCCAATGCTTTCTCATTATATTTTAAGATAATATCCTTGAATCGCAGCAAGGATTTTTCCGCTTCCGGAATCTTGTTCACTCCGGTTTTTATTTCAATAAGCGCATAACGGCCGTCCTCCAACTGATAGACTGCATCTGCTTCTACGCCCATATCATCTGTATAATGCATCACTCTGGCATTGTGCTTTTCAGCAAATACAAGTAAATCTCTAAGCACCATATTTTCAAATACATGCCCAAATAGATCCAAATCGTTGATAAAATAGTCCGGATTAACACCAAGCGCAGCCAATCCTATAGAGGGATCAACAAATATATGCTTTTTGGCAGCTCTGATAGCTGTTTTCGAACGCAAATGCGGTGTCCAGGCATCTATATCCTTTACAACATACAATAGCTCCAGAGCATCTATATATGAAGAAAGCGTTACATCTGTAACATTCTGTGTGGCTTTTACATCTGAAAATATATTCTTGCGTTTTGCTGTAGTAGCCATATTTCTGGCATACGACCAAAGCAGTGTCCTTGCCCATTCCGGATTTCTGTTTACTCCATCAATCGCTGATATGTCCTTCTGATAAATCTGCCTATAATAATCCTTAGCTATTTCAAGCTTTGCACTGTCCTTTGAAAGTGCCATGCATCTCGGCCATCCACCTCTACAGACCGCAAAAAACAAATCCTCAAGCTTTATATCTGTGGTAAGTCCATCAATATCATATGCTTCATCTTCTAATAATTTAAACAACGATATGCTTCCGTTTGATTCTCCTGTCTCAAACAAAGTCATAGGGTACATCGTAACCTCTGTTATTCGTCCTGTACCTGTATGGGGTGTATTAATCTTCTTACTTGATGAGCCTGTCAGATAAAACTCTCCTACACTCTCCGGATTGTCATCGCACGCTTTTCTTATTGTTCCCCATATCTTTGGGGCATCCTGCCACTCGTCAAACAGTATTGGCTTAGGATTCTTTAAAAAGAGCTTAGGTGCAGTTTCTGCTACTGCAAGATACCCCTCTCTCTTGTCTTCATCCTGAAATTCAATAACAGTTTTACATCGTTCTCTTGCTGTTCTTGTCTTTCCACATCCTTTTGGTCCTGTGATGCTCACTGCATTAAATGCCTCTGTTTTTCTATCTATCACATCATCAACAATTCTGCTTATATATTCCATAAATATCTGCTCCCTTCATGGTTATTATACCATTTAATTCACAGATTATACAAGGTTATTTTATGTTTTTCGAGTGTTTTGTTTTGTATTTTTCTAATGTTTTATTTTATATTTTTCGAGTGTTTTATTTTACTTTTTTCGAATACTAAAAAGAGCAGGACAAGTATTTCTACCTATTCTGCTCTTTTTTACATATTTTAATTATTTAAATATAGATTATCTACCGGCTGTTCGCCATCTGCTTCACATAGTCGAGCGCCTTCTTAACCGGTGGGATTGATATCACTATGATTGTGATAATTTCCTCTACTGCAAGGTATGAGCCGTTGTAGGTCACTGAATATATGAGCGCATCTATCATCTTGTTTCCTATCGTGACAGGTGCGTATGCTGCAAAGAACAAAACTCCCGACAGCACTGCAAATAAAAATCTACTGGGCTGCACCTCCTCCGGTGGTACCACCGGTAGCTCCACCTGTGCTGTCCCCGGTGTTTCCACCTGTATTACCACCGGTGTTACCACTATTTCCACCTGTGTTGCCACCGTTGTTTTCTCCGGTATTTCCGCCTGTGTTGCCACCGGTGTTTTGTCCACCATTTCCGCCTGTGTTACCACCGGTGTTTTCTCCGGTATTTCCGCCTGTTGTTCCGTCTGTATTGTCTCCGGTATTTCCACCTGTGTTGCCACCAGCAGCATCTGTCTTATTCGTGTCTGTTGTTGTCTTATCCGGTGTGGTGGTTCCTGCATCAGGTGTGGTCACAGTCTGATCTGTAGGATTATTCTGCGTCTGGTCATCGGCAGGTGTATCCTGTGTCTCCTGGCTGTCCTGATAATCATCCGATATTTGGGCATATGGCAGGAAATCTATTGGTGTAAGGTCAGCGTGTATCTGATCCATGTAGTTCTTCCATATTTCTGCCGGGTAAGAGCTTCCTGTCAGTTTTTTGACTGTCTCAGGCATATCGCAGCCTACCCATACACATGTGGTGTAGTATCTGGTAAAGCCACAGAACCAGCCATCCTTCTTATCGTTTGTGGTTCCGGTTTTGCCGGCGCAAGGCATGCCATTGTCCAGATTAGCGCTACGTCCGGTTCCTGATTTCATAACATCTGTCATGACATCTGTCATCATACGTGATGCTGTCTCTGTATATATGACGGTATCCTTCTGCGATGATGTATATATGATATTGTTGTCAGAATCCACAATCGACTTAATACATGTCGGATTCCTGTACATTCCATCGTTCTCAAGTGTTGAATATGCAGATGCCATCTCCAGTGTGGATACACCTGTTGTAAAACCTCCAAGTGCTGTTGCTGTGACATAGTCATCCTTTACAATATTGGTAAAATTCATATCCTTGAGATACTGTAAGCCTACCTTTGGCGTGAGCTCATCATATAGCTGCCATGCTACAGTATTCAGTGACTTTTGAACGGCAAACCTGATAGTCACATCACCGTAATATGAATCACCCGAGTTAGACGGTCCTCCATCAAACTTGTGGTCATTTACGATGGTATCCGGTGTCTTACCACGCTCAAATGATGGTGTATACAC
>ERZ894196.483-NODE-483-length-12299-cov-128.925923_pt1 | contig 12299 bp, 16 predicted proteins | sample MGYA00380284_ERZ894196 | MGnify/ENA primary metagenome ERZ894196 (study PRJEB32331, sample SAMN06328427) | human gut metagenome | biome: human gut microbiome; feature: stool | host: Homo sapiens | collected 2011-10-21 ...
TGTCACTTATTCTGTTGACGTTTTAGCTCATTTGAACTATAATAATAGCCCAGCAAACGCTGGGCTACCTCTTATTTACATCGTAATTGAACCCCTGTGAATCTGTACCTGTGTGACCTCTGTCAAAGTCCGGTAGTAGTGCTTGTCATCAGAAATATCATACAAGCTTAAATAAATATTCCGACCTCGGAAATTAAGCTGTGCGGGGATATGATAAAAGTCACTTCCAGACTTAATAATCACGGTCGTTGGATAGCATGTATATCCATTGTGATCTCCAATAAAAGAAGTTGAAAAAATACGCCCCAAACGGTATTCAGTTCCATCACAGGTAAGTGTTCCGCTGTTTGGTAAACAAACATAGTTACCCCAGATCAGAGTACTTGTATTCTCATTGTACGAACTAACAATTGCCCAACTTGATCCAAAAGTAGGTGAAAAGTCACCATTTTCAAAGTTTGCAGTAACTTCATAAAATGACGGGCTGCAAGCCCCTGTTTCAACAGCAGTAGCAAGATAGCTTGCAAGTCTCTCCTGTCCTGTTATGTTTGGATGGAAGCCATCAGAACCCAGAAAGCCATCAGCATGGAGAATATAGTCTGACCCTGTCAAATACCGCCAATTCTTTCTCTGGGTGTTATAAACGGATTTTGCAATCTTGAGCCTATTCTGTACATTTGGGTCATCTGTCCGATCTACTGACCATGCTACCATAGCGGAAAATACTTTTGCATTCGGAAATCTTGCGTCCGCAGCACCCATAAAAGCGTTGATTCCAGTTTCAATGTCTGAATAGCTTCCGAACTCATTAAATCCCCCTACTACAAGAATCTGTTTGACATCCGCAGAAGCTGGCACAGCATTTAGCAACATAAGAAATGAATTAGCAGCTGTTGAGAAAGATGCACCCCCATTTGCGGAAATGGTTACGTCTTCAAGCCCTGTGTACTTGATAAAGTTAGTAGTCCAGGGGGTTATCTTACCCTCCGGAGTATAACCAACAGTGTAGCTGTCTCCGATTATGATAGTTTTCCCGGAATGGTCAAAAAGTCCTTCTTTTTTCTGTAACTTTGTGATTTCAGCTGTATTTGTTCCTACTTGCTCTTTTAATGGCTCAATCTGTTCGTTGATTACTTTTGTAGTAGCTTCATTTACTACTTTTCCGATCTCTCCATCATCCAGACTTTTCTGGATGGCATCATCAATCATAGTCTGAGCGGTGTCTTTTATATGTGTCCATTCCTCATGATCTTTGTCTGCCTGTTTGCCAACTTTAAGCAACCAGTCTAAATTCATGTCCTGCATAGAACTATGTGGGTATCTGAAAACCATAATTTATTCCTCCTTAATAAGTTAATAAAAGCAGATCCTGTGCAAAAAGACCTGTGCAATAGTCAATAAAGCTTTGTTTTCTCAACTCAAGCTCTGACTGAATCATCTGCTGAGAGGTAGTAACTCCAATATTGCCATGAATACGCCCGGAGTGCTTATTCTGTCCGGTCTCCCGGCTTGTCTCACCCTTGCCATATTCAAATGTGTTTTTGTTTTCTCCGGAGCTTTGCACTGTTGTGCTACCACTGTACTCTGTAGTTGTTTTTTCGTTTGGGCTGTAGCTTGCATCATTAAAAGCACTGACTTCATTGGTAGCTGTATCTGCCCCAGAGTTTGTCGTAGTGGTTCCCTGCCCTGCTTCTGCCTTGTTTACATCCTGCCCGGAGCTTTGACTTGTTCGTGTCAGATCGGGGCTATCTGTCCATTCTTCATGACGGTCATAGTTTTCAATCGGTTCATAATTCGTTAATTCTAATACATTATAAACTTTTTCAATGCTACTTTTCCATTTCCTGCTCCATGCAGGAATAGCATTTTCATGCATAAAATCCCAGTCCGGATAAAGTGGTTCACAGTCCCCATAAGACAGAAGCAGACTATCGATAAAGTTCTGTTTGTCTGCTGATTCTGGGAATTCCATTTTATCAAATAAAATGTCATTCCATTCATAAAGCCCTGCTATCGTAACCTTATAAAGTGCCATAACTTTTCACCCCCGCAGTTTCATAGTTTCTGATCTTGACTGACAAATTCATTTCCGGATAAAGTCTATTTGTCATGTCAACCCCTGCTTGCATGGTTTCAAGCCATGTCGTAAGCCGTGTCACGGATTCTGCATCATTTTTGCTTGTTTCAAGCACATTCAGACGTTCTTTTTTATCGGAACCAACAGACGGAATCCCTACTTCCGTGTCAAACTGATCCAGAAGTTTCTCAAACACCTCAATCAGCTCCGGTGCTATAAAGTTTTGCTTAAGATCCTTATTAAAACTTTCCCAGGCCTCCTGCTTGCTTCCCTGTCTGTCTTCTGTTTTTATTGATACATCAAAAGCCTCAACTGGGTTACCAGCCTGTATGCTGTCATAGATTTTTTTCAATGTCTGAGCTGCTGCTTTGTTTTTGGCAGCTATCAGAAATGCAAGTTTTGAGTTAAACACATTCATGTCAAAAGCAGATGCTACAAGTGCCAGTTTGTAGCTATAAAAGCCAATTATATCTCCAATACCGCAGAAAGTTGGTCTGAGATAGATGACAGAACAGTCTTTCCCAATTTCCATATCTTCTATTTCAATTGTAGCATTGCTTGCATACGTGTGTATGCTTGCTGTCGTTGGCTTAAAGTAAATATTGTACCCTGTCAGCATAGGGTATTGAGCAATTAACCCATAAAGATCTGTCTTTGTGATGCAAATATACCCCCCAAAAAGCAGGCAATATTTGAAATAGTCAATATCAATACTTCCATTGTATGTGATGTCAAGAATAGAACAGACCCTCTCGTAAAGCATCCGATCAAATGTATCAGTATATAAGCTGTTGACTTTGATTCCGGATGGTTGGAAATAATTTGTGCAGATGTTGATCTTGTCAAAATTAACCGGTGTCCACATGTTTTTCTTTCCTCCTTTTATTCAAAATAAAATCCATTATTTAGGTAGCTGTTCACCTGTTCTTGATCTCCCTCGAATCCTGCAATCTGGATAGATGCATTCCGGCATTTTACAAAACCACTCAGTGCAGAAATACTGCGGACAGTACCATCTATATAACCCTCACTTGTGCCATCTGGATCTATGCTTGTGCAAGCATAGCAGATACTGTTTGCATCCATGTTGTTGAGTATCGAGGAAATATTGCCAACCGTACCTACCATGTTGGGCTCTGGGGCTGTAACACTTTGAAATGCATCTACAATGCTTGTGCTTGCCTTAATTGGATTCATTGTGACAGCACTTGTGGCTGTATCTAACAAGCTTGTCGTAAGCTGGCCAATGTTTGTTGTGGCATATCCAATCTGTACCGGAACAGCAAGCTGACATTGGAAGTGTGCATATTCATCAGATCCGGAAGTGAGCCAAACATCAGCCATGCCTGATACAGCATCAAAGTTATAAGTAGCTTTTAACTGCCCTTTATGTGTCTTTGTTGGATTGATAGGGATAACACCCACAAATGGTAATTTGACAGTATACTTTGAAAAACTAGCATTGTAATAGCGGAAATCTGTATCAGCATATAAGGGGTTACCAAGGCTTAAATCATAAGAAAAAGTGCATGTTGCATCATTAATTAATGCAGCAGTTACATTGCTGTCCCAGTAGCCAAGTTTGATAGTATCGGTGATATTCAAGAATGAGCTTAACCGGAATGGCAGCCATTTTAAGTCTACGATATACTGAAATGGATTGAAAAGCAACCGTGTAAGTGCTGAGTCAATCACGTCTGGAATTGATCCATACGTGTACATGAATTTCATCAGATCATCTAATTGGCTTCCTCTGACATAATAAGTGCTTATCCCCTCTACTGAAATAGTCCGTAGCAGATAGTTTCTAGCATACCCATTCACAAACGTGTTTATCGGCAGTCCAACTATCGTAGACTGGCTTACCCAGTCATTTGTAGGAATGTACATACTGTCATTGGCAAGCGTAGTCTGCTTAGCAGACCGATCAATGAAGCATGTATAGTTGCTGATCTCTGTCCGATAGGTAGCTAACACATCCTCACTCGCTGATATCTCAACCATTTCATTATTTAAAGACAATGTTGAATTGATAAAATAGTAATGGTCAGCCCATTTCAGATAGTTGAATTGCAATGCAATATCCAATGACAATTTTAATTTAAACACTGGATTCTGAAACGTGGTGTTTGATTTTAAAAGACAGGGGGCAACTGTCCCCTGTCCTGTCGGTCTTTTTGTACTGTTTTTTCGTTTGGAAAAATGGAATAAGATAATCTCTGTCATGATAGATAAATATCTCCCTTTGCCGTGATTGCACATATCCAACCGGATGGAATCCTAACCCACGTTGCACCAACCTCATCCTTTTTGACATCTTTTACCGTGACTGTGGTTCCTTTTTTCAAGCATCCATCTGAATAAGCATGTTTCATGCCATCCATTGTCAGTTGTGCATACTTTTTGATCTGACCCCATACACTATAGCGTACATGTAAGTGATCTACGACAGTGGTATAAGTATGACCTATTTCATAAGATGGAGTTTTTCCCTCCCATACCCTGCGTATGCAATATAAGTCGGACCTACGACTTACAAGGCTTTTGACTACGCCAACCCCAGGATTGTATGGGGTGTTTTTTCTACCGCCTCTACTCTCAATCATATAGCCGTTACCAATAAAAATGGCACAATGTGTCACAGGAGATCCAAAGAACAGGAAATCACCGGGTCTCTCCTGACCAATGGGGATCATTTCACCCATGTTTGCATAAGTTGCTGCATTATATCGCCCAACGTCTGAACCTGCTGTCCTCTGGACACAGTAAAGCAGTCCGGAACAGTCAAGTCCTTGTGCAGGTGTTGAACCACCCCACACATAAGGAGTACCAATTAAATTATGAGCATATACTAGAATTTGATTTGATGTCATTTTACACCTACTTTCCTAATTGCTCAATTAATATGTTCATCTTTTCCAAAGCAAGCGTGTTATTTTTTATCACTTCGGAGAGTGTATCAACTTCGCTTTTATGATCCTCATTAAGCTTGTCAACTCTTGCGTTCGTCTGATCGTACATGTATTTTACAAAGTAGGCCATCATGCAACAGCAGACGATCGGAAACGCATAATTTCCGAGAATAGTTAAGAATGTATCCATCATTGTTATGTAACCTCCCTTTTTTCAAAGTAATTCACATTTACAAAAGTGCTTGTTTCTATCATAACCCTACCTGTGCTATTACCAATCACAGAAATAAAGAAACATGATGGGGCTGGAAATCCGTACGGCGTTTCCGGAAAAGTAAAATCAACAAGCTCCGTTTTTGCCAATAAAACAGGACTATTATCAGTTAACATTAACCCAGTAGCAGAGTCGGGATCCCCATTATTTAAAATCACAATCCTTTTTATGCCTACTGTATCATCCAACGGAAGCAGAGTAGGCGTATCGACTGTTACGTCAAAATAAATCATTATACTCCCTCCCCCAATACATACAGAATCGCATTGTGTGTGAAGTTATTCCAAGCGTTGAAACGGTAATGGTCAAAGATGTTGTAATATCCACCTGCTGCATTGAATGGCGTAGCTGCCGAGTACATCCATTGGTTATTCACTCCCATTGCTCTACGATCATATAAAAGACCAAGTACATAAGGAAGACTTACCGCTGTCGTGTCTGTTTTTGAAACCCCATCAGCATCAATGATGTTTGGCTTAATATTGATCGCTGGGCTATCGAACTCCTGCCAGCCGTTTACCAACTCTTTGTCAGCGATTTTAAGCTGCTCATCAGAAAAGACAGTCGGGAATACCTGTGTTTCAGAATCAATCCAGAAATCAGTGTACATAAGCAGTTTCTGATTCTCCGGTCTAGAGAATCTCAAGATCTCTTTCCCAGTCAGATTCATGTGATATTTTGTTGTGCGGTCCTGCATTTTTTTCGAATCTTTCTTGATTCTGGCAACCACAAAAGCCATGAAGTCTCTGTGATGCTCCGGGCTTAAAAGCTGCTTTCTTGTCAGCTCTGTACCATATGCTGTATTGTACTCCTTTACCAGATCCACCTCATTTGTGCCAAGTGATGAGATACCAGCCATAAAGTTAAGCACCGTCATTCTGCGTTTTGCTTCATTTCTGGATTCAATATCGTTGTAGTAAGCAGTCATATAGCTACTTACAAACATGAGAAACTCTGCTTCGTTGGAGAAAGCAAGTGCCAGCTGATCACGGAAACGTGTGACATGAGATTGTAACACCTTGCTTCCGTAGAATTTCAACTCTACTACTTTCGGGGCATTGATCTTATACATATCGACAGATTGACCATCAGCAAGCTGGTTTTCATTCAAATCTGTATTCCAATCCTGGGATGCTTCTGCATCTAATGGAAGTGAAATAATCTCACGTGTGATGGCCCCCCATCGCTCATTATTCTCAATGATGGATCGGAACACTCCGGATCTGTATTTTTCCATTTCAAAATAAGTACGTCCACACCACTGACTGAGTGCTTTCAAGGTAGACTCTACACCCGTCCGAAGCATTGTCTCTCCGACAGCCACAAAAGAACTTGTATCTACTGCTTTGATGTTCTCCCTTCCGGTAGCCATCTTGTACAGGTCATTAATGATTAAATAGGCATCCTGTACGACTAAACTATTTGCCATTTTCTATTACCCCCCTTAATTCATGAGTTTCATGAGATCGTCTGCTACGTTCTCAGAAGTTCGCGGTGCTGATCCACTTTTTCCAGATGCTGACAGGTTACCAGCTTGTAACGTAGCGGTCAAAGTATTGATTGCTGTCAGCAGAGCCGCATTGGTTGCATCCTGTCCTGTCTGTGCTGTCAGATTCAGTGGAGTATTTGCAACCTGCTGACCCAGATTCTGAATCTGTTCTGTACCATGTGGGCTTGTGATCTGATTAAGCCCAGTCATGTTCTGAGCGTTCAGAATTCCAATGATCTCATTTTTTGAAAATCCAAGTTTACCAAGTTCTAAAATCTGATCTACTTTCATTTTTATCTCCTTTTCTGCCGGAATTGAAAAAATTAAAATAGGTCAACGCTTCCGGGTTATCATCCCATGGCATCCGCTTCCGGCGGTAGATGTAGCCGCGTTGACCTATCTCTAATATAATTTTTTTAAAACAGTTTGTCAATATAGAATTTTACAGAAATGTTCTGATAGCTGATTCTATTTGTCAGACGATAGCTGTCAATCCAGCTATAAAAGCATCTAAACTGATCTTTTCCATGCTGACTGTCTTCAAAAACGTCTTTACAAGTGCCAGAAATATGATCCGACACATACAAGTGTGCTTTTGATTTGTGCTCATAAATCGCAACTTTTCCAATCACACAAATTAGCTTGTATTGCCGGATGTCCTCTGATCTGACATCCGAGACATCATCATATGCAAATTCATTCGATAATGCCATCTTTGCAAAATCCGTGTCACCAGACAAAGCACGATACAATGCAGTATCTTTTTTCTTTTCTGAAATCGGGGAATCGTTAATCAAAACCAAGATGATTCCTCTCTCTTTTAGCATGGAAAATTCCTGCTTGTTCTTTTTCATTCGTTCAAAGATTGGCAGCAATCCAAAAGCTTGCACAATTGCATTATCTAATGTGTTTGAGTTGGAAGCAAGCCACCAGCGGAATGGCTTCTTTCCTTGCAATTCTCTGTTTGCTGATATGGTCTCAACAGCATTTAAAAAAGCATCATCCTCCCCACTGATTGACTTAGCGATCTTCTCCGGGATGAACTCATCATAAATCCCCTCAGAGAAATCAGATCCAGAGAAACCACGATTATTATGCATTGAAGTAAGGGAAAAAGCTTCACCCCTATAAACTTGTTCATCTTCTGTTTGCTCCATGATCTTGATACGCCCATATTCACCTCTGGGCTTTTCAAAATGAAAAAACCTGTTCATATGTTTATTGATATCAAGCCACGGATCAAACTCAGGAAGAAATACTTTTGTCAGTTGCTCTTTTGTACGCCTCATATAGATGATCTTCTCATTTTTGGGAAAAACATCATTGATGAAGTGCTGGAAAATGCCATACGTTTTTCCAGTTCTTCTGGCTCCAATAATGAATATGAAGTTAATTTTATTTTTATCAGCAAGCTGGACGATCCTTGGAACGTCCAGCCAACCATTTTTATCGTAGATATTCATTTAGGAAAACCCACCCCCGGATGCTACCGGCTGCGAATTCTTATTGCACTCATTGTATTTTTTAATACATGCATTCTCCAATAGCTTTGTCCATTCTTTGTCCAGGCTATATACAGTATTGTGATAATCATCATCACTTCCTTTTTTACTTGGAAATGACAGAAAAAGACTATCTCCCCATTCTATCAATGTAAGTCCTTTAATTACAAGGGTGTCGTCAAGTTCCAGATCAATAAAAGCTTTTGTTCTTGACTTTCCATTATAAGGTTTGCAAGTAATTTTTACGTTTGATTTTAACATATTAGTTTATCTCCTTTAATCATCTAACAAAAACCATAATTGACAGCTTGCAAACATGCAAGCAAAAGTAACACAAGTCCAGAAAAGAGTTTCAATATCTTCTTTATTTTCTTTCCAGAATTTTTTCATGGTTTTCACCTCCTGTCTATATTATTGTAACTTGTTTATATTACAAAACTATTACAGATTTATAATATTTTATCCGTATACGGTATCTTCCATTTCAAATGGCAACGGCAATCCTGTTTCCTTGTCATATGGAATCGTGTGATCTAACTCATATTCTGTTTCTGTCAATCGGATGGCACAACCATATTCAATCCTGCATCCATCAATGGTCAGATCGTGAACCCCATCATGAAAAATATATTCTGTTTTCATTTTCCACCTGGGATCTTGCCAATCATTCGCCCTGCGGTAGTTCCTGCGATACGTCAAATCATTTTTGAAAATAAACCCTTTTCTAAAATTGCTTATATCATCATTAAGGCAATATATCCCCTCTTTTGGCACTCCTGCGACTGTCAGATGCAAAGACTCATCTTTTTTCAAGCGGTAACAATAACGCTTACTACCCATCGTGATGAACTCACTGTATATCCCATCAAACTCAGCAATTCCAAGCCGAAATGTTTTTTCCTTATACTCTACTACACCAATTTTTCTTTTTTCTGACATTTCAATTACAGACTGATTAAACTCATTCAGTTTATCATGATCCCAGTCTGTACCTTTTACAGAATCTGTGTCTGAGTATAGCCACACCCGGCAGCAGGAACCCAGCCGGAAAAGATAAGCCTGTGCATACGCTGTAATAAATACCCCCCACTGGTAGGGCATAAAACTGTTCTTATTCCGATAGAACTTTTCAAGCTCTTTTTCCCTGTCCTCTGGTTCTTTTGCCTCCCACTCTCCGAACTCCATAAGCTCTGTACATAAGATCTGGATGATTCGCTGTACTGTCATGCCATACATTCCATTAAGCTCCCCTTTTGAGATCATGTAATTTTCTTCGTCCAAATCTTTAAGCGTACATTTTTTAAAAAACAATTCCATCAAATAGTCGGTAAACCACTTCGGCAAGTAATCTTTTGTAGCTCTCATGACCTTTGACACATCAGCCCAATCGTAATCATAACTTGAAAGGATGACTTCTAAATCTGGATCCGTAAAAGGATAGATGACAAGATCAGCGTTGACGATCTTTCCATTATCCAAGTTGTCATGGAACTGTTCTTTTTTACTTTTTGCCTCAGGAAAAACACAAACTTTTGCTTTTGAAAAAGCCAGCGGGGGCATGGGGCACTCTTTTTTCAGTCTCAGATTCTTAAGTCTTATATAGCCGGAAAAAGCATAATCTTCTTTCAGTTCCATAATGTCTTTTAATGTTATATTATCAGTATAACAAAAATTCGACATTGGAAATTTACAATAGCACATCCAAGCAATGTATGAGCTTGCAAAATCATAGCACTCAACAGGTTCTTTTATCAGCTGATTGACATAATACCTGTTTGCATGGGTATAGCCCCCATGATAGCAATCAACCATTTGATCGTATTGCTCCAACGTCAGGGCCATTTGTTCAAATTGCTTGCGCCATTTCTTGTCTTTTCTTGCCCTCCTGCGTGCGTTCGTCCGGATAAAGCCTGTATTGGTCAACGGACAGTTCGCCACATTAAATCCTCTCTGATCTATGTATTTGCGTAATGCCTTACACAAACTGATCGTATCTGTACAGACATAGGCAATTTCTTTTGCTGTACGTTGACTTGCTGGCGTTCGGAATTTCTTATAGTCCCATGTTCCGACAGCTTTTTCAGTCGTTCCCATGTCTTTGCATAGTTTCTCAAGTGATCTTTGTGTTAAGATAAGACTATCCCTGAACTCAATCCCTTGTCCTGTCCATTTCATAAAAATGTATTTATGAGTTTTACTAGCAAGAGATTTATCCGGTATCCCCCATTTTTGGAAAAAATGGTTACGAAGAAAAACATAGTCATATGGAAAGTTATGCACATAAAAGCGTACAAGGTGACTATTGTCAGCATGTAAAGTTGTACAGATCCTGTCTATTGTTTCAATCAGATCAGAAACATGATTGCCATAAATACAGCAATCATCCTCTATCGTGATTGTCCAATCCGTGACAAAGCCAATGTTTTTGTTAAGATAGACAAAAGTCTCCGTATCAACAGTTATAATTTTTTCATAAACTCCTAAATAATGCCCTGCGTTGGATCTCCGGATAAAATCACCGTTAAACAGTCGCATATAATCATAGTTCTTAAAATAAATAACTGGATATCCTGCGACTACCATACTTTACCCCCTGCTATGGTCTATACTTCAAAGCTTCTGCTTCACTAGCAAAGCCCAGCTGTTTTGCTATTGTGTCGGCTGCATCTGGATCAGTTCTCTCACGGAATTTTTCCAAGTCTTTTATAATCTCAGAAACCGTAGAATCATCCAGTTTATGACTGATGATTCTCATTGTCTGTTTGCTGTCATAGAATCGCTGCATCCACTTCCATACTTCAGACTTGAAAAATAACTTCATTTCCTCTTTAGATTTAAAGTTGATTCCGTATTCTGTACTTAGGGTTTTTTGACGTTGATCTATGATCTCACGCCAGCCCTGCACAGTGCTGCTCTTTTCTTTCAAAATTTTTTGAATTGCTTTCACTTGAGTTCGTGGCAGAGCCTTGTATTTTTCATTATCCAGATTTTCCGGAATAGTTGACCTACCCGGGAAAAATCTTGCAAGCAGATCCTGATAGTCTGCATAAGCTCCTCCAACTTCTGAATCAAAGCCTTTTGCCTTTAATCTACGCATACGCTGATTCAGACGTTTTGCAAGCTGTCTGCGGAGCTGTAAAGCTTCCATAGTAGTAAGCATGTTCGGGTTGACGTTCAAACCCTTTGACGTGGTTGGGATTTTAGGATTCTTTGGCATTATATATCACACCCTTCATATACTCATAAATGCTATCGTATTCCCTAGTTGTTATGCGAAAATCTAATTCTGGTATTTTAATGATCAAATAAAGATTCTCACATATAACTCTTGCGTCGTTAATAGTATCATGAACATAAAATGAGGCAATAAAATGATATGATTTAACATTTATTAGAGACTTTGAACGATTGTACATTGTTTTTCGTGCAACTCTCCTTATGACGATTATTACTTCTGGATAGTTTAATTCTATCATGTCTGACCTGTCAAGATCTGGGTTTGATTTCATAAGAGTCACTACCGGGGCTTTTACCCCGGTATTGGTATATTTGAGTTTTTTGTATTTTGATTTCATTTAGTCTACCTTCTGTTCATCCTCTTTTAATCTCATAATCTCTTTAAATAACTCAATAGCTTCTTTATCAGTTGTCGCATTAATAATCTCAACTTCATCAGTTCCCTCATATGCATCAGCAAAGTATCTTGCTCCATTATACTCCTTATAAAGAGTATACATATAACCCCAACTTGTTTCAATAGTCATAAGTTCTTTGCCAACATATACTCTGTATCTTCCATATAAAATTTTTCCATGCTTCATGTTTTCACCTCCCTCCTTTATGACCTTGCTGTATTTATTTGACAAGTCTATTATAGTTCAAATGAGCTAAAACGTCAACAGAATAAGTGACAAACTTTGTATGATATTGTCAGACAATTTAATGTTATAGTTGCCTAGCAAGATTCATGCCAGTTTTGCAATTATGAACGAAATATGAACAGATTGGGGAAATGTTAACAATTTGTTCACAGGTTGGTCTTGCC
>ERZ894196.492-NODE-492-length-12152-cov-7.784575_pt1 | contig 12152 bp, 3 predicted proteins | sample MGYA00380284_ERZ894196 | MGnify/ENA primary metagenome ERZ894196 (study PRJEB32331, sample SAMN06328427) | human gut metagenome | biome: human gut microbiome; feature: stool | host: Homo sapiens | collected 2011-10-21 ...
TATAAAAGTTAAAATGCCGTATTTATGCGGCTTGTGGCGTTTCGCAAACACCTATAAAAGGGAAAGAGCGTAAGGAGAATAGAGGTTGATGAGAGGAAAAAGAATAAAACAGTTTATTTTAATTTTATGCATGGTCTGTCTTTTCGGAATGAATGTTCAGGCGGAAGATGTATATACGGAGTTTCATGTAGATAATCAAAAAGGAAAAGCGGGAGACGTCGTAACAGTTCCGGTAGAGTTTAATACAGGCCAGGAAGTCGGCGGCTTTCAGATCTCTATTTATTATGACAAAGAAGTTCTGGAATTTCAGTCGCTGGAGGCAGGAGATTTGATTGAAAAAGCCGGAGGCGGAATATTTGATTATAACCATATTGAAGAATCATCAGAAATAATCGTTGTGTATGTAGTTCCGGATACAGTGAAAAATGAAGGATCTATCGTTGATTTGAAGTTTAAATTAAAAAAAGACTGTACGGAGAAGCTCCCAATCGGAATGAAGCCGGATGAAGTGGTAGACAATACGGAGTCCAGTAACCCGATTACAGGAGAAGTTTCCGGTGTGGATAAAGAATTTCAGGAGAAAGTTGTGGGAGATCTTGCCGTAGTTTCAACAGATCAGAACAAATCAGACAGATCGAAGTCGGACGATAAATCGGACAAAAAATCAGATAAGGATAAAGACAAGTCAAAATCTGAAAAGGAATCAAGCGATGATAAAAAAGATTCGTCCGAATCAGGTGAGAAAGGGAAAGGTGACAGCGGGAAAAAAGATGCTGATAAGGCGGATAAAGATAAGAAATCGAAAAAATTATCAGCTGAAGATTTTAAAGCGCTGGCTGCATTTTTCGGAGTTATGATTTTATCAGGCGTCGTTGTTTACTTGATAAAGAAGAAAAACGGAAACAAACAAAAGTAAAAACAAGTCAGAAAACAGTGATAAAAATAAAATCAGAAAATAGCGATAAACAAATAAAAGCAAGTAAAAGCTGCGAGAGCGGGGGCGGGATAAAAATGCTGATTTTAATGACGTGTATAGTGATAGTCGGAATATTGGGCGGCGGGTATTATGTATCGGTGTCTGCGGTAACCGGAATCGTACTGACCGGAGTTTTGTTTTACAGAATGTATGTGAAGAAGCGTATCACAGCAGCGTGGGATCTGAATATGGCTGCCTTTGCCGTGCTTGTGTTCGGATATCTTCTGTCTTGTTTATGGGCGGTGGATTCGGGAATGGCTCTTATGGGAGTCGTGAAGTTCCTTCCGTTGTTATTGTTCTACGTACTTGTATCGGGTCTGACGGACGAAAGAGAGAAAATGATCGCGTCTCTTCCGATGCTTGGATGTCTTATGACTGCTTTTTCATTTGTTATGATGCAGTTTGAAGTTTTTGAACAATGGGTATCGGTTGCAGGCAGGTTGTCGGGATTTTTTCAATATCCGAATACATATGCATTGTTTATGCTAATCTGTCTGATTCTTGTAATGTGGAGATTTGATTACAAAAAAATTGACTGGCTCGATATCGTGTATGGTGTTGCCGCTGTATTTGGAATTATTATGAGCGGAAGCCGTACGGTATTCGTATTAACTGCTGTTGCCGTTATATGGGTGTTTGCGGCAAAGTCCTCGGGGAAAAAAGTTATTATTTCAGTGTTTGCGGCAGGCGCCGTTGTGGCGGTGATATTGGCTGTTGCAGCAGGAAGCGCAGGTATTCTTGAGCGATTTACAAATATTTCCTTCGGAGCAAGTACGTTTCTCGGAAGAATTTTGTATGTGCAGGATGCGCTCCCGCTTATATTAAAACATCCTTTCGGACTCGGATATTATGGTTATTACTTTATACAGCAGTCAGTACAGACTGGTGTGTATACAGTTGTAAATGCACATAATGAATTGATTCAGATCTTGCTTGATGCAGGCGTGATCCCGGCGGTATTTATGGGCGCGGCGGTTTTACGTTCTGTATTTACGAAGAGGACGCAAAGCCGGAACAGGATCGTTCTTAGCATTATGATCTTACATAGCTTGTTCGATTATGACTTTCAGTTTCTGGCGATGGGATTTGTGCTGATCCTGTTTCTTGACATGCGGAATATTAAGACGCAGAAAGTGCCTGTTTTAACCGGAACGGTTGTAGGTCTGACCGGGGCGGCGGCAGCGGCGCTTTCGATTATGTGCGGGGTTTCGGACGTTTGCTATACGTCGGGAAATTATAAAGCGGCTGAAAAAGTTTACAGTGGAAATACAATGGCGCAGCTGGCTCTTCTTACGAAAGCGGATAAGGCAGAGGAAATGAAAGCGATTGCGGAAAAAGTGATCGTGGATAATCAGTCTGTGTCTCTTCCATATAGTGCATTGGCACAGGCGGCTTTTGCGGATGGGGACGTAGAACAGTTTACGGAATATAAATTAAAAGCGATTGAACTTGCGCCGTATCAGTATGAAGAATACGAGAATTATCTTGAAGTTTTAGTATACTGCAATGACCTGTATCACCAGATGGGCGATAAAGACGGGGTAAGATTTTGCGTGGAAAAGGCAGAAGAAATCCCGAAGATGCTGGAGCAGGTAAAAGAAAATACGAGCGCGCTGGGCTGGAAGATCGTAGATCGTCCGCAAGTGACATTGTCTCATGAGAATCTTGAGATCATTGAGGACATGAGGAGGCGGATGGATGAATAAAAAGAGAATTGTCGGGGTCGCATTGGCTGTCGGAGCATGTGGAGTCCTTGCGGCGGCGGGGATGATGCTTAGCAAAAAAAGTGGAGCGGTCGTGCTTGATCAGGCCGGAAATGAGATTGCAAAACTTATATTGCAGGACGGAAAGATCAGTTATGAGTGTGAAGACAAATATCAGTCTTATGCGGATATCGTTTCGCAGGAAGCGGTCAAAATGATTCAAGAGCGCGAAGGTGTGAATGAAAAAACTGCGGCAAAAATACTGGCAGACAGAGAAATAACAGTGAAAACATGGCTCGACCGGGAAACTTTGGATGCGGTGATCGGCTCTTATAATGACGGTGAAGGAATGGCATGTGAGCGGTTCGGAGCGGCGGTTACTGATAAAGAAGGGCATCTGACGGCGTGTTACAGTGATACAAAAGGAAACGACAACTATAACAATGTGACAAAGCCGGCGTTTGCAGGATCGACGATGAAACCGCTTAGTGTATATGGCCTGGCGATTGAGGACGGAACGATATGTTGGTCATCGTTGTACGAAGATAGCGCTTATGGAGTTGTGGCAGGAGACAACGGGATTGCCAGAGAATGGCCGGAAAATGTCGTGCCGTTTACAGGGAAAAATGTGACGGCTGCAGATGCACTGAAAGAGTCAAATAATGCAGTAGCCGTGAAAGTACTGAAAGATTACGGTGTTGAGAAGTCGGTTCGTTTTTTGGAAGATACGCTCGGTTATGATGTGGATAATGAGAAAAAGATTTTAGAGGAGGAAGGAGAAGACCGAACCTTAAGCAATATAGCGAGTGGATATCTGGCGGAAGGAGAAGACAGAATTTTAAGCAACATAGCGCTTGGATATCTGGAGAACGGCGTGACGGTTTCCAAAATGGCGGACGCATATCAGGTATTTATAAATGAAGGAAAAGATACGCCTCTTTGTGCTGTGAAAGAAATAGAAAAATCAGGAGAGACCTATTGGACGCCGCAGCAGAAAGAATCGGAGGTGTTCAGTGAAGATACGGCTTATATTATGAACCGGATGCTTCGGGAAGTCGTGACAGACGGAACAGGTATATCAGCACAGGTGACAGGACTTGACGTGTGTGGGAAAACAGGAACGAGCGAGTATGGAGACCATTGGTTTGTCGGAATGATTCCGGGAAATGTATGTGCGGTATGGTATAAATCTGATAAAGATATGGACGCTGAAACTGCAGACGCCGCTCGGATATGCAAAGGGGTCTTTGAAAAAATCGGGGCAGATGCATCGGAGCAATATTCGATTCCAACCGGTGTGAAAGAAGAAGTATACTGCAAAAAGAGCGGACTTTTGGCAGGAGAACAGTGTCAAGAAACAGGTATCGGATATTATAAAGAAGGAACATTTTCAAAGTTGTGCGAGGAATGTCGATAATATTTATACCGTATAGAACAATACTATTTTATCGAATAAGTGTTAAAAAGTATGTTTTGAAGGAGGCGATATTTTTACTTATAAAAAAGAAATATTATGAAAAGAAACAAGGGAGGAAAAGAACATGATCACAAAATTTGAGAGAAAAGTGATTGCAGGACTTACGGCTTTTCTGATGTGTCTGTCGATGATATTTGCAGTTCCAGTTTCGGTAAATGCAGAAGCAGAGCGGACACAGGATGAAGCAGTAAGCGGCGTACAGCAGAATGAGACAGTGAAGGATGTACAGATACCGGATGGTATGTCAGAAAATGTACCGCATGATATAATTGCAGGTGATGAGGCGGGCGATGTACCGCACGACATAACTGTAGGTGATGAGGCATCAGAAAAGGTACAACAGGATACAGTTGAGGCGGGTGGTGCGGCAAAGGAAAAAGAAGATCAGCCGACAGCGCCATATGAGGAAGAAACGAGAACACCTCAGATGCTGAATGTCGATCAGCAGGAAGAAGTGGCAGGAACAATCACTCTGAAAAAAGACGGAACACCGGAATATGGAGAAGTTGCTTTTTCGACAGAACAGACAATGGTTCGTTATCGTTTGAATATCGAGGAAGACGGGCAGTATTACTTTGGTTTAATTAAAGATTGGAATGTAAGTGCGTATGTTTCTCTTTTTGAAAGAACAGATGAGGGAGACAACTATTTGTCAAATGAATCTTACAGCTATGAGCTTCGTAAAGATGGAAATTATTATTTAGAGATAGAAAAATCTTCGGAAGAAGCGTTGGAAACTTTAAAGTGGTATGCCGGAAAAGTAAGAGATATTAAACCGGGAGAATTTGAAGCGGAATTAAGCGAAAATGTAGAAGAGATTTTTTACAATCTGACAGTGGATGAGACGGGATGGTATCGCTTTAGCTATGACGCATTGTCAATGAGCGTGAGAGATAAAGAGACCGGCGAATATATTTCTTCGTGGTCGTTCTGTAAATTAGAACAGGGTCATACTTATTATGTCGGTGTAAATAATAGAAATACAACTGGGGTGTTATCAAATAAATGGAGTGTGAAAAAAGGAAAAGCGATTCCGGTAGAGTTGGGACAAGTTTATCGGAATGAGAACTTAAAAGAGATTTATTATGTGTTCGTGCCGGAAACGACAGGGAAATATGTCGTAAAAGAAAGATCAACTATTTATGATGAAAATTGGAAAGAAATCGAACGTAAATCCGACGTTGCCGCTGTACAAATGGAGGCGGGAAAAACTTATTACATTACAGTGGAAGCTCGATATTGGAGTATCCAAAAATATGTGGCAAGCGAACAGGAAGCAATAGCGGTACAGGCGGGAAAAACATATACAGCGTCTCTCGAAGAAGAGAGATATGTTAATTATACGTTTACCCCGGACGGGACGGCAGTTTATAGGTTCAAGTCTCAGCAGGATAAGATGAATCTGAGCATGAAAGAATCTGATAAGATAATTGGGTTCGGTAATAGCAGTGGAAAAATTAATTTTTTTGCTTTGCTTGAAAAGGGAAAGACATATGAATTTTCAATAGGAGGAGATGGTTCAAGAGAGGTTCAGTGGAGCATTACAAAGGCATCTGTAAAAGCTGTTGAAGAAGGAACTGAGTATACAACGACAGAAGAGGAAACTCCAGTATATGATTTCGTTCCAAGTAAGTCAGGAGAATATATGTTTTCTTCAAAAGATGGAGGAACAGGAAAAGTATACAGCTCCGATTGGAAAGAAATAGACGGATACTGGTATAACGGAGCTGTTGAATTTGGTGTGAAAGTTTCATTGGAACAGGGAAAAACATATCATTTGGGCATTGCGTTATCAGATAAAGAAGCAAAATGGAAGATCGAGCAAGTAAAAGAGTCATCGGATTATACATATCGTGTGCTGTCTGATAATACAGTAGAAATTTTGAAATATTCCGGTGCAGAGAGCAATGTAACAGATCAGGCACTGTTACATTGCTCTCTGCACCGGAATATTTCAAAATTTCTACTGTATTATCAGACAGCACACGATATGTATAATCCGATGACTCTTTTACTTGCTCGATCTTCCATTTTGCTTCTTTATCTGATAACGCAATGCCCAAATGATATGTTTTTCCCTGTTCCAATGAAACTTTCACACCAAATTCAACAGCTCCGTTATACCAGTATCCGTCTATTTCTTTCCAATCGGAGCTGTATACTTTTCCTGTTCCTCCATCTTTTGAAGAAAACATATATTCTCCTGACTTACTTGGAACGAAATCATATACTGGAGTTTCCTCTTCTGTCGTTGTATACTCAGTTCCTTCTTCAACAGCTTTTACAGATGCCTTTGTAATGCTCCACTGAACCTCTCTTGAACCATCTCCTCCTATTGAAAATTCATATGTCTTTCCCTTTTCAAGCAAAGCAAAAAAATTAATTTTTCCACTGCTATTACCGAACCCAATTATCTTATCAGATTCTTTCATGCTCAGATTCATCTTATCCTGCTGAGACTTGAACCTATAAACTGCCGTCCCGTCCGGGGTAAACGTATAATTAACATATCTCTCTTCTTCGAGAGACGCTGTATATGTTTTTCCCGCCTGTACCGCTATTGCTTCCTGTTCGCTTGCCACATATTTTTGGATACTCCAATATCGAGCTTCCACTGTAATGTAATAAGTTTTTCCCGCCTCCATTTGTACAGCGGCAACGTCGGATTTACGTTCGATTTCTTTCCAATTTTCATCATAAATAGTTGATCTTTCTTTTACGACATATTTCCCTGTCGTTTCCGGCACGAACACATAATAAATCTCTTTTAAGTTCTCATTCCGATAAACTTGTCCCAACTCTACCGGAATCGCTTTTCCTTTTTTCACACTCCATTTATTTGATAACACCCCAGTTGTATTTCTATTATTTACACCGACATAATAAGTATGACCCTGTTCTAATTTACAGAACGACCACGAAGAAATATATTCGCCGGTCTCTTTATCTCTCACGCTCATTGACAATGCGTCATAGCTAAAGCGATACCATCCCGTCTCATCCACTGTCAGATTGTAAAAAATCTCTTCTACATTTTCGCTTAATTCCGCTTCAAATTCTCCCGGTTTAATATCTCTTACTTTTCCGGCATACCACTTTAAAGTTTCCAACGCTTCTTCCGAAGATTTTTCTATCTCTAAATAATAATTTCCATCTTTACGAAGCTCATAGCTGTAAGATTCATTTGACAAATAGTTGTCTCCCTCATCTGTTCTTTCAAAAAGAGAAACATACGCACTTACATTCCAATCTTTAATTAAACCAAAGTAATACTGCCCGTCTTCCTCGATATTCAAACGATAACGAACCATTGTCTGTTCTGTCGAAAAAGCAACTTCTCCATATTCCGGTGTTCCGTCTTTTTTCAGAGTGATTGTTCCTGCCACTTCTTCCTGCTGATCGACATTCAGCATCTGAGGTGTTCTCGTTTCTTCCTCATATGGCGCTGTCGGCTGATCTTCTTTTTCCTTTGCCGCACCACCCGCCTCAACTGTATCCTGTTGTACCTTTTCTGATGCCTCATCACCTACAGTTATGTCGTGCGGTACATCGCCCGCCTCATCACCTGCAATTATATCATGCGGTACATTTTCTGACATACCATCCGGTATCTGTACATCCTTCACTGTCTCATTCTGCTGTACGCCGCTTACTGCTTCATCCTGTGTCCGCTCTGCTTCTGCATTTACCGAAACTGGAACTGCAAATATCATCGACAGACACATCAGAAAAGCCGTAAGTCCTGCAATCACTTTTCTCTCAAATTTTGTGATCATGTTCTTTTCCTCCCTTGTTTCTTTTCATAATATTTCTTTTTTATAAGTAAAAATATCGCCTCCTTCAAAACATACTTTTTAACACTTATTCGATAAAATAGTATTGTTCTATACGGTATAAATATTATCGACATTCCTCGCACAACTTTGAAAATGTTCCTTCTTTATAATATCCGATACCTGTTTCTTGACACTGTTCTCCTGCCAAAAGTCCGCTCTTTTTGCAGTATACTTCTTCTTTCACACCGGTTGGAATCGAATATTGCTCCGATGCATCTGCCCCGATTTTTTCAAAGACCCCTTTGCATATCCGAGCGGCGTCTGCAGTTTCAGCGTCCATATCTTTATCAGATTTATACCATACCGCACATACATTTCCCGGAATCATTCCGACAAACCAATGGTCTCCATACTCGCTCGTTCCTGTTTTCCCACACACGTCAAGTCCTGTCACCTGTGCTGATATACCTGTTCCGTCTGTCACGACTTCCCGAAGCATCCGGTTCATAATATAAGCCGTATCTTCACTGAACACCTCCGATTCTTTCTGCTGCGGCGTCCAATAGGTCTCTCCTGATTTTTCTATTTCTTTCACAGCACAAAGAGGCGTATCTTTTCCTTCATTTATAAATACCTGATATGCGTCCGCCATTTTGGAAACCGTCACGCCGTTCTCCAGATATCCAAGCGCTATGTTGCTTAAAATTCTGTCTTCTCCTTCCGCCAGATATCCACTCGCTATATTGCTTAAGGTTCGGTCTTCTCCTTCCTCCTCTAAAATCTTTTTCTCATTATCCACATCATAACCGAGCGTATCTTCCAAAAAACGAACCGACTTCTCAACACCGTAATCTTTCAGTACTTTCACGGCTACTGCATTATTTGACTCTTTCAGTGCATCTGCAGCCGTCACATTTTTCCCTGTAAACGGCACGACATTTTCCGGCCATTCTCTGGCAATCCCGTTGTCTCCTGCCACAACTCCATAAGCGCTATCTTCGTACAACGATGACCAACATATCGTTCCGTCCTCAATCGCCAGGCCATATACACTAAGCGGTTTCATCGTCGATCCTGCAAACGCCGGCTTTGTCACATTGTTATAGTTGTCGTTTCCTTTTGTATCACTGTAACACGCCGTCAGATGCCCTTCTTTATCAGTAACCGCCGCTCCGAACCGCTCACATGCCATTCCTTCACCGTCATTATAAGAGCCGATCACCGCATCCAAAGTTTCCCGGTCGAGCCATGTTTTCACTGTTATTTCTCTGTCTGCCAGTATTTTTGCCGCAGTTTTTTCATTCACACCTTCGCGCTCTTGAATCATTTTGACCGCTTCCTGCGAAACGATATCCGCATAAGACTGATATTTGTCTTCACACTCATAACTGATCTTTCCGTCCTGCAATATAAGTTTTGCAATCTCATTTCCGGCCTGATCAAGCACGACCGCTCCACTTTTTTTGCTAAGCATCATCCCCGCCGCCGCAAGGACTCCACATGCTCCGACAGCCAATGCGACCCCGACAATTCTCTTTTTATTCATCCATCCGCCTCCTCATGTCCTCAATGATCTCAAGATTCTCATGAGACAATGTCACTTGCGGACGATCTACGATCTTCCAGCCCAGCGCGCTCGTATTTTCTTTTACCTGCTCCAGCATCTTCGGGATTTCTTCTGCCTTTTCCACGCAAAATCTTACCCCGTCTTTATCGCCCATCTGGTGATACAGGTCATTGCAGTATACTAAAACTTCAAGATAATTCTCGTATTCTTCATACTGATACGGCGCAAGTTCAATCGCTTTTAATTTATATTCCGTAAACTGTTCTACGTCCCCATCCGCAAAAGCCGCCTGTGCCAATGCACTATATGGAAGAGACACAGACTGATTATCCACGATCACTTTTTCCGCAATCGCTTTCATTTCCTCTGCCTTATCCGCTTTCGTAAGAAGAGCCAGCTGCGCCATTGTATTTCCACTGTAAACTTTTTCAGCCGCTTTATAATTTCCCGACGTATAGCAAACGTCCGAAACCCCGCACATAATCGAAAGCGCCGCTGCCGCCGCCCCGGTCAGACCTACAACCGTTCCGGTTAAAACAGGCACTTTCTGCGTCTTAATATTCCGCATGTCAAGAAACAGGATCAGCACAAATCCCATCGCCAGAAACTGAAAGTCATAATCGAACAAGCTATGTAAGATCATAATGCTAAGAACGATCCTGTTCCGGCTTTGCGTCCTCTTCGTAAATACAGAACGTAAAACCGCCGCGCCCATAAATACCGCCGGGATCACGCCTGCATCAAGCAAGATCTGAATCAATTCATTATGTGCATTTACAACTGTATACACACCAGTCTGTACTGACTGCTGTATAAAGTAATAACCATAATATCCGAGTCCGAAAGGATGTTTTAATATAAGCGGGAGCGCATCCTGCACATACAAAATTCTTCCGAGAAACGTACTTGCTCCGAAGGAAATATTTGTAAATCGCTCAAGAATACCTGCGCTTCCTGCTGCAACAGCCAATATCACCGCCACAACGGCGCCTGCCGCAAACACTGAAATAATAACTTTTTTCCCCGAGGACTTTGCCGCAAACACCCATATAACGGCAACAGCAGTTAATACGAATACCGTACGGCTTCCGCTCATAATAATTCCAAATACAGCGGCAACACCATACACGATATCGAGCCAGTCAATTTTTTTGTAATCAAATCTCCACATTACAAGAATCAGACAGATTAGCATAAACAATGCATATGTATTCGGATATTGAAAAAATCCCGACAACCTGCCTGCAACCGATACCCATTGTTCAAAAACTTCAAACTGCATCATAACAAATGAAAAAGCAGTCATAAGACATCCAAGCATCGGAAGAGACGCGATCATTTTCTCTCTTTCGTCCGTCAGACCCGATACAAGTACGTAGAACAATAACAACGGAAGGAACTTCACGACTCCCATAAGAGCCATTCCCGAATCCACCGCCCATAAACAAGACAGAAGATATCCGAACACAAGCACGGCAAAGGCAGCCATATTCAGATCCCACGCTGCTGTGATACGCTTCTTCACATACATTCTGTAAAACAAAACTCCGGTCAGTACGATTCCGGTTACCGCAGACACCGATACATAATACCCGCCGCCCAATATTCCGACTATCACTATACACGTCATTAAAATCAGCATTTTTATCCCGCCCCCGCTCTCGCAGCTTTTACTTGCTTTTATTTGTTTATCGCTATTTTCTGATTTTATTTTTATCACTGTTTTCTGACTTGTTTTTACTTTTGTTTGTTTCCGTTTTTCTTCTTTATCAAGTAAACAACGACGCCTGATAAAATCATAACTCCGAAAAATGCAGCCAGCGCTTTAAAATCTTCAGCTGATAATTTTTTCGATTTCTTATCTTTATCCGCCTTATCAGCATCTTTTTTCCCGCTGTCACCTTTCCCTTTCTCACCTGATTCGGACGAATCTTTTTTATCATCGCTTGATTCCTTTTCAGATTTTGACTTGTCTTTATCCTTATCTGATTTTTTGTCCGATTTATCGTCCGACTTCGATCTGTCTGATTTGTTCTGATCTGTTGAAACTACGGCAAGATCTCCCACAACTTTCTCCTGAAATTCTTTATCCACACCGGAAACTTCTCCTGTAATCGGGTTACTGGACTCCGTATTGTCTACCACTTCATCCGGCTTCATTCCGATTGGGAGCTTCTCCGTACAGTCTTTTTTTAATTTAAACTTCAAATCAACGATAGATCCTTCATTTTTCACTGTATCCGGAACTACATACACAACGATTATTTCTGATGATTCTTCAATATGGTTATAATCAAATATTCCGCCTCCGGCTTTTTCAATCAAATCTCCTGCCTCCAGCGACTGAAATTCCAGAACTTCTTTGTCATAATAAATAGAGATCTGAAAGCCGCCGACTTCCTGGCCTGTATTAAACTCTACCGGAACTGTTACGACGTCTCCCGCTTTTCCTTTTTGATTATCTACATGAAACTCCGTATATACATCTTCCGCCTGAACATTCATTCCGAAAAGACAGACCATGCATAAAATTAAAATAAACTGTTTTATTCTTTTTCCTCTCATCAACCTCTATTCTCCTTACGCTCTTTCCCTTTTATAGGTGTTTGCGAAACGCCACAAGCCGCATAAATACGGCATTTTAACTTTTATA
>ERZ894196.494-NODE-494-length-12130-cov-10.046211_pt1 | contig 12130 bp, 12 predicted proteins | sample MGYA00380284_ERZ894196 | MGnify/ENA primary metagenome ERZ894196 (study PRJEB32331, sample SAMN06328427) | human gut metagenome | biome: human gut microbiome; feature: stool | host: Homo sapiens | collected 2011-10-21 ...
GTCGATCTGCGCGCGGAGGCGAAGGCCATCAATGCCGCCATCTCCGGCCGCGGCGGCGGCAAGCCGACGATGATCCAGGGCTCGTGCACGGCCCCAGCCGCCGAGATCGAGGCGTTTTTTGCCGCCTATCCCGGGAAATGATGCAAATAGAATGATGTGAACAGGAAAACAGGGCCGCGGAATTCCGCGACCCTGCCTTTTTAGGATTTGCTTAGATTACTGCATGCCGTTTTCGTAGGCGGCGATCATCTTTTTGACCATCTGGCCGCCGATGCTGCCGGCCTGACGGGACGTCAGATCACCGTTGTAACCCTGCTTCAGGTTCACGCCCATCTCGGACGCGGCTTCCATCTTGAAGCGGTTCATCGCCTCACGCGCATTGGGGTTGACAAGGTTGTTGCTCTTGGAACTAGCCATTTCGTTTTCCATCTCCTTTTCTCGTTTTGGGTTTCTTGACCCGCTACTATTTTCTGCGGACAGGATGGAAGTATGCAGAGCAGAAAAATGCAATTTTTGCAAGCTTTTTTGTCGGCGTTTGCCTTTCTTTCCGACAGCTTCCGGCGTAAAAGAATGTGTGCTGCCCGTATTTCATACATTTCATTTGTTTGATTTGTCTATGTATGTGTATGTGTATGTGTATGTGTTCTGACAGAATGCTTTGATAATTTGTAATATGTAAATCGTACATCAACTGAGGACGCGGTCTCCATCTTGAAAAGCGTATTACCGTTGGAAGCAACGATTTCGCTTTTCGTTTTCCCTTGACCGGATGGCCCGTGGCAGTGGGGGACCACGGTCTATGCAGTGTTCACAAACCGCAACTTGACACGGACGGGATATCGGTATAAAATTTAGCATGATATTTTGGCGTTTTGTACGTATTTGTACGGCGCCGGCATAAAATTGCGATAACGATGACTTTTCAAAATAATAAGGAGAACCGACTATGTGTGGAATCGTTGGATACGTCGGCGCGCAGCAGGCTGCGCCGATCCTTCTCGAAGGGCTCCAGAAGCTCGAATACCGCGGTTATGACTCGGCTGGCATCGCTGTGCTCGACGGCAGCACGATCGAACTGGCCAAGGCCTGCGGCGTGATCAAGAACCTTTTTGCCAAAACGCATGATGGTGAGGATCTTCATGGCTACATCGGCCTCGGCCATACGCGCTGGGCAACGCACGGCGCACCGACGGAGGCAAACGCCCACCCGCATGTGAGCAACGACGGCAAGTTCGCCATCGTGCAAAACGGCATCATCGAAAACTTCATGGAGCTGCGAGAGATGCTCAAGGCCAAGGGCTTTGTGTTCCATAGTGAGACGGATACCGAGGTCATTGTGCACCTGCTGGATATGTATTATACCGGCGACGGCAATCTCAAGGACACTGTGCTCAAAACGCTCGGCCGCCTGGAGGGCAGCTACGCACTCGGCATCCTGTGCGCCGATTGCCCGGATCAGCTTTTCATCGCGCGCAACGGCTGCCCGCTCATCATCGGCGTCGGCGCGGGCGAGAACTTCTTTGCCTCCGATGTCACGGCGCTCGTGTCGCACACGAAGAACGTGATCTATCTTGAGGACGGCGAGCTCGCCGAGGTGCGTGCCGACGGCTACACGGTCTTTGACTGCACCGGCAAGCCGATCGACAAGCCCGTTTCCCGCGTCGCGTGGGACATTGAGGCGGCCGAAAAGGGCGGCTATGAGCACTTTATGCTCAAGGAGATCATGGAGCAGCCGCGCGCCATCAAGTCCACGCTTGACCCGCGTGTGAAGGATCACCGCGTCGTGTTTGACGAGCTGAAGATGACCGAAGCACAGCTCATGGGCTTCAACAAAATTATGATCACGGCCTGCGGTTCGGCGTTTTATGCCGGTCAGGCGGGCAAATACGCGCTCGAAAAGCTCACGCACATCCCGGTCGATGCTGACCTTGCGAGTGAGTTCCGCTACCGCGACCCGATCGTCGACGAGCACACGCTCATGATCATCATCTCGCAGTCCGGCGAGACGGCAGACACCATCGCCGCCATCCGCGAGGCGCAGGCCAAGGGCGCTTATGTGCTCTCAATCGTCAACGTTGTCGGCAGCACGATCGCCCGCATCTCGGACGATGTCATTTACACATGGGCCGGCCCGGAGATCGCCGTTGCGACCACGAAGGGCTACACCACGCAGGTGTCGGTGCTGTATCTGCTGGCGCTCTATCTGGGCGAGAAGCGTGGCTGCCTGAGCAGGGAAGAGGCTGCGAAACTCACGGACGATCTCATGATCCTGCCGCAGATGGTGCAGCGCGCCATCGACCTCAACCCGCAGATCGCGCAGCTGGCTGAGCGGTATAAAAACAATCCGTCCCTGTTCTTCATCGGCCGCAATGTGGACTATGCCGTCTGCATGGAGGGCTCGCTGAAGCTCAAGGAGATCTCTTACCTGCACTCGGAGGCCTATGCCGCGGGCGAGCTCAAGCACGGCACCATCGCGCTCATCGAAGAAAATCGCCTCGTCATCGCTGTCGCGTGCTACGAGCCGCTGTTTGACAAGACCATGAGCAACGTCAAGGAGGTCAAGGCGCGCGGTGCGCGCGTGCTCGGCGTGGCGCTCGAGGGCAACCGGGCCATCTATTCTGAGGCGGATGATGTCATCCTTGTGCCGCGGATGGATAATCTGTTCGTTGTCCCGGCGGAGATCGTGCCGCTGCAGCTCTTTGCTTATTATGTTGCAAAGGCCAACGGCTGCGCGATCGATAAGCCGAAAAACCTTGCCAAATCCGTTACTGTCGAATAAGGAGAGCGTCATCCATGCCGAATCAGTCTGTCATCGTCCTCGATTTTGGAGGGCAGTATAATCAGCTCATTGCGCGCCGTGTGCGCGAGTGCAATGTGTATTGCGAAGTCAAGCCGCACACCATGTCTGTCGACGAGATCCGTGCCTTTGACCCCATCGGCATCATCTTCACCGGCGGCCCGCAGAGCGTGTACGCCGAAGGCTCGCCGCAGGTAGATCCCGAGATCTTCAAGCTCGGCATCCCCATCCTCGGCATCTGCTACGGCTGCCAGCTCATGGCGCAGTATCTTGGTGGGGAAGTGACCGCCGCCGGAAAAGACACCGCGCGCGAGTACGGCAAGACGCAGACCTGGTTCGATACCGACTGCCGTCTCTTCCGCGGCCTGCCGGAGCAGAGCATTACGTGGATGAGTCACGGCGACTATATGGCCAAGGTGCCGGAGTCGTTCCGGCTCGTGGCGCACTCGGCCGCCTGCCCAACGGTCGGCATCTGCGACGAAGCGCGCGGGTTTTACGGCGTGCAGTTCCACCCGGAGGTCAATCATACCGAGTATGGTCGGGCCATGCTGCGCAACTTCCTCTATGAGGTCTGCGGCGCGACCGGTGACTGGACGATGGGCGACTTCATGCGCAAGTCGATCGAGTCCATCCGCGCCAAGGTCGGCGGCGGCAAGGTGCTGCTGGCCCTTTCTGGCGGCGTGGATTCCTCGGTCGCGGCCGCGCTGCTGGCGGAGGCCGTTGGCAGCCAGCTCACGTGCATCTTTGTCGACCACGGTCTGCTGCGTAAGAACGAGGGCGACGAGGTCGAGGCCGCATTCAAAAGCTGGGATATCAATTTCGTGCGTGTCAACGCGGAGGAGCGTTTTCTCACGCGCCTGAAGGACGTCTCCGATCCGGAGACGAAGCGCAAGATCATCGGCGAGGAGTTCATCCGTGTCTTTGAGGAAGAGGGCAAGAAAATCGGCTCCGTGGACTATCTGGCTCAGGGTACGATCTATCCCGACGTGATTGAATCCGGCACGAATGTCGCTGCCGTCATCAAGAGCCACCACAACGTCGGCGGCCTGCCGGACTATGTGGACTTCAAGGAGATCATCGAGCCGCTGCGCCTGCTGTTCAAGGATGAGGTGCGCGCACTCGGCCGCGAGCTTGGCCTGCCGGAGTATCTGGTCATGCGCCAGCCGTTCCCGGGCCCTGGTCTTGCCATCCGCTGCCTCGGCGCGGTGTCCAAGGACAAGCTGGACATCCTGCGCGACGCGGACTTCATCTTCCGCGATGAGATCGCCAAGGCGCACCTGGAGCAGACGATGAATCAGTACTTCGCGGTGCTGACGAATATGCGCTCCGTCGGCGTTATGGGCGACGGACGTACCTATGACTACACGCTCGCGCTGCGCAGCGTCACAACGACGGACTTCATGACCGCCGACTGGACGCGCATTCCGTACGACGTGCTCGACCGTGTCTCTGTGCGCATCGTCAACGAGGTCAAGGGCATCAACCGCATCGTTTACGACATCACATCTAAGCCGCCTGCCACGATCGAGTGGGAATAATCCCGGGAAACCCGGGAGAGGTTGAAAACACACAGTTTTTGAGCTGCTGACGCCTCTCGTGGCAACGATTTGGCAACACAACCACATTATCCAAAGAATAAGAGCTAACTGATTTTCTTTCGATCAGTTAGCTCTTTTTTGTTTTATTGCTCAAATGATGTCTTTGTCCATCCTCCGGCTTGATCATATTTCGGATACTGATACCGCCAGGCGTTGTATTCCTCCTGCGTAATCTCTCCGGATTTTAGTTTCGATGCGACGTCATTCCAACTGCGTAGCATCCTGTTCAGCTCAACAGCACTGGAGCCGTGAAATACATCTGCACGGAGGCAGACCTCGCCCTGTACTTCTCCGATCTTCAGCCCGTACAGATCCTCAAGTGCAAAGAGTGTGTGCATCAGACCGATATAGCTGTCGATGTCCGGAACGTTCAATGCAGAAGGAGATACCTCCAGCGCCTGCGCCAAAGACTTGGTCAAATCCTCCTTAGGCGTTCTGGAACCGGACTCATATTGTGCCATGCGAATATCAGCGGATTTTTCCGGGAAGCCCATCAGGACACCGAGGTATTTTTGCGTCATTCCACGCATGTTGCGGAAGAAGCGAATTCTTTCACCAATCGCCATTGAGAACAGCTCCAATCAATCAAGATAGCATGACTATAGCATATTTGTTTAAATGTGTCAAGAAAAATTAAATAAATTTGTTTAAAAAATATAGCAAAAATAGTTTGACTAAAACAAATTCGTTTAGTATAATACTAATGCTAAGCAAGTTCGCTTAGTCTGCACCTTGAAAACTGAATAGCCGTCCGAAGGGGGATACAACGGGAGCGTCGCCATGATATGAGCGCGCGCCGGGGAAATACGCCGCGGGGAACGACGGGGCAGGAACCGACTTCGGGCAAACGGCAAAGAGACTTGTCCTGTGGCAGAAAATGCGCATCTCAACGATTCCTATTTGCAAATCATGCTGACCTATAGCCGGAAGAGTATAAAATCAAGCTTCTCGCCGGCTAGTGATTAAAGAGGTTTTTACCTCACGAAGGGAGGTGATGGAAAGCATGGATCTTTTTATGACAGTAGACGATGTGGCAAAAGAATTGGGTATTTCCAAGTCTCATGCATACAAAGTCGTACAGAGGCTCAATGAAGAGCTGAAAGAAATGGGTTACCTGACGATCTCCGGTCGGGTCAATCGCACATTTTTCATGGAGAAATACTGCTATGAAGGAGGAAAATAAAAATGGCAGTCTACAAGGACGAAAAGTCCAACACATGGCGCGCTGTGTATCGTTACACCGATTGGACCGGTGCGCGGAAACAAACACAAAAGCGAGGGTTTCAGACCAAGCGCGAAGCGCAGGCGTGGGAGCGAGAGCAACTATGCAAAATGACATCCAGCGTGAATATGACTTTTGAGAGTTACGCTGCGCTGTATGAGGAGGATGTAAAACCACGCCTGAAGGAAAACACATGGGCAACAAAAGCGCATATCATCCAAAAGAAACTGCTCCCTTATTTCGGGAAACTGGAATTGAGCAGCATTACTCCGCAGCAGATCATTACCTGGCAGAATACGCTTTTGAAGTACAGGGATCAGAACGGAAAGCCATACTCCTCGGTGTATTTGAGAACGATCAATACAGTTCTCAGTGCGATGTTCAACCATGCTGTGAAGTATTATCGTCTTGCGGAAAACCCGTGCAAAATCGCCGGAACTATGGGCAAGAAAAAGGATCGGGAAATGCTGTTCTGGACAAAGGAAGAGTATCTGAAATTCGCAGATGCGATGATGGACAAGCCACTTTCGTATTATGCGTTTGAGATGTTGTACTGGTGTGGCATCCGGGAGGGAGAACTTCTGGCGTTGACGCCATCGGATTTTGACTTTGAGAAAAACACTGTGTCGATCACAAAATCCTACCAGCGTCTGAATGGCAAAGATCTGATTACATCGCCGAAAACGGAAAAAAGCAATCGGGTGATTGCAATGCCGCAGTTTCTTGCAGATGAAATGCAGGATTATCTTCGCATGCTCTATGATGTCGGAGATAATGATCGGATGTTCCTGATCACCAAGAACTATCTCCACAGAGAAATGGACAGGGGAGCAAAGGAAGCAGATGTCAAGAGAATCCGGATTCATGACATTCGACATAGCCATGTTTCGCTTCTGATTGATATGGGATTCAGTGCAACAGCAATCGCTGATCGTCTTGGCCATGAGAGCATTGATATCACATATCATTACGCACATTTGTTCCCCTCAACTCAGACTGAAATGGCAGACAAGCTGAATATGGAAAGGAGAGCAAGCTAATGTCTGGAAAACGAAACGAATACAACCGTACACGGAATGTTGTTGTCGCCTTTCGTGTCAAGCCGCAAGAGGGAAAGCTGATCAATGAAGCAATTCAGCTCTCCGGACAGACGAAACAGGATTATCTCCTGTCACGGGCGCTGAACCGTGAGGTCAATGTGCAGGGTAATCCGCGCGTATATAAAGCGCTGCGGAACAGGCTGGACGCAGTGTATGCCGAGCTTTGCCGGACCGAAGCCGGGAACGCCGTAGATTCGGATCTTCTTGCGATCATTCGCATGATGGCAGAGATCCTGGATGGTTTGAAGGGAGGATCGGAATGACAGAAAAAGAAAAGGTCGTCCCAAGCGCATCTGTTGGCGCAGATGCAGGACGGCCAATTCCATATGAACCTGAATCGAGTATAGCAGAGACCGAGCTTCCTGACAAGCAGAATTTTTCCGAGACGCTCCGAGAGTTTAAAGAGTTCGTGCGAAAGAACGACCCGGATCAGATCCGGGCGGTGACGCTCAGTGAGCTCATGGAGGAAGAAATCGAAACCAAACCGCCTGTTGTGGATGGGCTGATCTATCCGGGCGTGTTCCTATTTGCCGGTGCGGAGAAAATCGGCAAATCCTTTCTGGTGCTTCAGCTCGGTTATACCGTAGCGGAGGGGCTTCCGCTCTGGGGGCTGAAAACCTCCGGGGATGAGGTGCTGTATCTCTCGCTGGAGGATACCAAGGAGCGCCTGCGCCGGCGTGCCTTTCAGATGTTCGACATCGAAACAACAGATCGGATGTATGTTGCGACCAGGAGCAAGAAATTGAGCGAAGGGCTGGTTGAGGAGCTGGAAGCGTATCGTCGCCAGCATCCCGGAATCAAATTCATCATTATCGACACCCTGCAGAGGATCCGAGAAGTGTTTTCGGAATGCAGCTACGCCAAGGATTACGAAATGGTTTCCGAGTTGAAGGACTATGCCGACGCCAATGGGCTGTGCATCCTGCTGGTGCATCACACACGAAAGCAGAGTGCAAAGGACATCTTCGAGACGATCTCTGGTACTCGCGGTCTCAACGGCAGCGTTGATGGGATCATTGTGATGTGCAAGCCGAAGCGCACCGATCCATACGCAACGCTCCAGACAACGGGGCGTGATGTAATCGATCAGAAGCTGTATCTGAAGCGTGATTCCAAAACCCTGCAGTGGGAGCTGGAGCGCATGGAGAGCGGCGCTGAGATCGATCCGCCGGACCCGTTGTTTGCGGCAATTACAGAGTTGCTCACGGATGACAAGCCCCGATGGGAGGGGACGGCGTCAGAGCTCAAAGATCTGCTGCAGATCGAGCGCAGCGCCAAATCTCTCGGCATGTGGCTGAAGGTCCATAAGCAAGAGCTGCTTTCCCGGTACGGCATCCGCAGCGATTCGGTCAAAACCAGAGATCGACGGACAATCACACTCGTGCGCGAAGCGTGACGACTGTGACAACCGTGACGACCATTTGACCGCTGCCATTCAGTTGTCACAGTCGTCACGGTTGTCACCGCGGGAGGCTGAATACATCCGTTGACCCCGTAGGGCGCAAAGCGCTTTTGATGCGCAGTGTCAAAAGTGCTTTTGCGTTACTCTTGACAAGAGTAACAGAACCCGCCGCTGCGCGGCGAGAGGAAGGAAAGATTATAATGTTATGTAAACTTGATAGGAGAAGATACAAATGCAAAGAACCATCAGCGCTATGGTGGGCAAAGGGTCCGTGAATCACAACAGCCGCAAATTCAAGGCGGCCAATGTGGACGCTGAGCGCTCCCACCTGAATATAGAATACTGCAATGAAAACATCCGGGACGTATACCACAAGCTGTTTGACACTGCACAGGAAGAATACAATGCGCGTCAGACACGAGCGGATCGGCGCATCAAAGACTACTATGAGAAGATCCGCTCCGGGAAACAAGAGAAGCCCTTTCATGAGCTGATCATGCAGATCGGAGACATGAAAACGATGAGTGCCACCGGCGAATATGCAGAGCTGGCACGGGACATTTTGGACGAGTATTTTCAGGGCTTCCAGGAACGGAATCCCAACCTGTATGTATTCTCTTCACACGTACACATGGATGAGGCAACTCCTCACATCCACATCGATTTCGTTCCATTTATCACCGGAAGCAAACGCGGCCTCGAGACCCGTGTTTCACTCAAACAGGCGTTGGCAGCGCAGGGCTTCCATGGAGGCACTCGGGGCAATACTGAGTGGAACCAGTGGGTGCAGTCGGAAAAGGAGGCACTTGCAGAAATTGCGGCTCGCCACGGTGTTGAGTGGGAGCACTTGGGAACGCATGAACAGCATCTCTCGGTACTGGACTACAAAAAGAAAGAGCGTGCCGCCGAGGTCAAAGCGCTGGAAGATCGGTTAGAGGCTGACTACGATGAAGCCGGTGAATTAGAAGCCCGGCTCTCACAGCTGCGGGAAACGGAAGGGAAGGTTCAGGATCTGCAGAAAGAGCTGAACACCAACCCGGACTATCAGCTCCCGGAGCCGCAGCCCCTCATGTCCGCAAAATCGTATATGACGAAATTGGTGCAGCCCCTGATCGACCGGCTGAAACAGATGCTGCTGAAAATGATCATCAAGTACATGGAGCTCAAAGGCGACTATGATATGCTCTCGAATCGCTACAGACGTGCGATGCAGGAAAGAGCACAGTATGGCTCTCGGATCGATGCGTTGGTTACAGAGAATGACCAACTGAAAAAGGAGAACCGGGAATACCGCCTGCTGCGTAAGGTGTTCGGAGACGAGCAAATCGATCAGGTGCTGACCAGAGCGAAGCAAATGCAGGAACAGCAGCATGGTTCTCATGCTGTGAAATACAATCCAGAAAGGTGAGATATGATCATGAAACAGACCATCTACGATGAAAAGACAGGACTGTGGTATGAGCTGCAAGGGGAGTATTACTTCCCCTGCGTCACGGTTCCGGAGGGAACGGACAGACCGGTTGGCATCTGGGGGCGGCGGCATCTGAGTTATTTGAAACGCTATAAAAAGTCTGTCTACCGTGAATTCCTTCGCTCAGGAAGACTGTGTTCTTATCTCCGTGAGATTGATTGTCAGGCAGAGAACATGGTCGATAGCATCATGGAAGATCTGGCGACTCGTGAGGGTATCACGGAGGCACTAAAGGCGCAGAATCAGATGAAGTGGGTGCAGCGAATGAATGCCATTCGCCAACGGGCAGAAGAAATTGTTCGGTCGGATTTGATTTGCATGCTATGAAATAATGTGCAGTTTCGGAGCGATTTTGGGCGCTTTTTTCGATTCTGCCGGAAGGAAAGCTATTTGCGATACTTCTTGGCAGTGTTGTTAAAATAATAGTTATTGCTATGGTATTCCATGATAAATGTTTTTGTGATAAAGTAAAATAACAACCCACTTAGGGTGCTCAGACCGTAAATGTTTGGATTGGATGCTGTAAGCAAGCAGGTGATTGACCATGTCAAAAATTCTGATCGTCGAGGACGATATTACCATCATACGAACGCTGGACGCGTATCTTCACTCCGAAGGCTTTGAGACCGTCTCTGTTTCCGAGGAGCGGGAAGCGCTTACTGCAATCGTAAACGAGAACGTCGACCTGCTGCTCCTGGACATTTCTCTTGCAGAGGGGAATGGTTTTGCCGTCTGTGAGGCTGCAAAGGGGCACGGGCTTCCCGTCATTTTCCTCACCGCATCCGGGGATGAAAATAGCGTAGTGCGCGGGTTGGACATGGGCGCAGATGACTATATTGCTAAGCCATTTCGCCCGCGCGAGCTGGTGAGCCGCATTCGCAGCGTCCTTCGCAGAAGCGGGAAAACCAAGCGCGTTGTCATGCTGGGCTCCGTCTCGGTCGACGCCGAGAAAGGAATCGTATCTAAAAACGGAACCGAGATCAATCTGTCCGCCCTGGAATTCCGGCTCCTCATGGCCTTCGTGAACCACCGCGGAAAGCTGCTGACGCGAAACGCTTTGCTGGAAGAGATTTGGGATGCCGGCGGTGATTTCGTAAACGACAACACCCTGACTGTATATATCAAGCGCCTGCGCGAGAAGATCGAGGATGACCCGCAGAAGCCGGAGATCATCAAAACCGTGCGCGGATTGGGATATCGGGTGGACTGATATGAAAATCATACGAAACCCGGAGTTGAAGCGGGAGCTGCTGATCGACCTTTCCATCACGGCTGTTGCGGCGCTGATCGGTTTTTGGATTCGTCCGATTTGCGGAATGATTGCGCTGGCTGTAGGACTGCTGCTGAGCGGTGCGCACATCGCGTTTGCGGTTCAGCGCTATCATCAGATGGAGGCGCTTGCACAGCGACTCGACCGGATTCTGCACGGGCAGGACCGGATGCTGATCGAAGACGCTGCAGAGGGTGAGTTGTCCATCCTGAACAGCGAGCTTCAAAAGATGACAACACGCCTGCAGGAGCAGGCCAATCAGCTTTCTTCGGACAAACAGCAGCTGACCGAGGCGATCCAGGATATTTTCCATCAGATCCGAACACCTCTGACCTCCATGAATCTGCTGGTCTCCATGCTCGGCGAAGAAAACCTGCCCTACGACCGCCGCCTTTCCATGACGCGCGAGCTGAGACGGCAGCTGGAGCGTGTGCAGTGGCTGGTGGAAACGCTGCTGAAGCTCAGCAAGATCGACGCGGGAACGGCGCAGTTCCGGTCTGACCTCGTATCTGTCGCAGAGCTGATTGAGAAAGCCGCTCAGCCGCTGCGGATCCCCATGGAGCTGCGGGAGCAGTCTTTTACCGTTCACGCGGCGGACGAGAGCTTTACGGGTGACCTCAACTGGACGACAGAAGCGCTTGGAAACATTCTGAAAAACTGCATGGAGCATACACCCGTCGGCGGGACAATCACGGTAACTGCGGAAGAAACCGCGCTGTTTACGGAGATTGTCGTCGAGGACAACGGTCCGGGCATATCAAAAGCGGATCTTCCGTTTCTGTTCGATCGCTTTTTCAAGGGCGCGGGCTCGTCGGATGACAGCGTGGGCATCGGGCTTGCGCTCTCTCGAAGCATCATTGCCGCACAGAACGGTACCATCAAGGCAGAAAACGCGCCCACCGGCGGCGCGAGATTTACGATCCGATTTTATAAAAGCGTGATCTGAAAAAAGTGGCAATCCGAATGAAGACTTCATTAAGGTTTAATGAAAGTCACCGGATTGTCACTTTCCTTTGATATGATAGCCTCATCAACCAAACGGAGGTTACACGATGGAAATATTGAAGATTGAAAATCTGACAAAGGTATACGGCTCCGGAGAAAACGAAGTCCGTGCTCTGGACGGCGTATCCTTCAGCGTAGAGAAGGGCGAGTTTCTGGCCATCATCGGGCCGTCCGGTTCCGGCAAATCCACGCTGCTGCATATTCTCGGCGGTGTGGATCGCCCCACATCAGGTAAGGTCTGGCTGGACGGGCAGGACGTGTATGC
>ERZ894196.495-NODE-495-length-12117-cov-6.207180_pt1 | contig 12117 bp, 10 predicted proteins | sample MGYA00380284_ERZ894196 | MGnify/ENA primary metagenome ERZ894196 (study PRJEB32331, sample SAMN06328427) | human gut metagenome | biome: human gut microbiome; feature: stool | host: Homo sapiens | collected 2011-10-21 ...
GAACACGCCGACCTGCACCCCGTCATCGACTCCACCTACGCGCTTGCCGACGCGCCCGCGGCGTTCCGCAAAGTGGTCGACGGCGACGTTTTCGGAAAGGTCGTGCTGCACATCGAGCCGAGTAAGTAAAGTAGACGGTGTTCTGGAACACATAAGTCTACGTAAATCCTTCGGAGGTTTTGATGGCAGACAACAAGCCTGAAGTCGCGGTGATCATGGGATCGGCAAGCGATTGGGAGACCATGAAGCACGCATGCGAGATGCTCGACCAGTTCGAGGTGCCGTACATGAAGCAGGTGATTTCCGCGCACCGCACCCCGGAACTGATGGGTGAGTTCGCGCACAACGCCCGTGCCAACGGGCTGAAGGTCATCATCGCCGGCGCGGGCGGCGCGGCCCACCTGCCGGGCATGGTCGCGGCGCAGACCACACTGCCGGTCATCGGCGTGCCGGTGCGCTCCCACGCGCTGTCCGGCTGGGATTCGCTGCTGTCCATCGTGCAGATGCCGGGCGGCATTCCGGTGGCCACCACCGCCGTCGGCAACTCCGGCGCAACCAACGCCGGCCTGCTCGCGGTGAGCATTCTGAGCACCACCGACGAGCGACTGGCCAAGGCGCTGCAGGACTATCGTGACTCCCTGAAGGAAAAGGTGGCTGAATCCAATGCCCAGCTTGTCTGAGGAAACCAACGGCCGTATCGAACGACTGATGCCCGGCGCGACCATCGGCATCATCGGTGGCGGCCAGCTCGGCCGCATGATGGCGCTGTCCGCGCGCTACATGGGCTTCCGCATCGGCGTGCTCGACCCGACACCCGACTGTCCGACCGCTCAGGTCGCGGATTTCCAAGTGACCGCCGAATACGACGACATCGCCGCCATCCGCGAACTGGCTGAAAAGTCCGACGTGCTCACCTACGAGTTCGAGAACGTGGACGCCGACGCCATCGACCAAGTTCGTTCCCTCGCGGCGGCCCCGCAAGGCACCGATCTGCTGCGCGTCACGCAGGACCGTGTCAACGAGAAGCGGTTCATCAACGACCATGGCACGCCCACCGCGCCGTGGAAGGCTGTCAACAGCGTCGAGGAACTTGAAGCGGCACTTGATGAGATCCACTATCCGGCTGTGCTCAAAACCCGTTCCGGCGGTTACGACGGCCACGGCCAGACCGTGCTCAAGTCCGAAGCCGACTTGGAGCAGGTGCGCGCCCGCGCCGACCATGACGGCAGCTTCCCGCCAAGCATTCTGGAAGGCTTCGTCGATTTCGCGTTCGAAGCGAGCATCCTCGTCGCCGGCAACGGCAAGAATTACGTGACCTTCCCGATCGTGCGCAACGAGCATCGCAACAACATCCTGCACATGACCATCGCGCCGGCCGAAGTGGACGAAACCGTGGCCAAGGAGGCGCACGAGCTGGCGTTGCGACTGGCCAAAGGCTTCGAACTCGCCGGTATTCTGGCCATCGAACTGTTCATCACCAAAGACAACAAGGTCATCGTCAACGAACTGGCCCCACGTCCGCACAATTCCGGCCACTACACCATCGAGGCCTGCTCGTTCGACCAGTTCGACGCGCACATTCGCGGCATCGCCGGCTGGCCGCTCGAACAGCCGCAGCTGCTCAAGCCCGCCGTCATGGTCAACGTGCTCGGCCAGCATGTGGCGCCGACCCGTGCGCTCATCGCCGACCATCCCGAATGGAACGTGCACGACTACTGCAAGGCGGAAGTGCGCCACGACCGCAAGATGGGACACATCACCGTGCTGACCGACGACACCGCCAAAACCGTAGCCGACCTTGAAGCCACCGGCTGCTGGGACGACTTGAAGAAAGCCTGACATCATAAGTAATGAGTGAACATATCGTGCGGCAGACCCGCCAGAAAGACGCCATCCGCGACGCGCTGAACGGCTGCGACGAATTCATCTCCGCGCAGGAGCTGCACCGCAAGCTGGAAGACCGTGGCGAACATATCGGACTCGCCACGGTCTACCGGCAGCTCAACGCCCTGGCCGAAGCCGGCCGCGCCGACACGGTCCGCCTCGACGGGCAGCAGCTGTTCCGCCTGTGCGGCGATGACGGGCACCATCATCACCTCGTCTGTACGAACTGCGGCAAAACCGTGGAAATTGAATCGCCTTCCGAAAGCTGGCTGAAAGGCATCTCCGACAAGTACGGCTTCACCATCGAACGGCACACGCTGGAGGTGTTCGGCCTGTGCGAGGACTGCCGGAAGGCGGACAAGTAGCGGCTGTCTGCCGTATTTCCGTTGGAATCGTATCGCCATCGGCGCAATCCAATCGTAAAAATCGTAAAGAAAAAACGTTGGACGTTGTCTTTTTCAGACGCGTATATGACAATAGGGCATTGCAAACGAACTAAGTGGGGTTATGCGTGACCAAAGCAACATCGAAAAACGAGCCGATTGAGGAGCTCGACATCGCTACCGTGGACCCGATGGCCAAGAAAGCGGGCAAGGAGTTCCCCGGCTGGCTTTACGGCGTGCTATTCGTGCTGTTCGATGCGGTGGGCGTTGCCGCCCTGCAGATCGGTGTCAGCGAATCCGCCACTCGAGTCCAACTATCGAACAACATGTGGCTCACCGGCTGGGGATTCGTCGGCAAGATGTTCACCAGCGCTAATTTTGTGGCTGTGCTCAACCTCATACTGTGGGGCGTCCTGTACGTGATCCTGCTCATGCTCACCAACCGTTTCTGGGTGGCCACGCCGATATTTCTGGCGGTGACGTTCATCGTCGCCGTGATTGAGCATTTCAAAGTGTCGATTCGATACGAGGCGATTCTGCCAAGCGACCTGAACTTCCTCAAAGCCGACGCCGGCAATCTGATGAGTTTCATGCCGTCCGGCGCGCAATGGACCATTCTGATCGCGGTGGCGGCGTTTGCCGCGTTCGTGGCGCTGTTCGTCTTCCTGAACCGCCTCGACGCGCGTCACGGCAGACTGTTTCGCGGCTCCGACAAGCAATCCCGTTCCGTGAACGCGATCGCAAGACTGCTGCTGATCCTGCTTCCAGGCCTGTTCTTCACGCTGTATTCGATGCAGGTGAGCACCGTCGGCTCGTGGGCCAAAGGCTTCGCCACCGTCATGGGGGACAAGCCCTCCATGTGGGACTCCGTATACGACGCCCAGCGCAACGGGCCGCTGGTGGCGTTCACCCGTCAGCTCAACCCGAAAGTCATGGTCAAGCCGGACGACTATTCCGAAGAGACCATGAAGCAGGTCGCGGCCCGCTATGAGAAGGCCGCGAAGAAGATCAACGCGAAACGTTCCGCGAACATGACCGACAGCACCGTCATCTACGTGCTGTCCGAATCCTTCTCCGACCCGTCACGCGTGCCGGGACTCAAAGTCAACAAGGATTCCATGCCGAAGATCCGTGAGATCAAGCAGAATACCACGTCCGGCCTGATGCTGTCCTCCGGATACGGCGGCGGCACCGCCAACTTGGAATACATGGGACTGTCCGGCCTGAGCATGGCGAATTTCGATTCCTCCCTGACCAGCCCATACCAGCAGCTGGTGCCGAGCGAGCATTGGACGCCGACAATCAACCAGATGTGGGGCGCCGCAAAGAACTCCATCGGCCTGCACCCGTACGAATCGTCTATGTATTCGCGCGCCACCAACTACAAGAAGTTCGGCTTCTCGCATTTCTATACGTTGACCGGTCCGGACGTCATCTCTCATCAGGACAAGCTCGACGACTCGCCGTACGTCTCCGACGAGGCCACCTACAAGAGCACGCTGGAACAGGTGAAGAAAACCAAGTCCAACCAGTTCCTGCAGGTCATCACCATGCAGAACCACATGCCTTACCACAAGTGGTACAAGCATAACGATTTCAAGGCGACCTCCACCACGGACAAACCGTTGAAGGACGACGAGCGGGAGTCCATCGAAACCTATCAGAAGGGCGCTTCGCTGACGGATGATGCGACCGCCGATTTCCTTGCCGAACTCGACAAGCTCGGCAAGCCGGTCACCGTGGTCTTCTACGGAGACCATCTGCCGGGCATCTACTCGTCGGCTTCCGCTGATGACGGCAACTCGCTGGCGTTGCATCAGACGGACTACTTCATCTGGTCCAACAAGGCTTCCGGCACGCAAGGCAACAAGATCGGCAACGCCGACTATTCGTCGCCCAACTTCTTTGTGGCGCAGGCCGCCGAGCATATGGATGCCAAGGTGTCGCCGTATCTGGCGTTCCTCACCGAAATGCACTCCAAGATCTCGGCCATGGAACCGCCGGTGGTCAACAACATCCAAGGCTGGGACCGTATTCCGGAAGGTCAGAACATCTATCTGAACGCCAAGGGCGAGCCCATGGCCGAAGAGGATTTCGACGCCGAGACCAAGCAGCTGCTGGCCGATTACAAGCTCATTCAATACGACATCACCACGGGGAAGAATTACCTGAAAGACACCTCCTTCATGGACCTGCCGTGACGAGGACGGCGCGCCTGCCGCACGGCTCGACACTCGACGTACCGTTGTGCGCCTTCGTGTCGTGCCGCACGGAATTCGCGCACGTCCTCGTCACGGCAGGCGTGTGGTGGGCGACGACGCGCCTGCCGCACAAATCTTAAAACATTGAGGGGCTGTTCCAAACTATTGGAACAGCCCCTCAACGGCTATTGGTTCAGCGCAGCCAACACACCATCATCACGCGTTCAGCGCTTTGAAACCGATGTCGTGACGGTAGAACATGCCCTTGGTGTCGAGCTTGTCGATGATCGCGTAGACCTTGTCCTGCGCGGCCTTGATGTCCGCAGCGGAGGTCTCGACCAGCAGCACGCGACCGGAGTTGGCCACGAGACCATGCTCGCCACGTGCGACGCCCGCATAGTAGACATGGGAATCGTCATCTACCGTGATCTCAGGAATCGCGGCACCCTTGACCACGTTGGTCGGGTAACCTTCGGAAGCGATCACCACGCCAAGAGTGGCATTGTCCTCATCCCACGTGAATTCCGGGGTTTCGCCGTTGAGAATGGCGTTGATGCCGGCACCGAGATCGGACGTGAGCTTCGGCAGCACCACTTCGGTCTCTGGATCGCCGAAACGCGCGTTGAACTCAATGACCTTCGGGCCGTCGGCGGTGGCGATGAGGCCGGCGTACAGAATGCCGGTGAACGGCGTGCCCTCGTCGGTCATGGCCTGAACGGTCGGCTTGACGATGGTTTCGATGGCGGTGTCGATCACATCCTGACCGATCTGCGGAACCGGGCTGTAGGCGCCCATGCCGCCGGTGTTCGGACCCTTGTCGCCATCGTAGGCACGCTTATGATCCTGCGAAATCGGCATCGGCCAGAAATCGGTGCCGTTCACAAAGCTCATCAGAGAGAATTCCTGACCCTCAAGGAAATCCTCGATAACCACCTTCGCGCCGGCGTTGCCGAAGCGGTGGTCCACGAAAATGTCCTCCAAAGCGGCGATGGCGGTCTCCTCATCCATCGCCACGGTCACGCCCTTGCCTGCGGCCAGGCCATCGGCCTTGATGACGATCGGCGCGCCATGCTCGCGCACATAAGCGGTGGAACGCTCCAAATCGTCGAACGTCTGGTACTTCGCGGTCGGAATGTCGTGACGTTCCATAAGCTGCTTGGCGAAGTCCTTGGAACCCTCGATCTGCGCGGCGGCCTTGTTCGGGCCGAACGCCTTGATGCCGGCGGCAGCGAAATCGTCGACGATGCCTTCGATAAGCGGCACTTCCGGTCCGACGAACACCCAATCGTAACCATTGTTCTTCACGAAATCGATGAGCGCCGCATGATTGGACGGGTTGAGCTGCGTGGTGCGGATGCCGTCAAGTTCCATGCCCGGATTGCCTGGGGCCACAGTGACCTCGCTGACGCTGCCGCCACGCATGAGCGTGTGGGCGATGGCATGTTCACGCGCACCGGAACCAATGACCAGAACCTTCATATTTCCTCCTGTTGTATCCCTTATGGGGAAGAGTGCCAATCTCAAGAAATAATATCGGGGGTGCCTGTTCGGCTACCCCCGTATGTTCGTTTACTGCAGTTCGACGTCCTCGCCGGTCTTCTTGACGATATTGCCCAGCACATAGCCGGCCTCGCCATTGGACTTCAGCAGTTCCATGGTCTTATCGGCATCTTCGGCGCTGACGGCCAGCACCATGCCGATACCCATGTTGAAGATGTTGAACATTTCCATATGATCGATGCTGCCGGCCTTCTCGAGCACGTCGAAAATCGGGAGCACCGGCCAGGAGCCAAGGTTGATATGGGCGGCAAGACCGTCCGGAATCATACGCGGAATGTTCTCGATGAAACCGCCGCCGGTGATATGCGCGACGCCCTTGACCACGCCCGCCTTGAACAGCGGGGAAAGGGCCTTCACGTAAATCTTGGTCGGAGTGAGCAGCACGTCGCCAAGCTTCTCACCGCCCAGTTCGTCCAGTACGGTGTCCACGGTGTAGCCGGCCTGCTCGAACAGGGCCTTGCGCACCAGGGAGAAACCGTTGGAATGCACGCCGGTGGACGGCAGGCCGATAAGCACGTCGCCCTCAGCGATGGTGGAGCCGTCGACGATAGCGGACTTTTCGGCCACGCCGACCGCGAAGCCAGCCAGATCGTACTCGTCTTCGTCATACATGCCCGGCATTTCAGCGGTCTCGCCGCCGATCAGACCGGAACCGGCCTGCACGCAGCCGTCGGCCACACCGGATACGACCTGCTCGAGCAGAGCCGGATTGTTCTTGCCGCAGGCGATGTAATCCAGGAAGAACAGCGGCTCGGCGCCTTGGGCGGCGATATCGTTGACGCACATGGCCACGCAGTCGATGCCGATGGTGCTGTGTTTGCCCGCCATCTTGGCGACGACCAGCTTGGTGCCGACGCCGTCGGTGCCGGAAATCAGCACCGGCTCTTTGTAACCGAGGGAAGCGAGATCGAACAGGCCACCGAATCCACCGATGCCGCCGACCACGCCCGGACGGTTGGTGCGCGCCACGTGGGACTTGATACGCTTGACGACTTCGTAACCGGCCTCAACGCTTACGCCGGCTTCCTCATATGCTTTTGGCATATCTAACCTTTCTCGGGTCTCAGTGTTCTTCTTGGGATGAAGTGGTGGTGTATTCGTTGCCCTCGTACTTGCTTTTGTACAAAGCGAATTCAGGCAGACGGACACGATCCTCCGGAGTGAGCGACTTCAGGAAGTCGGCTTCGTAGTCGTCCAAGGCGGTCGGATAGTCGCCGTTGAAGTAGGCTACGCACAGGCCGCCATACGGTGCGTCCGCGCCAAGGCCGATGGATTCCACCAAGCCGTCGAGCGACAGGAACGCCAGTGAATCGGCTCCGATGTAGTCGCGGATCTCGTCGACAGACTTCTTGGCCGCGATCAGCTCCTTGGTGGTGGAGATGTCGATGCCGTAGAAGCACGGGTACTTCAGCGGCGGGGAGCTGATGCGCATATGCACTTCGGCCGCCCCGGCCTCCTTGAGCATCTGCACGATGCGCTTCGAGGTGGTGCCGCGCACGATGGAATCATCGATGACGATAACGCGCTTGCCTTTAACCACGCTGCGCACAGCAGAGAGCTTCATACGCACACCCTGCTCGCGCAGTTCTTGCGTGGGCTGAATGAAGGTGCGGGCCACATACTGGTTTTTGATTAGACCCATTTCGTTGGGCAGGCCTGCTGCTTCCGCATAGCCGGATGCGGCGGACAATGAGGAGTTCGGCACGCCGATAACCATATCGGCCTCCACCGGGGATTCGGCGGCGAGACGTGCGCCCATGCGCTTGCGGGCGGAGTGCACGTTGACGCCATAGATATCGGAATCCGGGCGGGCGAAGTAGATGTACTCCATCGAGCAGATGGCCAGCTGCGTGTTGTTGGTGTACTGCACGATCTTGTAGCCGTGATCGTTGACCACCACGATTTCACCCGGGCGAATGTTGCGCACCAGCTCGGCGCCGACGACATCCAGTGCGCAGGTTTCGGAGGCGAGCACGTAGGCGCCGTTCTTCATCTTGCCGAGGGAGAGCGGGCGGAAGCCGTTCGGGTCGAGTGCGCCGATCATGGCGTCTTCGGTCATCAGCAGGTAGGCGAAACCGCCATGCACCGTGTTGAGCGCTTCCTTGAGCTTGTCCATAAAGGTGCGCTGCATCGAACGGCGAATCAAGTGCATCAGCACTTCGGTGTCGGAGTTCGAATGGAAGATGGCGCCTTCGTCTTCAAGCTTGCGGCGCAGTGACGGGCAGTTCGTCAGGTTGCCGTTATGGCACAGAGCCACGTCGCCGTCATGGAAGCGGAAGATGAACGGCTGGATGTTGTCTGTGGTGCCCGAGCCGGCCGTTGCGTAACGCACGTGGCCGATGGCGCAATTGCCCTTCAGTCGTTCGATTTCGCGCTCATCGCCGAACACCTGGGTGAGCAGGCCGAGTCCGCGATGACCGATGAGATGACCGTTATCGTTGGAGACGATGCCGGCACCTTCCTGACCGCGATGCTGCAGCGCGTGCAGGCCAAAATAGGTGAGTCGTGAGGCGTCGGGGTGGCCCCATACGCCGAAGATGCCACATTCCTCGTGAATGTCTTCGAGTTCAGCCGACAAGCCAAAGCTCCTTTTTCAAACAGGGGATTAACTATCTATCAACCCTACCAATCGGCGGCTACATCGCGTGTTGTGGGGTGGTGGAACTTGTTGGGGTTTGCGGACGCGGTTTAAGCACCAGATCAGTCAAGTATGAATAGTGGCTTAGGATTTTGGCCTTTCGCTGTTTGTGGTGGGTGGTTGTGGTGTGGGGTGATGCCGACGGGTAGGTTGGAAGCATGGATACCTCTTACCTGTTCACCGCCGCATTACCTGGTGCTCCACTTTGTGCTCAAGCGTGATACCGAATTGTCGGTGTGACGTGATCGGTTGACTTTCGTCAACGCAATTTGAAAGGCTCCGACGGTATTATCCGTCGGAGCCTTTCGTCGTATGAATCCGGTGCTTGTTTTTCGGCTTCGTCTCAGTGCCTGAAATGGCTGAAGAACTCGATGGTCTCGGGATCCTGCGACTCGTCCATCACCTCAGCGGGTGTGCCGTTCTCGGCGATGACGCCGTGACGGAGCAGTACGATGCGGTCGGCCGCTTCGTGGGCGAAGCTCATTTCGTGCGTGGCCATGAGGATTGTGGTGCCTTGGGCCTTTAACTCGGCAACCATGTTGAGCACTTCGCCGACCAGCATCGGATCAAGAGCGGATGTGATCTCGTCAAGCAGCAGCAGTTCCGGGTCGGTCATCAGTGCGCGCGCAATCGCCACGCGCTGCTGCTGGCCGCCAGAGAGCTGATCGGGGTAGGCACTGGCTTTATCGCGCATGCCGATGCGTTCAAGCAGTTCCATAGCGCGGGTTTCGGCGCGATCCTTGCTCCAGTGGTGAACCTTGATTGCGGCAAGGGTCACGTTCCTGAGCACCGACATGTGGGGGAAGAGGTTGAACTGCTGGAACACCACGCCGATACGTGCGCGAATCTTGTCCTGGTCGGCACGCGGGTCGGTGATATCGGTATTGCCCAGCCAAATCTGGCCGTCATCGACCTGTTCAAGCAGGTTGACGCATTTCATCAATGTGGATTTGCCTGAACCGGAAGGCCCCAGCAAAGCCACCACCTCATGTTGGTGAATGTCAAAGGAAATGCCACGCAGCACCTGCGTGTTTCCAAAGGATTTGCGCACGTCATCAAGACGCAGCACCGTCTTGTTGCTCACGGGGGAGTCACTCGCCTCGGTGGTGATATTGGTCATTTCGCTCATACCGTTCCTCCGCTGAGTTCGCGCTTACGCAGACGTTCCGTGTACCAGTCGTTCAGCAGGATGAACGGCACGCTCATCAGGATGAACAGCAGGCTGGCGACCACATACGGCGTGAAGTTGTAGGTGCTGGCCACGTCGATCTGTGCGGCGCGCACGGCATCCACCGCACCCAGCACGGAAATCAGGCCGACGTCCTTTTGCATGGAGATGAAGTCATTCATCAGTGCGGGCGCCACTTTGCGCAATGCCTGAGGAATGACGATCAGTCGGGTCGTCTGGCCGGAGGTCAGGCCCAACGAGCGGGCCGAGGCTCGCTGAGAAGGATGTACGTCGTTAAAACCGGCACGCAGCACCTCGGAGACGTAGGCGCTGTATCCCATTACCACTGCAATGGTGCCGAGTACCGAGGGATCGATACGGCCGAACAAGCCTAGGCCGGGAATGCCGAAACCGATTAGATACAGCACGACGATAATAGGCACGCCGCGCATCACAGTCGTGTAGATCAATGCCAGGATACGCAGCGGGAACAGAATAGGGGAGCGGCTGGTGCGCACCAGCGCGATCAGCGTGCTCAGAATCGCCACGCCGACCACTGCGACGAGCAGAACGCGGATGTTGAGCCATAGGCCGTCAAGCACATGGGGAAACGATTTGACGAAGTATTCGCCGGAGAAGAAGGTCTCCTTGACTCGTGGCCAGCCGGGGGAGAGCTTCAAGCCGATGACGATGACCACCACGAACACAATGGTGCTGATCAGACTGGTAATCGTCGATTGAATTTGCTGATGAACACGATATTGGCGTCGTTCGAGCTCGACCTGACTTACCTCGTGTCCGTCAGGGGCATTGTGCTGCCTGGTTTCGGTTGGTGCTGCGGTCATGTGATGAATGTCGCTCGCTTCCTGAATGCCGGGATGGCCGGGTGCCACAGGAAAAATCCCGCAGCGCCCGGCCAAGGTGTTGTGACCTTATGATGTAAGCCTACTTCACTTACTTCTTCAGTTCGGTCAGGTCGGTGGTGTACTCGGCCAGCCACTTGTCCTGAAGCTTCTTGATGGTGCCGTCGGCGTTCAGGTCATCCACTGCCTTGGTCACGGCTGCAGTCAGCTTGGAATCCTTCGGCAGCACGATGCCCATGCCGCTCTTGTCTTCGGAGTCAGGCAGACGGCCGAGCACCTTGGCGTCCTTGACCTGCTCGGACTGCACCATGTACACGCATTCCACGGTGCTGGTGACCAGTGCGTCGATCTGACCGGCGTCAAGTGCCTGAGCCAGTGCGGCATCATCATTGAACGTCTGGATGTCGTCCTTGATGTTCGCCTTGGCGTAGTCGTAGGCAAGGGTGCCGACCATGACGCCCACGGTCGCATCCTTCAGATCGGATACCTTGGTGGCGTTGGCGAACTTGCTGTCTTTCTTGACCACGACGGACTGGCTGTCGTTGTAGTAGCTGGACGAGAAGTCAACGGCCTTCTTGCGCTCGTCGGTGATGCCGAACTGCTGGATGTTGAAATCCCAGTCCTTGGCGCCGGGAGCGATGGCGGTGTCGAATGCGGTGCGGGTCCACACCACGTCGCTCTTCTTGAAACCGAGCTTGTCGGCCACTGCGTAGGCGACGGCCGCCTCGTAGCCCTCACCGCTTTCCGGCTTGTCGTTCATAACCCACGGCTCGTAGGCCGGCTGTCCGGTGGCGATGGTCAGCTTGCCCGGCTTGTACGTCTGCTGGGTGATGTCGTCCGAATCGGTGGAATTGGATGCGGTGGACTGGCCGGAACCGCAGGCTGCGGTGAACGACAGAGCCAGGATGCTGGCGGTGGCCGCAATGGTACGGACGATGTGTCGCTTATTGAACATGGGTTTCCTCTCCTCAAGTGTTCGTCATGCACACGGTTCAAACCGTGCTTGATGCATTCGCGCCAATTGTATGGCTATTGGGTTACAAAACATCGATATTTTCGGATGCTGGCTATCGCCATTGCTTATGGCCGACTAGAGCCGCGCAATCTGGCGCGTAAGCGGACGGATATCTCATATTGGCGCAGAGCGAAATGGCGTTCACTGTTCGAGTGTGAAGCCGTCGAATACGAATCCCGGACTGACCACACAGGAGACCAGCGCATCGCCCTGGCCTGGCACTGTGCGCTGCCAGACGCCAGCCGGTACGACCGCATGTCCCGATACGGTTACGTCGGCCTGATCGGTGGTGATGCCGGAACCCAAGGTGATTACGGTTCGCTTGGATTCGTCGGATTCCGGAGTCTCGTCGCTGCCGCCGAGCTCCAGTTTGACCGATGCCGGGCCATGCCACAGCCAGACCTC
>ERZ894196.502-NODE-502-length-12007-cov-29.951640_pt1 | contig 12007 bp, 9 predicted proteins | sample MGYA00380284_ERZ894196 | MGnify/ENA primary metagenome ERZ894196 (study PRJEB32331, sample SAMN06328427) | human gut metagenome | biome: human gut microbiome; feature: stool | host: Homo sapiens | collected 2011-10-21 ...
CCACGGTGGTCAGCAGCTTGTCGGCCAGCGGGTCGGCAAACTTGCCGAAATCGGTCACCATGTTCCACTTGCGGGCCAGATGGCCGTCCAGAAAATCGGTAAAGCTGGCGGCAGCAAAAACGATGCCTGCGATCAGGTAATACGTCGGCTGGAAGGAGCCATCCGCGATGCCGCTCAGACCGGTCAGGGACGCAAAAATCATGAACACGGGCACCAGCAGGATGCGGGTCAGGGTAAGTTTATTGGGCAGATTCATACAGATTCCTCCAATTTGTTATTTTGCAACAGCGCCATACAGATCGTAAAGGTCGCTGTCGTCCACCAGAACATCGTAGAACTGGCCGGGATACAGCGGTTCCTCGCTGGAAACGCACACATTGCCGTCCACCTCAGGGGCGTCGCCGGTGGTGCGGCACAGATACAGGCCGCTCTCCTCGTCGATGCCGTCACAAAGCACATGCACGGTCTGGCCTACCTTTTCGGCCTGCTTCTGGGCCATGATGCCGGTCTGGATCTGCATCACCAGTTCGGCGCGCCTGTCCTTGGTCTCCTGATCGATCTGGCCGTCCATCTTGGCAGCAACGGTGTTCTCCTCGGCCGAGTAGGCAAAGCAGCCCAGACGGTCGAACTTTACTTCCTTGACAAAATTGCACAGATCCTCGAACTGCTCCTCAGTCTCCCCGGGGAAGCCTGCGATCAGGGTGGTGCGCAGGGTGATGCCGGGGATCTCGCGGCGCAGCTTGCCGATCACTTCCAGCAGCTCGGCGCGGTTGGAACGGCGGTTCATATTCTTAAGGATGGTATCGTTGCAGTGCTGGATGGGCAGGTCAAGGTAAGGCACCACCTTCTCATTGCGCTTCATGGCGGCAATGAACTCGTCCGTGATGCGCTCCGGGTAAGCGTACATAATGCGGATCCACTCGAGGCCCGGCACCTTGTTCAGCTTATCCAGCAGCTCGCAGATGCTGCCGGGCTTGCCCCAGTCCTCGCCGTAAGCGGTGGGGTCCTGTGCGACCACGATCAGCTCTTTCACGCCCTCACCGGCCAGCCAGCGGGCTTCGGCCACGCAGTCGGCCATATCGCGGCTGTGCAGCGGGCCGCGGATGCCGGGGATGGCGCAGTAGTGGCAGCGGTTGTTGCAGCCTTCAGCGATTTTTAAGTACGCATAGTGGGCAGGCGTGCCGATGACACGCTTGCCGCCCAGCGGAAAGTCCTTTTTGGCACCGTAGCTTTCCAGATGGTCCTCACCATGGAACAGGCGGGCCACGATGGTGTCGATGGCCTTGTTGGAGGCACAGCCCACCACCGCGTCCACCTCGGGGATCTCTTCCTCGATCTGGCTGCGGTAGCGCTCGGCAAGACAGCCGGTGACGATGACCTTCAGCTCCGGGTTCTGCTGCTTGTAGGAGCAGGCTTCCAGAATGTTTTCAATGGCTTCGGTCTTGGCGCTCTCGATGAAGCCGCAGGTGTTCACAAGGATCACATCTGCTTCGGCCAGATCGGCCACGGTCTCGTGGCCGGCAGACAGCAGGATGTGCACCATCACATCCAGATCGACCTGATTCTTGGGGCAGCCAAGGGAAATACACGCAATTTTCATAGGGGATGATACTCTCTTTCTCTTTTGAGGGGTGCTTTTTATTCTTCTTCCGCTCTTTTTATCGCTTCTTTTATGACCGAATACGCAAAGCCGCGGCGCTGCAGGGCAGCCACCACAAGGTCGCGGCGGCCATCGGCCAGCTTTTTCATGTAGCGGCTGCGCACCAGAGCGGCGGCAGCTTCCAGCTCCGGGCTTTCGCCGTCTGCGTCCGGGGCATAGACGCTTTCCAGCGCCTGCTCGATCTGCGCGCCGGAAAGGCCCTTCTGCCGCAGGTTCTGGGCCGCCGCACGGCGGCTCTTGCGGGCGGCAAGCAGGCTGTGTGCCCGGGCTTCGGCATAGCGGTCATCGTTTACGTAATCCAGCTCCACCATCTCAGCCACAGCAGCCGCTGCAGCCTGCTCGGTAAAGCCATAGCACAGCCGTTCATACAGCTGTGCCGAGGACATCTCGCGTGAGGCCAGCGCATCCAGTGCGCGGGCGCGGGCCTTGGCCGGGTCGGCGCACTTTTCTTCTTCCGGCTTCGGGCGGCGGCGTTTATAAAAGGACATTTAGTCCTCCACCATGATATCCAGTTCGCTCTCGCTGCTGCGGGCAGGAGCCTTGACCACCGGCTCCTTGGCGTCCTTTGCCGCTTCTGCAGGCTCTTCGGCCTTGGCCGCAGCGCCCTTGCCTGCCGGGCGGCGGGATGCGTACAGCTTGTCGGCATTGGCGCGGATCTGGCCCTCGATGTCATTTGCGATCTCGGGATTGTCCTTCAGGAACTGCTTTGCGTTGTCGCGGCCCTGACCCAGACGGACATCGCCATAGTTGAACCATGCGCCGCTCTTCTGCACGATGCCCAGCTTTACGCCCACATCGATGAGTTCGCTCATCTTGGAAATGCCCTCGCCGAACATGATATCGAACTCTGCCTCACGGAACGGAGGTGCCACCTTGTTCTTGACGATCTTGGCCCGGGTGTGGTTGCCGATGAACTGGCCGGAAGAGTCCTTCAGGCCCTCCACGCGGCGGATGTCGATGCGCACCGAGGCGTAATATTTCAGGGCGCGGCCGCCGGTGGTGACCTCCGGGTTGCCGTACATCACGCCCACTTTTTCACGCAGCTGGTTGATGAAGACGCAGACCGTGTTGGTCTTGCCGATGACCGAAGTCAGCTTGCGCATGGCCTGACTCATCAGGCGGGCCTGCAGGCCCACATGGCTGTCGCCCATTTCGCCCTCGATCTCAGCCCTCGGCACCATGGCGGCAACCGAGTCCACCACGATGGCATCGATGGCACCGGAGCGCACCAGTGCTTCGCAGATCTCCATGGCCTGCTCGCCGGTGTCCGGCTGGCTGACCAGCAGATTGTTGATGTCCACGCCCAGCGCTTCGGCATAGGTGGGGTCCAGTGCGTGCTCCACGTCAATGAAGGCCACTTCGCCGCCCTGCTTCTGGGCTTCGGCCAGAATGTGCAGAGCCAGCGTGGTCTTACCGCTGGATTCCGGGCCGTACACCTCAATGATGCGGCCGCGGGGCACACCGCCCACGCCCAGAGCCAGATCCAGACCCAGACTGCCGGTGGAAATGGCATCCACCTGCATGGAGGCGTTATCACCCAGCTTCATCACGGCACCCTTGCCGAACTGCTTTTCGATCTGGGCCAGCGCAGTGGCCAGCGCATCCTTTTTGGCCTCCGGCTCGGTCTTTTTGGTCGCCGGGGCAACGGTGTTGTTGTTCTGATTTTTTGCCATAGCGTGCTGCTCCTTTTCTTCCTGCTGCCCGCCGTGCGCGGGCTGTCCGTATACTTTCCAGTATAGTATACCACAAAATCAAAATATTACAACAAGAAGTTGTTTCTATTTTCACTTTTATTTTTCGGGTCTGTGGGCGATCATGCACCGGTCATTGCCGCCAAAATCCTTGCGGCACTCAATATCTGCCCAGCCGTTTGCAGCCAGCAGTGCCGCCACAGCCTGCCGCTGCTGCCAGCCGATCTCCAGCACCAGCGCTCCGCCGGGCCGCAGTGCATTCTGGTAATGCTCTGCAAGGGCACGGTAAAACACAAGGCCGTCCTTTCCTGCTTCCAGCGCCATGGCCGGTTCCTGTGCCACCTCGGGCTGCAGGTGCCGCATTTCCTCGGCGGTGAGGTAGGGCGGGTTGGATACGATCAGATCAAGCTGCCCTTCCGGCAGGCCCTGCCAGTAGGTGAACAGGTCGCCCTCCACCGGCTGCACCGCATAGGCTGGCTTTGCCTTTGCGCGCAGAGCGTTCAGCGCCGGCCCCCAGTCAAAGGCCGGGGCATCTGCCTGCTCAAACGCGGTAGGCTCCAGCAAGTCCTCCGTCTGCCCGCCCTGCCCTTTCAGGGCGCAGCGGCAGTTCTTTTCCAGATAAACAAAGGCTTCCGGGCTTTTTTCCACGCAGGTCACCTGCGCCGCCGGGCAGAAACGCTTGATGCCCAGCCCCAGACAGCCGGTCCCCGCGCAGAGATCCAGCACCCGGGGCGCTGCAATGCCCGTCAGGGTATTGGCAGCCGCTTCCGCTACCACCTCAGTGTCTGCCCGGGGGCAGAGCACACCGGGGCCAACGGCAAGGTCAAAATCCAGAAAGCTCCAGATCCCGCACAGGTATTGCAGCGGTTCCCGCTGCTCACGGCGCGTGCAGAGGGCCTCCAGCTTTTCCGCTTCCTCCGTGGTCAGCACCTGGTCGGAAAGGCGGGCATCCCGCCCGGCTGCCACGCGGAACAGCTCCCGTGCATCATAATCGGCATCCGGACACCCTGCAGCGGAAAGCCGGGCTTCCACGGCCCGCACCGCTTCGCGTGGGGTCAAACCAGCAATTACCATCTGCCATCCTCCGGGTCCTCGGGCAGCACAGGGGTCACAGCGGTAATGGCCACCTCGATCATGCTGTCGTCCGGTTCAAACACGGTCAGGTGCTGCACCCAGATGCCGGGCTGGCGGATGATACGGGTAGCAATGTTATCGGACCGGCCGCACCACTTGAGCAGCTCATAGCTGATGCCCATGACCAGCGGCAGAAGCAGCAGCTTGAACAGCACCCGCAGGCCGATGCTGCCCCACGGCAGCACGCTGTAGAGGAACACGCTGACGATGACCACCAGAATGAGGAAGCTGGTGCCGCAGCGCGGATGGAACCGAGTGTACTTGCGCACATTCTCCACGGTCAGCTCATCACCGGCCTCATAGCAGGCAATGGTCTTGTGCTCGGCACCGTGGTACTCAAACACGCGGTGGATCTCCTTCATCTTGGAGATGGCCACCATATAGGTGAGGAAGATGCCAACTTTCAGCACCGCTTCCAGCACCACCTTGGCCCAGCGGCCCAATGTTACAAAGTGGTTCACGCCGCCCACGATGAGGGTGGGCAGCACGGTGAACAGCAAAATCGCCAGCAGGCCGCCCAGTACGGCGGCACAGGCCAGCAGTGCGTCCTCTGCCTTTTTGCCCAAGTGGTCGCCCACCCATTTTTCAAAGGCAGTCTCTTCCTCTTCGGGGTCGTAGTCGTCACCCATGCTCACCTGAGCCGAGTACATCATGTAGCGGTAGCCCACGATCAGGCTTTCGATCATGGAGATGGCACCGCGCACCAGCGGGATCTTTGTCCAGATGCCGTGGTTCTTCACAGGGTCGATCTTGGTCTCAATGGTGCCGTCCGGCTTGCGCACGGCGCAGCAGATGAGCTTCGGGCCGCGCATCATGATGCCTTCCATCAGCGCCTGCCCGCCGACGCTAGTCTTAAAACGTTCCTTTTTGGGTTGATTCATTGGGTTCTCCTATCGGATCATATTTTTCCCGGTTATTTTACCACAGAATTGTGACAAAATCTTCACGCCTTATGGTACAGCGGCAAGCCCAGTGTGACCACTGTGCCGCGGCCCAGCGTGCTCTTGATGTCCATGGTGCCGTCCAGTGCAGTCATGATGGAATCCACCAGCGCAAGGCCGATGCCGCTGCCCCGCACCGAATTGCTGCCCTTGTAGAACTTGGTCTTGACATTCTCAAGGTCTTCCGGCGGGATGCCGCGGCCCTGATCGATGATCTCCGCAAAAGCCTTGTATTCGCCCGCCCACAGCTTGACCGTGATGCGCCCGCCGGGGGCCGAGTACTTGATGGCGTTGTCCATGATGTTGATGAACACCTGCCGCAGACGGTCCGGGTCGGCATAGACCGGGATCATCTCCTCCGGCTCGGTGTAGCTGAGCACAAGGCCCTCGCGCTGGATGCGCGCTTCACAGAACAGCACCGCATCGGTCAGCTCTGCCACAAGGTCCAGCGGGCGGCAGTCCATACGGATGCGGCCGTTCTGCAGACGGCTGAAATCCAGCAGCTCTTCCACCATGTTGTACAGGCGGCCCGTCTCATTGTTGATGATCTCAAGGCCCTTGCGGTAGTTCTCGTCTGCCGGGTCGTCCAGTGTGCGCAGGGTCTCCACCCAGCCCCGGATGGAGGTGAGCGGCGTGCGCAGCTCGTGAGAGACGGAACTGATGAACTCGTTCTTCATCTTCTCGGTCTCTTCCAGCCCTTCGGCCATCTGGTTGATGGTGCCGCGCAGGCGGTCCACCTCGTCGTGCTCGTTGCCGGTGACCGGCAGGCGCACATCCAGCTCACCTCGGGCGATGCTGGCTGCGGTGCGCTCCACCTGTCCCAGCGGCACCACGATGCTGCGGATGAAGTACAGGCCGGACATCACGGTGAAAGCAAGGATCACCGCCGCGATCACAACACTTACCGCGAGGGCGTTCTTGATCTGCGCTCCCACAAGGGTCAGGCTGGTGACAAGACGCATCGCCGCCACATCCTCGGCGGCATAGGGCACCAGATAGCAGGCCGCCATCACCAGCTCACCGGACTGGGTGCGGTAGACCGCCACACCAAGGCCATCAGAAGCCTCCTGCGCCTGCTCAAAGTCGATGCCGGTCACAATGCCGTCCGCATTTGTGCCGCTGGAGGACGCAATGACCCCGCCATAGCTGTCCAGCAGCATGAACTCGTATTTGTCCTTATCGGCAAACTGCTCCACCATGCGGCGCAGGGCCACGCTGCGGGTAGCCGCCGTGCTCTGCACCGTATCGCCGGTGTACATTTTCAGCTGGCCGGACACCGAAGAGAACCGCCGGTACATGGTCTGCTGCACGCTGTTATAATAGCTGCGTGTGTAGTTGTACAGGAACATGGTTTCGGCCAGCAGCACCAGCAGCACGGTGATGAGCAGGTTGCCCCGCAGCCACCGGCGGGTGATCCCGCTTCTCATTCTTCCCATCTGTAGCCGTAGCCCCACACAGTAAGGATATGGGTGGGATGGCTGGGTTCATCCTCCACCTTCATGCGCAGACGGCGGATGTTCACATCCACGATCTTCACGTCACCAAAATAGTTCTCGCCCCACACACCCTTCAAGATCTTCTCGCGCACCAGCGCAATGCCGGGGTTGCGGAAGAACAGCTCCATGATCTGGAATTCCACCTGCGTCAGCTCAATCGGCTGGCCTGCCTTGAGCAGCACGCGGCGGTTCTCGTCCAGCACAAATTCGCCGCTGGTGAGCATCCCCAGCGGGTTTTCCTTTTCTTTTTCGTCCCCGCCTGCAGTACGGCCGACGCGGCGGCACAGCGCTTTCACACGGGCCAGCAGTTCGCTTACGCTGAAAGGCTTGGTCATATAGTCATCGGCACCAATAGAAAGGCCGCGGATCTTGTCCTGCTCCTGTCCCTTGGCGCTGAGGATGATAATACCGATCTTCTGATCGGTGCGGCGGATGGTCTCGCACAGGGAGAAGCCGTTCATGCCCGGCAGCATCACATCCAGAATGGCCGCATCGCAGCCCGGCTTCTTCTCCAGCAGCGGCAGAGCCGCCTCGGCGCTTTCGGCCTCCACAGCCTCCATGCCCGCAAGGCGCAGGTTCAGCGCGATCATCTCGCGGATGTTGGCTTCATCTTCAACGACAAGCACTCGTACCATGAACTGTTCCTCCGTTCTTTAGTTGAGCAGATACAGCGCCTTGGACAGGCGGTAATTTTTATCACGGATCTCCACATCCGGGGCAAGCTTCGCCTGCATCTGGCGGGATGCCACGATGCCAAGGCGGGTCCAGCCCTTCAGGCTGGAGGTGGTGCGCACCAGACGCAGGGTCATTACCAGCTGGTCTTCGTCCACCGTGCGCAGCTCCACTGCACCATCATATTGTTCGCTGTCGGTCAGTTTGAGGTTGCCCTCCCACTCCATGGGCAGCTCGATATAGCAGTTGGTCTCTTCGTCCAGCAGCCCGAAGCTTTTTTCCGGGTGCGGGCTGGTATAGTCCATCCACACGATAAAATCCATGCGGCGGCTCTGGCTCATGTTCAGCAGGCCCGCTTCGTCCGGCTGGGTGGGGATCTCCACGATGCCGTCGCCGTCCAGATCCTGACTGACCAGACTGGGCACATTGCGCAGGGATGCGGTGTAAAGCTTTTCGGTGCTGATCTGATCGGCAGGCACCATCTGCTGCGTGTCCTCGTCAAAACGCAGCAGCACGCTGGCCAGATTGTTGCCGGAAATGCCGGTCCAGCCATCCAGCACCAGATAATGCCTGCCGTCCGCACCCACACCCGCCGCCACCGAGGCGCAGCCGGCGAACCGATTGGCGGAAAGGCCCATAACAGCCACCTGCTGGAAGCTGCCCTCTTTATCCACGGTCAGCAGTTCGATCTGCACGCCGCCGTCCTCCAGCGTAGACATCAGGATCAGATCCTGATTGCCGCCGCCGGTGATATCCTCCACCAGATACTGCTGGTACTGCTGCTCCAGGATCGTGGAAAGCACGCCGTCGGTGTAGGAATACACAGCCAGATAATGGTCGCCCTGTGCCGCTGTATAACCCACCACCAGTTGGGTGGCATCGCCGGGCTGCAGCTGGGCCAGCCCCACCGACTCTACCGTGTCTGCAAGGCCCTCTACGTTCTGGCGCACATGCCAGATGTCGGCATCATCCTTCTGCAGGATGGCAATGCACACGTTGGAGCTTTGGGCGGTGGTGTAAAGCACGGCGGCATCCTGCCTGCCGTCACCGTCCAGATCCTGCAGCAGGAAAGGCGAAAGCAGGTCGCCCTGCATGGGATATTTGAGCTGTGCGCTCTCCCCCAGCCAGTCGTTCAGGGCAGTCTGCACATCGCCGTAATCGCCGGAAAGCTTGGGCGCACGCAGAAGCTCTTCCACCTGCACCTGTTCACCGGGCATGCTGCAGCCTGCCAGAAGCAGGCACAGCAGCACGCAAGCCAACCACCGGCCAAAATGATTCGGATGTTTCAACCGCTGCGCCTCCTCTGTGTGGAAAACTTGTCCGGCCAAAGGCCGAAAACATGCTATTGTCAGTATACCACGGGGCGGGCGCAATTCCAACACCCGAAAACGAGAAAAGGGGCTGCTGCACCACATTTGGTGCAGCAGCCCCTTCGGGGTCCTGATTTTTATTCTTCGGTCTTGTCAAACAAGCCTTTTTCTTTTGCGGCGTTCCAGGTCAGGCAGGTGCGCAGCTTGCTGACGGGGAAGGCCGGGTGGAATTTATTGTTGTCCGCATCGTCCTTCATCAGATCCTGCTCCACTGCCCAGCGGGCGGCCTTTTGTGCGTCGATATCGCCCTCGTCGATGTCGCTGTAGAGGGCGATGCTTACAGGCTCCGGCTTGCCGGCGTGCTCCCACAGCAGCTCGGCCAGCTCGATGCGGTTGGATGGCATGGGGATGCCGGGCATATTGATGACGCGGTAGATGCCGGTGCCGGCTTCATAGATAATAGCACCTGCGGCAGCACCCACGACCACAGCAGAGATCGCGCCCTGAATGTTGCCGGTATCGCTGGGTCCAACCGGGTCGGGTTCAGGAATGGGGTCCTCCGCGAAGGTTGCCGTCACCTCTACATTAGCATCCGGCATGGTAAAGGTCACCTTGGTGGGGTCGTCCGCGTCCGGCTTCAGGAAGGTCGGGTCTTGCTCAACACCATTCACCTTCACCGTCCAGCTGATGAAGTGCTGTCCCGGTGCAGTGGCTGTCAGGTGCACAATTTTATTCTTTGGCACGGGCACAGTGCTGCCGCTCGGTACGGACGCATCGCTGCCTTCAATGGTCGCCGTCACATGGTCGCCGACCCTCAGAGTGGGGTTCAGAGTGGGGTTGCTCGCAAAGTTTGCCTTTATTTCCACGTTCTCAGCCGGCATGACAAAGCTCACTTTGGCGGGGTCGTTCGCGTTCGGGGTCGTCAGGAAGGTGTCTGCTTTCTGCTCCTCATCGCCTACCTTCACCGTCCAGCCGGTGAAGTGCTGTCCCTCCGGCGCAATGGCTGTCAGGTGCACGGTTTCACCCACCGGCACAGTGCTGCCGCTCGGTACGGACGCATCGTTGCCTTCAATGTTCGCAGTTACATGATCGCCGATGTTCAGCGTGGGATTCCCCTCAAAGTTTGCCTTTATTTCCACGTTCTCAGCCGGCATGGTAAAGCTCACTTTGGCGGGGTCGTCCGCGTCCGGTTTCAGGAAGGTGTCCGTGTCTTGCTCAACACCATTCACCTTCACCGTCCAGTCGATAAAGTGCTCGTTGGCTTCCGGCTTCCTGCGCGTTGCTGTTACAGTATCGCCCTTAGCAGCTTCGGTCTTATCCACAGTGCAGTTTACAGGTGTGATGTTATACGGAATATTGCTATAATACGGTTCCGCCTTAACATTATAGGCGGGCATGGTCAGGGTCAGGGTCGCGGTAGTGGCGATGCCATTCTTCAACAGCTTGGCAAGTTCTGTTTCGTCCGTGATTTCAGTCTCAGTACCATTTACGACTTTATACAGTTTCCAGCCTGCAAATGTCTTTCCTTCGGAAGCATCTGCGGCAGTCAAAGTCACTTCAGTGCCTGCGGCCACAGGGTCATTCAGCACTTCGTCCCCAAGTTTTGCGGTAACATTCTCACCGGTAGTCACAGTGTACAGCGGACGCACATAACCGCATGTATTGCAGTCCTTGTCTTTTGCATTGTCGTAAACATGGGGGGCTTCCTGCGCATCCGTCAGACCCGAGCAGCCCTCTAACGCACATGTTCTCCAGTGTTTGGTATCGTCATGTTGCCACTGATATTTATGCCCATTAACTTTTAATTTAACCTCCATCCATTTCTGTCTATAATAATTGCTCCCTGTATTATATTCATACCGCACCTCATGGCTATTCACGTTCAGAGTGTTTCCGACCCTAGTACCACCTTTCCATTCGGCGGTTTTACTTGCGTCAAAACCTTCAGGTAAACTAGTCAAATCAAATGTGCCATCTTCGTTCACATCAATTGCATAAGACTGAACAGCATAATCGAAATTCCAGATTTCCCATTTGCCATTAAGATCCAGTGAGGTAAGATGGTTGCCCTCCAAATACAACGTCCTTAAGCTGTAATTATTACCAATCACCAGCCTTTTCAAGTTGTTATGTCTGCAATGCAATTGTTCCAAATACGGGTTTTTGCTCACATCCAGTTCTGTTAAATTGTTTGTGGCGCAAAGCAGCCAATACAGGTTTGTAATATCACCCAGATTCAGTTCCGCGATGCTATTATTATAGCACTCCAGAATGCGTAACTTCGCATTCTTGCTCACGTCCAGCGTCGTCAGTTGATTGTAGGAACAGTTCAGATCTGTCAGATTCTTATTATACTCCAGGTTTAATTCTTTTAGCCCATTATGCTGACATTCCAGCGTCGTTAGATTTGCAAAGTATGCAATGCCTGTAAGATCCGTACAATTTGTATTGGTTATACTGATCTCCGTTACTGCATCTCTTTCTGTCTTACTGAGTTTGCCATCTTTCTGACCTGTCGTATCTGCTTTATCAATATTGTCCTTAACATACTGCTGGAAAACCGGATCCGGGAAATTCGTACTATTGATTTCAACAAGCTCGGAATCCACAGGATCCGCCTGCGCACTCGCGCCATTTTCCTGTTCTTCCGCCCCCGGCTCCGCCGCAAACGCGCCCACCGGCAGAACCGACAGCATCATGCACACCGCAAGTGCTGCACTGAGAAGTCTCGTACTCTTTTTTCTCATGTTCTCTTCCCCTTTTCGTTTGTTATTTTGCAGGCACCCACCCCAAAAGGCACCGTCTGCTCTTTAAGTTTACCCCCCCATACAACATATCAAGAGGCATTTTGCTAGAAAATAGGTTCGAGTTTTTAGTGGAATTGTTAAAATGTTTGCGGTTTGGCCCGCTATTCCCGGGAACATTCAGAAGCAATGAAAATGCCACGCAAAAAAAAGCCCTTTCCCATTGCTGGGAAAGGGCTTTTGAACACTGTATCAAACAGTCAGAGCAGATCAGACGAGCTCCAGAACTGCCATCTCAGCAGCGTCGCCGCGGCGAGCGCCGATCTTGATGATGCGGGTGTAGCCGCCGTTGCGGTCAG
>ERZ894196.505-NODE-505-length-11971-cov-8.036757_pt1 | contig 11971 bp, 7 predicted proteins | sample MGYA00380284_ERZ894196 | MGnify/ENA primary metagenome ERZ894196 (study PRJEB32331, sample SAMN06328427) | human gut metagenome | biome: human gut microbiome; feature: stool | host: Homo sapiens | collected 2011-10-21 ...
CCGATATATTATGTGTAAATAAAAATGCAACATTCTATAAAAGAATGTTGCATTTTTATTTCTATATTTTACTCAAACACGATCCTATTTATACTACTTACTTTTTATGGTATCTTCAAACGCTTTCCGCACATCATCATTATGGCTTGTGATAATAAGGACTGCATACTGCCCTTTCGTAAAAACCAACCCATCCTGAATCCGGCTGACCTGCTTCGGTTCATAGGACTGCAGCAAATTATACCGATCCTGCTGATGCTTTGTCAGGCTTTCTTTTGCCTCATCTGCATCTGCCTTATCTTTCATGGCAATTACAACAATTTCATCTGCTTTGTGTCCATCCGAAGAATAGCTTACAAAATAACTGTCCACTTTTTTATAGTCCATGTCAGAAATATTGGAAAACTTATCTTCTGCATCTTTTTCTGCGCTGCTGGCATTGAGCATCTCCGGCAGATCCGGATCCGCTGCTTCCATCGCCGTGCGCAGGTCATACATACTGACAGAACCGGAAGTGTTTTTCTTCGCACCACATCCCACACACATTACCAGCATGGTCAGCACCAGCAGAAGTTTCCAACCCGTTTTTTGTTTTTTCATCTGTTATCTGGCCTCCACAGTTTCTTCTGTACTGAACGTTGCCCCATTTTGTGCCGCATCATCCATGGTCATATCCTTATTTCCGATATCAGCACTTGCGCCATCCATCATCATGCCATCTCCGTTTGCAGGTTCCAGTCCCTGAAATGCTTTCTGGACAGCCTTGTCGATTTTTTTCTGTTCTTTTTCGCTGATATTCTGGCTTGTATTGTCCGTGTTATATCCCGGCATGGTAACATTAAACAAATATCCTTTTCCATCCGGATCCTGAATCCAGTTGTAAGTTCCCAGACTGTATGGCATATCCTTATAGTTTCCGGACATCAGGAAATTGTCAATGGAAGAAGCTATGGCATTTGCCACCTGCGCTTTTTCCTCTGTAATATCCTCTTTAAACGCAACCATGACCCCGCCAAGCTTTTTGTCCATAGCAGCACGCAATGCTTTCGGCAGATCATATATACTGTCCACGGTTTTCTTATTCTGGTATGCCATATTGTACTTTAATGAGTTAGCTGCCGGGAAGTAATCGCGATCCCAGCTCTGGGACTGTCCATACATGGCATCCGTCACATTAAAGTTCGCATAATTTCCATTTCCTGCATCGGAATAAATATCGGTAATGTACCAGTCTCCGTCAATTTTTACCACATCCCAGCTATGGAATTTTTCTGTATTATGTTCCACTTTACATTCAATTCCCATCATCTGCATGAACATGCGGAATGTCGTTGCATAACCGACGCATACGGCATTGTGGTATTTTAACACACCGTATGGATTATCACAGTCTTCCTGTGTACTCGGAATAACGGTCAGTGCCCCGGAATCCTGCTGGAGCTTTTTGGTCATCCAGTCATACACCGCCTTTTCCTTTTCAAAATCAGACATGCTGTCCGTAATCTTCATATCTTTGATGGCTTTTTTTGCCATATCAAGGGTTTCTTTTTCTTTGTCTGTCAGCTTTGAAGTATCGCCGGATTTGTAGGCATCCGAAATATTTGTGGTAGGTTTGATCTCATAATTATCTGCGATCTTTACGTAATCCTCGGTAGTCTCAGGATTTTCTTCCTTTTTCTGCTCTGCAATATAGGATTTTAAAGTCACCAGATTAAACGCAGAAATCGTGGTACTTCCCACAACGCCTGCCGCAAGAATCACCGCTACAATCCCTTTCCATGCACCGCCTTTTTTCTTTTCTTTCTGCTCCGGCTGCACCGGATTACTTTTTACGCTTTCATAAGTTTCCATATGTATTTACCTCATATTTTAATTGATGTATTTTTTCTACTGCACCTTTATTATAGCAGTTTCATATCCAAAAAAGGCTATCTTTAAAGAAACTTAAATAAATATTAAGATCCGTCTGTACGAAAAAAAGGACATCCACCGCGAATGTCCTTTTCTCCCATATGGTATCATCCTTATATTGCATCTTCCTCAATATGCTCCCTGCCCTGTGCAATGATTGACCGGACGTGGTCATCTGCCAGGGAATAAAAAACAGATTTTCCCTCCCTGCGGCATTTGACTAACTTATTCTGTTTTAAAATCCGAAGCTGGTGAGAAATTGCAGACTGTGTCATTGACAATGCCGCTGCAAGATCACAGACACACACCTCTGCTTCAAACAGGACAAACAGGATGCGGATACGGGTGGAATCTCCAAACACTTTAAATAATTCTGCAAGATCATACAGTTCCGTTTCTTCCGGCATCGTGTCATTCACAATCTTTAGCAGATCCGGATGTACCTGATTTTCACTACAGCATTCAATCTTTTCTTTTTCCATGAAGTTCCTCCTCTCCACCGGAACATTTCCGGCAGAATTATACCCTATAATTTTTTTACAAAAAGTGCGCGGATTGCATTCAGCACAGCAATCACCATAACACCGACATCTGCAAAAATTCCCATCCACATATTTGCAATACCTATCGTTACCAAAAACAGGCAGAGCAGTTTAATCCCGATTGCAAAACAGATATTTTCATATACAATCCGCAGGCACTTTCTTGCGATACGGATTGCTTTCGCAATCTTAAGCGGATCATCATCCATCAGTACCACATCTGCTGCCTCAATCGCCGCATCCGATCCAAGTGCTCCCATAGCGATTCCAACATCAACACGGGAAAGCACAGGTGCATCATTGATGCCATCCCCGACAAAGGCAACGGTACTCTTTTCTTCCCTGGTCCGCAACAGTTTTTCCACTTCGGAAACTTTATCTGCCGGAAGCAGCTGGGAATGTACTTCCGTGATTCCAACCTCCCCTGCTACCTGCTGTGCTACACGGTCATCATCACCGGTCAGCATTACCAGCCGGTGCACACCGGAATTTTTTAGTGCCTGCATGGCAGCCGCCGCATTCGGCTTAATCATATCTGAAATCAGTATATGACCGGCATAGACACCATCGACTGCCAGATGTACGATTGTACCGGTACAGCTGCAGTTGCGGTACGCAATTTTTTCTTTTTTCATGAGTTTGTCATTTCCTGCTGCAACCCTGTGTCCGTCTACCGTTGCGATCACACCGTGTCCACCGATTTCCTGTACATCTGTGACCCGGTCCACATCCAGTTTCCTGCCATAAGCTTTCTGCAGGCTGACACTGATCGGATGTGTGCTGTGGCACTCTGCCAGTGCCGCGTATTCCAGCAGCTGTTCTTCCTCCTTCGTATATACCGGATGTCCAGACACAACCGGACAGCTGCCGGATGCACAGTTTGTTCCATGAATTCCGCAGACTTCAAATACCCCCTGCGTAATTGTTCCTGTCTTGTCAAAGACAACCGTGCGCGTTCCCGCAAGTGCTTCCAGATAGTTGGAACCCTTTACCAGAACACCCTCTGCACTGGCACCTCCGATTCCTGCAAAAAAGCTGAGTGGAATACTGATGACCAGCGCACACGGGCAGCTGATAACCAGAAATGTCAGTGCACGGTAAATCCAGATGCCCCAATCTGCCGGAAGTCCCATAAACAGCATACGGACAAGCGGTGGCAGAATTGCCAGTGCCAGTGCGCCGTAGCAGACTGCCGGTGTATAGTAATGCGCAAATCTGGAAATAAAATTCTCGGAACGTGATTTCTTGGAACTTGCATTCTCCACCAGATCAAGAATCCTGGAAACCGTAGATTCTCCGAATTCTTTTGTTGTACGGATCTTTAACAGTCCGGAAATATTGATACATCCACTGATGATTTCCTCTCCCACGGCTACTTCCCGCGGAACACTCTCTCCCGTCAGTGCACTGGTATTCAGGGAAGAATGTCCTTCCACAACCACACCGTCGATTGGGACTTTTTCGCCCGGCTGTACAATAATCACCGTGCCGATCTCCACCTCATCCGGGTCTACTTTTTCAATCTGACCGTCTGTTTCAATATTTGCATAATCCGGCCGGATATCCATCAGATCACTGATATTCCGGCGGCTCTTACCGACTGCATAACTCTGGAACAGCTCTCCGATCTGATAAAACAGCATAACTGCAACGCCTTCTTTGTAATCGCCGAGGGCGATCGCTCCGATGGTTGCCACTGCCATCAAAAAATTTTCATCAAACACCTGCTTATTGCAGATTCCTTTCCAGGCTTTCCGCAGAATATCATAGCCGATCACAAGATACGGAACAAGATAGAAAAGGAACTCCAGCCACTTTGGTATGGAAACAATGCTTCCTGCAATCCCGATGATAACCAGAAGCACTGCCGCCACAATAATTCGTTTCAATACTTTTTTCTGCTTTTTATTCATGGTGCCCTCCAATCTGACTGATACCTATGGAAAAAGCCGGATTTAAAGAAAGATCTCACAATCATCTTCCACTTTCTTACAATTCTTTAACACATCCTGCATAACCGCTTTTGCATCTGCACCCTCTTCAAATTCTACGTTCATCTTCAGTGTCATGAAATTTACAGTTGCATCCTTTACTCCGGTAGTAGCTTTTGCAGCTTCCTCCATTTTGTTTGCACAGTTTGCACAATCCACATCAATTTTGTAAGTTTTCTTCATCGTCGGTTTCCTCCATACTTTCCTTTTTCATTTTATCATTCTTTCATATGAGCATTTGTTCATATGTTTGATTCTATTATAGCGTATAGTTCGTAAATGTCAATATATTTTTAATACGCTGGGATTGTTTTGGAATTGAATTTTCCAGACCATTTTTTTAATAAACAGATTTGCATGTGTTTTTTAAGAAAATCAAGTGTTCTATCACTTTCCAAATTGATAGTGGACATATAGAAAATAAAAGATTAATTATGTCCCACTTGCATCGTGTGTTGGGACATATATGATATATTTTTCCAACTATGTCCCACTTATCACCGCCATCGGGACATATGTTCTCCTTGTGAAATCTGTAAGATTTATTACAGGATTTATGATAAATGGGTTATGTAAGATGTACTATCCGGTTTCTGTAATCCTTTTGTAAAAACAAAAAGAGTGGATGCTTTGGGACATCCACTCCACATGACGGCCTATGCCATGCCGTTTACGGTTTTATATTTATAGAGCATCTCCGCGTGGTTTTGTTCTTCCACCTGGATATCTGCCAGAAGTTTGCGCACATCGGAATCCCCGAATGCAAACACATCGGTATTATACGTTCCGGACACCATTTTTTCAGAACCAATGCTGTCTGTAGCAAGGAAATTATCGTTTTTCTTATCTTCCGGATTGGTCATGGAATCATATGTTGCCTTTGGCTCATACATCTTTCCATCCCTGTCATTGACGTTGCAGGACGGGACACTGCCTTTCATGACCTGTTCCAGAGACTCCACATGCTTTTGCTCCTTTTTTTCCAGATCGGCAAACAAATCCCGAAGCACCGGGTCCTTTGCTTCCTGTCCGTAACGTTTGTACTTCTCCACGCAGGAAAGTTCCTGTGTGTGCAGATCCTCAATTGTAGCCATCTCTTTTTCTGTTAAAACCATGGTTTATACCTCTTTCTTTCCATAAGATAATCTTGTTGATTGCAGAACATGAACACTCCGCAACCTTCTCCTCTAGTATCTGTAAAAAAATACAACACATACCTGGTAAAATTTCGTCAAAAAGGGTTGAAACTTCTCACAACAGATTGTATAATTTCGTTTGTATTTTATACAATGTTTACAAAAAGGTGGATTATTTTATGGAAGAACGAGAAAAATTAAAATCCCGTCTGGGATTCATTCTCCTGTCAGCCGGATGTGCGATCGGAATCGGAAACGTATGGAAATTTCCATACACTGCCGGACAGGGCGGAGGCGGTGCCTTTGTGCTGTTTTATCTGTTGTTTCTGATTATTCTCGGACTCCCGATCATGACGATGGAATTTGCGGTTGGGCGTGCCAGCCAGAAAAGTCCGGTCAAAGCCTACCATGCACTGGAAAAACCCGGACAGAAATGGCATATCCACGGGATTATCACATTGATCGGCTGCTATCTTCTTATGATGTTTTATACAACGGTCACCGGCTGGATGCTTCATTATTTTTATATGACGGTCACCGGACAGTTTCAGGGACTGGATGCCGACGGTGTATCCGGACAGTTTACCACAATGCTGAGCAAACCTCTGACCATGGGCTTCTGGATGGTGGTAGTTGTTTGCGCCGGCGTATTTGTCTGCTCCCGTGGACTGCAGAACGGTCTGGAAAAAGTAACAAAGGTCATGATGACTTCTTTGCTTATCATCATGATCATTCTGGCGGTCAACAGCTTTTTTATGGATGGTGCAAAAGAAGGCCTTGCCTTTTATCTGATCCCGGACTTTGAACGGATGAAACAGATCGGTATTGCAAAAACCATTACGGGTGCCATGAACCAGGCATTTTTCACGTTAAGCCTTGGAATCGGCGCGATGGCAATTTTGGGAAGTTATATCGGAAAGGAACGCTCTCTGCTTGGTGAATCGGTAAATATTGCCATTCTGGATACGTTTGTTGCTATCACCTCCGGACTTATCATTTTTCCGGCATGCTTTACGTTCCATGTTGACCAGACTTCCGGACCAAGCCTGATTTTTATCACCCTGCCGAATATTTTTAACCATATTCCGCTTGGCAGACTCTGGGGAAGCCTGTTCTTTTTGTTTATGTTTTTTGCAGCGTTTTCCACAATCCTGGCAGTATTTGAGAACATCATCTCCTGCGGTATGGAACTGACCGGATGCAGCCGCCAGAAATCCTGTGCCGTTAATCTGGTACTGATCATTGTACTCTCCCTGCCATGTGTACTCGGATACAATGTATGGAACTGGAAAGGTTTTTCAATCTTTGGCGGGTCTGTGCTTGACCTGGAAGATTTTCTGGTAAGCAACCTGTTCCTGCCTCTCGGTTCCCTGGTATATCTGCTGTTTTGCACAAGCCGCTACGGCTGGGGCTGGAAAAACTACACAACCGAAGCCAATACCGGAAAAGGATTAAAAATTAAAAACTGGATGCGCGGCTACATTACCTATATTCTGCCGCTGATTGTGCTTTTTATCTTTGGATTTGGCATTTATGATAAATTTTTTACAAACTAAGGAGGATTTCTTATGTATCACGCAAATGAATCACGTTACGAAACCATGAAATACCACCGCTGCGGCGACAGCGGACTGATGCTGCCGGAAGTATCTTTGGGCTTCTGGCACAATTTCGGAGATACCGGTGTGTATGAAAATATGAAACAGATGTGCTTTACGGCATTTGACCACGGGATCACACATTTTGATCTGGCAAACAACTATGGACCGCAGCCGGGCAGTGCGGAGGAAAATCTCGGGAAGATCCTTCGGGAAGAGCTTTCTTCCTACCGCGATGAACTGATCATCAGTTCCAAAGCCGGTTTTGACATGTGGCCGGGACCTTATGGAAACTGGGGCAGCCGCAAGTACCTGATTGCCAGCCTTGACCAGAGCTTAAAACGGCTCGGTCTGGACTATGTGGATATTTTCTATCACCACCGCATGGATCCGGATACGCCGCTGGAAGAAACCATGGGTGCACTCGACCAGATCGTGCGAAGCGGAAAAGCACTGTATGTCGGTCTGTCCAACTACGACGGGGAAACCATGAAACGCGCAGCTGCCATCTTAGAAGATCTGCACTGCCCATTTATTATCAACCAGAATTCCTACAATATCTTTAACCGTACCATTGAAGAAAACGGTTTAAAACAGGCCGCAGCAGATGGGAAGAAAGGAATTATTTCTTTCAGCCCGCTCGCGCAGGGTATGCTGACCGACCGCTATCTAAACGGTATTCCAAAAGACAGCCGTGTCAACACGGACGGACGTTTCCTGCATGCCGACCAGTTCGATGAAAAGCGGCTGAACAGTATCCGGAGCCTGAATGAGATTGCGGCTGCCCGTGGTGAAAGTCTCGCACAGATGGCGCTCAAATGGGTCATCCGTGACGGTGTGGTCACTTCTGTTCTGATCGGAGCTTCCCGCCCGGCACAGATTCTTGAAAATCTGAAAGTGTTAAACTCTGCTCCGTTTACGGAGGAGGAACTGGAAAAAATTGATCAGTGTGCACTTTCTCTCTAGGTAAAACAAAAACCCCGGATATTTATTTCCGGGGTTTTGTCTTTTCCTGCATCTGCTATTTGACTTTGACTTTTAATTTTAAAACTTTGGTCTTTCCATTGTTTAAGGTTACTGTCACGCGAATGGACGCAGTTCCTTTTTTGTTCGATTTTATGGTACCCTTCTTGTTTACAGATGCAATTTTTTTGTTATTGCTCTGATAAGAAATGCTTTTTACATTGTCCATATTTAAGGTGGCTGCCAGAGAAACCTTCTTTTGTTTTCCCTTCTTCACCTGAACGGTTTTATTCTTCAATGTAACCGTTTTTAATATTTTCGTTGTGACCTGATCCATATCTTTCTGATCCATAAGGACGTAATTCTTATTGGAATCTGCTGAAAAATTCACATTTCCGGCTTTTGTAACCGTATAACTCTTGTCGTTTACAAGGACATAGGCACCTGTCTTTTGATCTTTTGCACACACATACAGCTTATTTCCGGTCTGTATGTCTGCTGTATTTACGGTCAGTGTATAGCTTACGTTGCCAGCCGGATCGGTGACCCGGATCGTCACATCTGTGTGTTTTCCATTGTTTTCTTCCATGGTTTGTTTTATCAGATCAGCGGTCACCGTTGTTTTGATGGCTTTATTTTTCCGGGTTCCGGTAACGGTCACGGTTGGTGTATTTTGTCCGGCCGTGTTTCCATCGGACGGTGTTTCTGTACCGGCTGTATTTCCGTTAGACGGTGTTTCTGCATCGGTTTTGTTTCCGTTGGACGGTGTTTCCCCTCCGGCTGTGTTACCACCCGAAGTATTTCCGCCACCAGAACTTCCTCCGGAAGATGAGCCGCCTCCAGTCGTTCCACCGCCTCCGGAAGATGAGCCGCCTCCGGTTGTTCCACCGCCTCCGGAAGATGAGCCGCCTCCGGTTGTTCCACTTCCTCCAGAAGATGAGCCGCCTCCGGTGGAACTGTCCTCTTTGATTGTAACGGTCGCGGCTTCACTTGTCACTGTTTCGTAATAAGTCTGTCCATCCTTATCATCCGGCTCATATACTGCCTTAAACTGATAAGAACCGCCACGTTTTAAGCCTGATACAACCGTATCGGCTTCCCCATATACGAGTTTTTCCTGTGCCTTTATTATGGTTCCGTCCTGATAAAAAGAAATCGAACCAAGCGGAATACTGCCATTTCGGACTCCATCTACCTTTGCATACAGATGTACGGAATTACCGTTTTCTGTCTCTGCCGTAAGACGAATCGATGGTTTCGCCGCTGTAATGGTAAAGGTTCCGACTTTTTCCTCTATCACATCGTACTGGTTTCCATCCACTTTAAACCAGACATCATAACTGCCCGGCTGCACCGGAACAACATTTTTCCCATCCTGCCGATAGAAAACTTCAGGCTTTACCTGCGAATCTACCGTCTTTCCGTTGTCCTTTCGGACTACATTTACCGTGGAAACAAAGCAGCTCTGTTTCAGCCCTGTGTATGCAGCTGTCTGCTGGATGGTATCATACTGCATCTTTACGGCAATTGGATTTACCGTCACGGTTTCGTTTGCCTGGGAAGGAAGTGCCCTGTAGTTTCCATTGGCTGCTCCTGCATAAGAAACTGTAATTGCATTTTCTCCCATATGAAATCCGTTAGTCTCTGAAACCGGAATCTTTATGGCTGCCTCTCCGTTTTGAAGCGTGATGCCGGATACTTCATAAGGGGTCTGGTTAATGTATACCGAAAAACCAGCAGACGGCACGTTCTGTCCCTGTAAGCTGCTATCTGTATAGACCGTCTGCACGGTAAGATTCAGTTCATCCTGCATGGACACGGCCGATGGTAATCCATTTATCGTAGTGGTTGTTTCCTTTGAAGTAACCGTCGAACCGGATGTATCCGGATCTTTGTTTACAATCAGAATTACGTTCTGTTCGATCTGTTCATCTGCTGAAAATGGACGGATTGTGATGTAGTAGGTTCCTTCTTTTACCGTAGAACTCTCAGCCGTGCGATAGCACATGGGTGTGATCGCATTCTTCTCTATTCCCGTTTCGAACATCAAATTAAAATTCGGAATACAAATAAAACTACCTTCATCATTCGTAACCGTCTCTGAAGAAAGTGTTTTCCCGTTAAATGTTACTTCATATTCCATCGGAACAACCCCTAGATCCCGATCATACTCATCCGTTTGCTCCAGCCAGGCTACCTCTGCCAGATATGGTTTTGGATCCTTATTTTTATACTCACCGACTTTTGAAATCTCCGAAACCGTTGTAGTAATTACCGGATTTTTTATGGTCATATTTTTTACCGCAACCGGTTCATTCCCTGACAACTCACTGGTTTTCCAGATTTCTCCGTTTCCAGACGATGTCCGTTCCAGTGTCATTCCCGCCTGTCCGTCTGTCGGTGTAAAAGAAACCGCCGTATCCGCAGCCCTTCCAAGTTCCAGATAGGTGTGACCATACTCCGCAATTCCGGATTTTCCATTTCTTCCATTCAGGGTTTCAAATGTAAGTGCACCCGTAATGGTATCTGTAACATTCAGCTTCTGTTCTTTTCCTAAGATCAGTCGGTTTCCTGCTGAATCCGCACTCACAATCGAATGTACCTGTGGAGTTTCCATCTGGGAAAGATCAATCGCACTTGCCCCTTCCAGCCTGACCGTACAGCTGTCCAACGCTGCCGGTGCAAATGTTCCACCGCCCTTTACTGTGAGGTTTCCTACTTTGCTTATACCTGGAATTCCGGTATAGGACTGGTCGGTATCTATGGTCAGAAATGTCTTCCCTGCGTGATTTTCAGATACTCCGTACACCTGTTTCGTATCGGAACCGGTAAGTGAAATTTCCACATCGCCGGAAACCGTATATTGTCCATCCGCTGCCGGTGGATCCGGCTCCTGCGTGGAAAACCAGTCATCCTGATTTACATATGGTTCAATGGCACCGGATGCATAGATTTCCCCATTTTGCGTACCGGAAACGTGCGCAAGCACGATCTGTGTCTTACCATCATATGTTCCGTTCATGGAACCGGCATAAATATTCCCCAGATTGGTACCACCCCCCGTAATCAGAATCTGTGCCTCTGATCCCGGATGATTCCCCATATTCTTTCCATTCTCATAAAGGGATCCGCCAAAGATATCTACATAGCGGAATCCGCTGTCGCACGTAACATTCTCAAGAACAAGTTTATGCCCATTTGCAAAAATTGCATCGTGCAGACGATTGGAAAACCGCAGCGTAATGTTTTTAAATGTCACATCCGTATTCAGGATAAATCCCCCCTTACGGTTGGAAAAAGTATTTCCATTTCCGTTGACGGTCACGCTTTTATCAAAAATAAACGGTTCCGCAGCCTCGGCATTTAAAAAAGCACCACTTCCCAAAATTGAGATTTCATCCCCATTGCCGGCAGCCGCATAGGCATCCTCAAATAAATTGTAGGGATTTCCATAGCTTCCATCTCCGGAACGAGTAGAATTTCCATCTTTAAATTCCGTATAGATCGTTCTTGCCGCTGTCTGCACAGCCTCCTGCGCCTTTACCGGCACGACAGGCTGCACGGTAATACACATGGTGAGCACGATAAAAAATGCCCCTAGACGTTTTACTACATTGTCTGGTTTCATCTGCTTGTTCTTTTTCATCCATTTCTCCTGATAATCAGAACAGGGGGATGAGTCAAAAACTCATTCCCCTGTCACTTCATTGATAGTCTCTGCCATCATCCTAACATGGTTTCTTGTCAGCGTCAACAAATTTATGACCTGTTTTTATACCTATATCATCTGCTGATTTTATATTTTATTATTTCTATCTGTTCTATCTGTG
>ERZ894196.520-NODE-520-length-11736-cov-9.500728_pt1 | contig 11736 bp, 16 predicted proteins | sample MGYA00380284_ERZ894196 | MGnify/ENA primary metagenome ERZ894196 (study PRJEB32331, sample SAMN06328427) | human gut metagenome | biome: human gut microbiome; feature: stool | host: Homo sapiens | collected 2011-10-21 ...
TAAAAACAGCCTAGCAGGCTGTTTTTGCCCGGCGGGACGCAAAGCGCCGGGCCGCTGCTGTTCGAATCCACCCGCCTATGTGAGTCTGACATTTGCGCAAAAGAAAACCGCCAGTGTATCTCTACACCAGCGGTTTTTTCATGGGCGCGGGTGGATTCGAACAACTTGCATTCACGCACACCTATACTGGCGAACTGAAAAATCATAGGAGACAAGCCACTTTTCACTTCACACAGGATTCATTGAAGCAACAGTGCGCACAATTCTGCGCCTAGAAGTGGGTTTGAGAGTGGGTTATTTTTGCTTTGGGAAATACTCTGCCAACGCGGCAGATACCGCCAGCGCTGCAGCATCAGCGCGGCCCTCGACGGCGTGGCTGTACCAACCATAAGTATCCATACTTCGGCTGTGACCAACCATGCGACGGAGTTGGGCAGGGGACACAGTGTCTTCAACCATGCTTACGAAGGTGTGCCGCAGCTCGTACAGACTGATGGGCGGATCGATGCCATTACAGCGTTGGTAGAATCTCCAGTAGTTGTATAGGCTCTGCTCGTTGTCCAGCAAGAACACCGGATCATCATAGCGCAAGGGGCGCTCCTCTTCGAAGGTGCGCTGTTGGAGCTGAGCTTTGAGTTCTGCCGCCGCCAGCGGGTGCAGCACTACGACGCGGATGGCGTTTTCGTTTTTACCGTGGGTCTCTTCATTTCGGGTATTGATGGCCCGGGAGAGGTGCAACCTATGGCCGTCCACATCGCCCACTCGCAAGCCCAGTAATTCGCCGGGGCGCAGGCCGGTCATGACGGCCAGGCGGTATGCGTGGATATTCTCATCTATCTCAAATTTTCCACGGACAACACGTGTGTCAGTGGAAAGTAATATCCGCAGAGAATCTGGCTGCAAAATCTTCTTGCCCTTGTTTCTTGCCCCCTTTGGGACAACGACTTCATCCTCGGGCCGCAGAGAGGTGTACTGGTGCTGCCGCGCCCACTTGACGAAGGCCATCTCAACGCTCCGGATGCCCTGCAGCGTCTTGCGGGAGAGATTGCCCTTGCTCTTACGTTTGTTGTCCGGGTTCAAGCAGCCCTCTTTGTAGGCACGGTTCAGGACATCTTGCAGCATACCGGCGTTCAGGTCACTGATACGGCGGATACCAACGACCGGTAGTATGTAGTTCCGTCCAAATTTCTCTATCTGCTCTACATAACTGCCGCCTGCGGTGGCCTTTGCTGAGATGAGAAAATCATCCCACAGTTCAGAGCAGCGCTTTGTAGTGTTACTGATGCCATCATCCAGCCAGGCGTCTGCCTTGCGGTTTGCCTCTCGCTGGCCGGTACGGCCCGGCTTTGCGCTGGTAAAGGTCTTGCGCACGCCGTCCTTCTGCACCTTGATCTGCCAGCGCTGCTGCTTTTCCAGCCAAACGGCGGTATTGACTCGCTTTCCCATAAAAATACACCTCCATATGGGTACACTTTGACAAGCCTGCCCGGAGGTGGTACAATACAGTTGTCTAGGCTGGTATTGTTCCTCGTGAGCAAGCCATTCTTCAAACTCCTCCGGTGTTGGTAGCACCGGGGGAGTTTTTTGTATATTCAATTAACAAGACGGTTGACTCAGTTGTTTTTACGATAGGTGACCTCAAGTCCAGTGTTGGGAGAGTAAGTCCATGTGACTGTCAGACGGTCAAAAGACTCCTTCTGACGGCCATCCAGCGCTTTTGTGCTGACCATCTCCTCATAAAGCCAGTCCGGCAGGCCATAAATTTGGTTTGCGAGTTTGATTTCTCTCAAAACAACATCCGTGAAAAGAAAACTATCCTTAAAATTATACGGATTCGTATCGAACGTGATATAAGAACCGTCATTCGCAACGGTAAGTGCGCGGTCATCAAAGACATCATAGATAGTCTGGAAGTCAAGGGAATCCGCATTTGCTTTCAGCACAGGCACGAGCAACTCATCCAGCAAGGTGGAGACCTTCTTGCCTTTCTCATCAAACGTAATCTGCGTGCGAATTTTGATAACCGGAGAGCCATCATCTGCCGCACGCTGATAGGCACCATTCAGTGTAAGGCTCTGGCCCGCAAACGTAGCTCTGTAATACTCGTACAGATTTTCTTTGACCGCCGCATAGAAGCGCTGGCCTTCCGCAGACACGACAGAGAAACACTTATAATTCACGTCCTTGTCTGTATAAGTATAGAAGTAGTCGAAATCCGTCTGGCCGGAAAACTCCACATCCCGCCCCACTTTGTACTCGGTGTCGGCAAACACCGTCACTGCACACGCAAGGCACAGCACCACGGTCAGCATCAAAGAGACAATCTTTTTCATGTTTTCCCTCCTCATTGTAAAAAGCTCAATTTTTGTTCGATTTTTGCTCAAGTATTTGTTCTTGCGCGAAACACTACTTAGTTGTATAATATAGGCAAATAAAACAACGTGTTGCGGGAGGCAAGCAGACAATGACACGTCAAGACTACATCGATGCTATTATGCGACTGCTTGAGAAAGCGGATTTTCGCAAACTGCGGCTTGTGTGGATATACGCAAGCCGCCTGATCAGCTGACATATCGCATCCTTTGAGCACCTACGGGTGCTCTTTTTTTTGTGTCAATTTTTCGGCCATGCGTTCCAGCAGCTTCCAATCGGCGGGGCTGAGGTCGGCCAGCATCTCGACAAAGCGCCTTCGGAAATTGCCATCGTCATCCCGGGTCAGGTCGCCAAGGAACGCGGCGATTTTGTCCGACTGGGTATCTGCCGCCATCATCTCGCCTTCACCGGTGCGCAGCCATTCCTCGCGGACGCCGAACTTATCGCAGATGTCTTTAATAGTACGGTCGCTGGGTTCAACAACATTAACCTCGTAGCTGCCGACTGTGTTCCGTTTAAGGTTCAGCCGGTCAGCAAACTCTTGCTGAGTCAGCTTTTCATTTTTTCTGACTTCTTTAATTCGTTCGCCTATCGTCATTTTGTTCACCTCCTTTGCCATCATTATAGCAGGTACCAATCAGCACGTCAAGACATTTTGTTGGAAAAATCAACAAATCTGTCCTTGACAAATGTTGTTTAATGGCTTATACTTGTCATGCAATCAACAAATTGCAACATAATCTCAGCGAAAGGAGGTGAACCACATGGACAACAACATCCAGAAAGAAATCCAAGAACGCCGCGAGCACGCCGAGCGCTTAAAGAAGATCGCCCTCAAGCTGTTCGAGCAGCTCAAGAGCGAAAATGTCAGTTTTTCGGACGCAGAGCGAATCATTAGTCTGCTTTCTGCATCCGTAAAAACTGAGCGCGACCACAGAATCCTTGGCTCTGATCAATCCGTAGTCAATTCGAAATTCCTCAGTAACGATAAAAGTGACTGGGAAGAGCTTTGGCGCGAAATTAACGCAACCAATCACTTGATGCGCTTAAAAGAAGACGAAATCAACACACGCACCAATGATAAATTCTTGATTTCGTTCGCACTGTCCGGCTTCGCGGTCGCAATCAGCGTCTTTATCCTCTTAACGAGGTAAACACTGAGACGAACAAGCTTAACAGCGATATACCAATAGCAATGTTCGCACGCCTTTCCGTTCGAACGGAATGCTTATGTTCCTCCAGAGTTACTCTTCCTGCCGCACCAAAACGGTAAATGTAAGTTCTTTCCCCTAATGCTCTGCCTACGGGGTCATCGGACTCCTGTTTTCTGACCATTTCGCGCTCTTGCATCCATTTTAATGTTTCCCAATCCGCAGGCACTCCATTTTCACACAGCTCTTCGAGCGAGAACCATTTATCCGGGTGTTCATTCAGGAACTCAAGCACTTTCAGCGTTTTTTCATCAAGCATTTTTACACTTCCTTCCTGTGCCAGTATAGCACGGAAAGGGAGCCACCCACAAGGAGGCACAAAATCACATGAACGACTTACAGATCTTCTCCAACCCCGAGTTTGGGCGGGTACGCACCGTCGAGCTTGGCAGCCGCATTGACCAGCTGAGGATCGTCGCCTTTGGCCTTCCCGCGTTCGACCAGATCATGGCCGACATCTTCACCACCGAGAAAAAGGAGTGATTTTTTTATGAAGAAGTCTGCACTTAACCCCGCCGCCTACGGCTTGACCGTGGACGAAGCCACCCGGCTCGTCCGTCTCCACGATATGTGCGCAGGCATGGCCCCGGAAGACTTTGATCAGATGGAGACTGCCGCCCGCAGCATCAACCTGGTCAACAGCCTCAAGAAGATGGACAGCCGTCCCGGCGGCGCAGCGTGAGAGGGGAGGGCAGCACGATGAAGAAACCTTACCTCAAGCTCCGCCGCCTCATTGAAGACGAAGGGCTGGAGCAGCAGGAGCTGGCTGTGTTGGCGGGTATCTGTGACCGTACACTGAGCAAGCGCCTGAACGCGCCGGAAGACAGCGGTTGCTGGCTTCCGAGGGAAATTACTGCTATCTGTCAGGTGCTCCATATCCCGCAAGAGAAAATCGGGGAGTATTTCTTCCCGCAAATTGCAAAGGAGGCATCCGCATGAGAATCAAATCTGGCGTCTTTTACTGGCTGGCGGTGGCCAGCGGTGCCGTCGGGATGCTGTACGCACTTGGCTTTGCAGGCAGCATCGAGGCCCTCGGTGTCATCTCCGACACCGACTTCATCACCGCGATGGTGCTGCTGTTGCTGGCGCTGTTCTTTGCCCGGCTGGGCGACCATGCCGCAGAGCGCGAGGCTCAGCGCCGCAAGTACATCGACCGCCGCCACGCCCGCCCCGAAGAGCCGGAGTACCGGCAGAATCGGAGGGACGCATGAACGCAAAAAAGCCCGTCGGTGCTGGAACACCGGCGAGCCTGCAAAGGGATGATGAGTTTGAACGCCCCATCACCCCGAAGAATAACACACTTTGGAGGTTTTAGCAAGAGATGAAAGGTATTCTTATCGAGCCGGGCAAAGACCCGGTCGTGACTACCCTGCCGGACACGCTGCAGGGCATGGAAGCGCTTTTGCAGTGTCCCTGCGAGCAGAAAGTTCTGCCCCGCACCCCGGCGGTGCTGGTGTACGGTATCTATGGCAAGAGCCTGAACCGTACTTATCGCGGCCAGCCAATCTATGGCACTATCCTCTGCTACGGTTGGCGGAATAACCGCTTCCAGCCCCTGAGCAAAGACCTGCAGGCCGAGATGCTGGACCGCCTGAAGGACACGGAGGTGAGAGTGTGACTACCTATATCTGCAAATGCGGACGGCGAGTAAAGAAATCCACCGATGCCAGTACCACTGGCAACCGCCTATCCGGCTATGCACCCGGCCATGAGTGCTGGGGATGCCCCTACGCCATGCCATACGGAAACTATCAATGGGATGAAAGTGCTAGAACTGTCAGCCGGGAGACTCAGGGCTACGAATGCCGGATGAGTAAGACCCTCACCTATGCGTCAGAGTTCGCTGGCTCTATCAAGGATAAATGCACTTGTCGAGTGCATAGTCTAGACTTCGACTTTCTGTCTCAGGTCTCCGCATGGATCAAAGACACTTATCCAGACAGAGAGATTTTTGGCTCGTTTTCCAAAGATATTCGTGCATCGGACTATGGATCTGATGGCCGTTACTGCCTGACTATCACCTGCACCCAGAATCTGAAAGGCGTTGCCGCAAAAAGAGAGCTGCTTGATCAGTTCTTTACTCCGAATGGTAGCCGCAAGGACATGACACCGCAGCAGGAAATGGAAAAGATTCTTGCTGACATCAAAAAAGCAAAGGAGATTTTCTCATGTACACCTGCCCAGAATGCGGATGCTGCTGCGACCATGACAAGCCCTGCTGCCAGCAGTTCGGCGGCGGCAACACCGACCACCTCGGCGGGCGAGGCGGCTGCAAAAGGCTTGACCCCCGCGCTGTCCCCGCAGAGCAGCGCATCGGCCCCTGTTGTTCCTGCGGAGACTTCTTTTGCATCCGCAGCTGCCCCCAGCTTTGACTTCTCCGCTCTGGGCGATTTATCCCAGCAGGCCACCGAAGCCGACCAGCAGTTTGATCTGCACTATGGCGCGGCGCAGGACGAATACCTGATCTCCTGCATCTACCTCGCCCGCATCCACGCTCTGACTGCCAAGGCGGGCCGGTATGGCGGCGGTACATGGACAAAGTGGTATGAGAGCAAGGGCTTGAGCCATGGCAGTGTGACCAAGATGGTTCAGAATGGCGAAGCTTTTAATTCGTCAACTGTTGACGAATTAAAACAACTGCCCGAGCTGACCCGCAAAGATTTGAACCTCATCGCCCGCAGCGGGTGTGCTGGGCAGCTGGTCGAAGCCGCCGGAGACAGCCAGCGGGTGCAGGAGCTTTTAGCCCAGCTCAAGGCCAAAGAGTACAAGCTGAACGAAACGCAGGCCAGATTGAAGAGTGCCTGCATTCAGGAGCAGGAGTCGCGGGACGCAATGAATACCGCCAATGCTCAGCTGGAAGCCGCCCACGCCGACATTAAAGGTCTGACCGAACAGAACGATCAGCTCAAAAGCCGGTTAGACGCCGCTGAGGCCCGGGAAGAGGAAGCATGGAAGATGCAGACCAAGGCCGAAGCCCGTGCCAAAACCGCCGAGAGCCAGCTGGAAGGCTCCCGTCAGGTAGCCGAAGCGGCCAATCGTCGGGCCGAAAAGTGGAGATCCGAGGCCGAGGCTGCCCGGAAGCAGCCCATCGTAGCTGTGGTGGACAAGGACGAAGTCGTCCGGCAGGCCAAGGAAATGGCCGACGGCATGACAGCCGACCTCAAGGCTCAGCTCGACCAGACGGCGGCTAATGCTGAGGCCGACGCCCGCGACGCCTACGACAGCATCCTTCTGGCCGGCCGCTCCATCACAAATCTCGCGCAGTCCATAAAGCCGCTGTTCGGCAAGCTTCCGGGTGAACAGCGGGAAAACGCGATCGATCAGTTCGTACGCACATTAGGACAGATTCAAGGGGAGGTATCCAGATGTCTGTAACCATCACGGCTCTCGAGGCCGAAAACGTCAAGCGCATCAAGGCCGTCGCACTCACTCCGGCCCCCACCGGGCTCACCCTCGTGGGCGGCAACAACAATCAGGGCAAGACCAGCGTTCTCGACGCGCTGGCATGGGCGCTTGGCGGCGAAAAATTCCGCCCGAACGCCGCCCAGCGGGATGGTGCCGTCGCTCCCGCCCACCTCCGCGTCACTCTCTCCAACGGGGTCGTCGTGGAGCGCAAGGGCAAGAACAGCAGCCTCACCGTCACCGACCCCACCGGACGCCGCAGCGGCCAGCAGCTGCTGAACGCTTTTGTCGAGCCGCTGGCCCTCGATCTGCCCCGCTTCATGGAGGCCAGCGACAAGGAAAAGGCTGACATCCTGCTGCGCATCATCGGCATCGGGAATGAATTGCATCTCCGGGATATGGAGATCAAACGCATCTACGACAAACGCACCTTCACCGGCCAGCTGGCCCAGCAGAAAAAGCACTTTGCCGACGAGCTTATCTCCTACCCCGACGCTCCCGAACAGCCCCTCAGCGCCTCCGACCTCATCCGCCGGCAGCAGGACATTCTGGCCCGGAACGGGGAGAATCAGCGTCTGCGGCAGCAGGCGCAGGAGTTGGCCCGGCAGGAACAACAGTGTCTGGACGAACTGAAACGCACCCGTGAGCGCATTGCGGAACTGGAAAAGCTGCGGGAAGAGCTGGACACCAAGCACACCAAGCTGTTCAACCAGCGAAAAAATGCAGAAAAGACCGTTGACCAGCTTCAGGACGAATCCACCGCTGAGCTGGAAGCCTCTATCCAGAGCATCGAGGAGACGAACCGGAAAGTCCGGGCCAACCTCGAAAAAGCCCGCGCCGAGGACGAAGCCGCCAAGTACGCCAGCGACTACGACAAGCTTACGGATGCCCTCGAGCAGAAGCGCAAAGAGCGTCTGGCCCTGCTGAACGGTGCCGACCTGCCCCTGCCGGAGCTGAGTGTGGAAGACGGCGCTCTTACTTATAAAGGCAAGCGCTGGCGGGATATGTCCGGCAGCGACCAGCTCCGGGTGGCCGCGGCCATCGTCCGGCGGCTCAACCCGGACTGCGGCTTTGTCCTTCTGGACAAGCTCGAGCAGATGGACATGACCACGCTGGAAGAGTTCGGCCACTGGCTCGAAGCGGAGGGGCTGCAGGCCATCGCCACCCGCGTCTCCACCGGCAGCGAGTGCCAGATCATCATTGAGGACGGCATGGTCAAGAGTGCTGACCTGCCTGTCCTGTCCGCCGCACCCACGCAGACCAGAACATGGACGAAAGGAGCTTTCTGATGAGCAGCTATTCCATCACCACCGGCATTCTGAACACCCCGGTCAAGGTCGTACTGTACGGCCCCGAGGGCATCGGCAAGAGCACATTTGCCTCTCACTTCCCGGACCCCGTTTTCATCGACACCGAGGGCGGCACCAAGCGGCTCAATGTTGCCCGCCTGCCTCAGCCCACCAGCTGGGCCATGCTGCTGGACGAGGTGCGGGCCGTCACCCGGGGCGAAGTTTCCTGCGGTACGCTGGTCATCGACACCGCCGACTGGGCCGAGCGTCTGGCCATCGACGCCATCTGCGCCAAAGCCAAGGTGGACGGCCTCGAGGGCTTTGGCTACGGCAAGGGTTACACCTACGTCAAGGAGGAGTTCGGCCGGCTCCTCGATGCCCTCGAGGAGGTGCTGAACAGCGGCCACCATGTGCTGATCCTCGCCCACGCCGCCATCACCAAGTTCGAGCAGCCGGACGCTGCGGGCAGTTATGACCGCTGGACCATGAAGACCACCAAGCAGACTGAACCCCTCCTGCGGGAGTGGTGCGATATGCTCCTCTTCGCCAACTACCAGACCATCGTAGAAAAGAGCGGCAGCGGCCCCAACGCCAAGAACAAAGCCACCGGCGGCAAACGGGTGCTCTACACCACCCACCACGCCTGCTGGGACGCCAAGAACCGCTTCGGCCTGCCGGATGAAGTCCCCTTCGACTACGCCAGCATCGCCCACTGCATCACCGGTCCGGCCTCTGCGCCGCCTGCCGCCCCGAAGCCCGCAGCACCCACCGAAAAGGACATTCTTCCCCCTCCCAGCGCTCCGGCCGCACCGGCACCGCAGCCCAAGCCTCAGCCGGAATCGCCCCGGGAGACTGTCCCCGAAGCCCTGCTGACGCCCGACCTCATGGCGCTGGGCGTCCCCGAAAAGCTGGCCGCGCTGATGAGTGCCAACAACGTCACCCCCGAAGAATTGCAGTTCGTTGTGGGCAAGCGGGGCTATTTCCCGGAAGATATGCCCATCAGTGACTACCCCGCCGACTTTGTGGAGGGCTGTCTCGTGGCCGCATGGCCGCAGGTGCTTCAGATGGTGCTGGACAACCGCGACCTGCCTTTCTGATTTCTTCCTCTTAGGCTTCCCTGACAGGGGAGCTGGCTGCCGCAGGCAGACTGAGAGGTTCACACATTATTATAAAGGAGAATACTTATGGCTGACATGAATACCACTACCGACCGCGCTCTTGGCTGGGACGACGAATTTACCAACGTCTCGCAGGACTTCGTGCTCCTGCCCGAGGGCGAATACTACTTCGAAGTCACCGGGATGGAGCGCGCCCGCTTCGAGGGCAGCGCCAAGCTGCCGCCCTGCTCCATGGCAAAGCTGACGCTGAAGATCTTCGGCGGCGCTCTGGGCGATACCACCGTCACCCACCGTCTCTACCTCCACACCAAGACCCAGGGCCTGCTGGGCGCGTTCTTCGAGAGCATCGGCCAGTGCAGGAAGGGCGACACCTTCCGCCCCCGCTGGAACGAGGTCGTCGGCGCCAAAGGCCGCTGCAAGCTGGGCGTCCACGATTACGTCAAGAAGAGCGGCGACCCCGGCCAGAGCAATGAAGTCATCCGCTTCCTGCCGCCGCCTGAAGAGAAAGCCGCGCCCGCTCAGGGCTGGACGCAGGGGGCATTCTGATGGGAGAAAAACAGGCTCTGCGCCCCTATCAGGAAGCCGCCCGGAAGAGCATCCACACCGAGTGGGAAAATGGCCGTCTCCGCACCCTGCTGGTGCTGCCCACCGGCACCGGCAAGACCATCGTGTTCGCCTCCGTCGCCGCCGATCAGGTGCGGGCGGGCGACCGGGTGCTCATCCTCGCCCACCGGGGCGAGCTGTTGGAGCAGGCGGCAGACAAGCTTCAGCGCTCCACCGGTCTCGTCAGCGCAGTGGAAAAAGCCGAGTCCACCTGCCTCGACAGCTGGTATCGTGTGGTGGTCGGCTCTGTCCAGACCCTGCAGCGGCCGGCACGACTCGAGCGCTTCCCCCGGGACTACTTCGGGACTATCATCATCGACGAGGCCCACCATTCTATCACCGACGGCTACCGCCGCATCCTCGACTACTTCGGCAGTGCGAAGGTCCTGGGCGTGACCGCTACCCCCGACCGGGGCGATATGCGAAACCTCGGCGAGGTGTTCGACAGCCTGGCCTATGAGTACAAGCTGACCGATGCCATCAAAGACGGCTACCTCTGCCGCATCATGGCCCAGACCGTCCCCCTCAAGCTGGACATCTCCGCCGTGGGCATGAGCAGCGGCGATTATTCCGTAGGCGAGCTTGGCACTGCTCTTGACCCTTACCTGAGCCAAATTGCTGACGAAATGGCAGCACGCTGTGCCGGGCGCAAAACGGTGGTGTTCCTGCCCCTCATCAAGACGAGCCAGAAATTCCGCGATCTGCTGAATGCGAAGGGCTTTTGCGCCGCCGAGGTCAACGGCCAGAGCGCCGACCGCAGACAGGTGCTTTCGGATTTCGAAGCCGACAAGTACAACGTGCTCTGCAACTCCATGCTGCTGACGGAAGGCTGGGACTGCCCCTCGGTGGACTGCGTCGTCGTGCTGCGGCCCACGAAGGTGCGCAGCCTCTACAGCCAGATGGTGGGACGCGGCACCCGCCTCTCCCCGGGCAAGAAAGACCTGCTGCTCCTCGATTTTCTCTGGATGACCGACAAGCACGAGCTCTGCCGTCCCGCAGACCTCGTCTGTGAGGACCGTGCCGTGGCCCGACAGATGACCGACAATCTGGCCGAGAGCGGCGGGCCGCAGGATATTGAGGACGCCGCCGCACAGGCCAGCGAGGATGTGGTGGCTCAGCGCGAAGAGGCGCTTGCCAAGCAGCTGGAAGAACAGCGCCGCAAAAAGGCGAAGCTGGTTGACCCGCTGCAATACGAGATGAGCATTCAGGCCGAAGATCTCTCCGGCTATGTGCCGGCCTTTGGCTGGGAAGCTGGCCCGCCCAGTGCAAAGCAGACCGCCGCCCTCGAGAAGCTGGGCATCCTGCCCGACGCCGTGGAATCTGCGGGCAAAGCGGCTCTCCTGCTGGACCGACTGCACAAGCGCCGGGACGAGGGCCTGACCACCCCAAAGCAGATACGCTGCCTGGAGAAATACGGCTTCCAGCACGTCGGCACATGGAGCTTCGAGGCTGCACGGCAGATGATCGACCGCATTGCCGCCGGCGGCTGGCGGGGCGCGCCGAAGGGCGTTGACCCCAGGAACTATATCCCGTCTGCTGAGCCGGTCATCGCAGATGATATGTTACTATGGTAATGCGAATGGAACATGAAAATGACATCAAAGAAGCGCTGGACTTCGTCTCCCCGTCCGCCCTGACCTATGAAGAATGGCTCATGGTGGGCATGGGCCTGAAAGAAGCCGGCCTGCCAGTCGCCGTGTGGGAGCAGTGGAGCGCCCGGGACGGCGGGCGGTATCACAA
>ERZ894196.526-NODE-526-length-11655-cov-8.860862_pt1 | contig 11655 bp, 8 predicted proteins | sample MGYA00380284_ERZ894196 | MGnify/ENA primary metagenome ERZ894196 (study PRJEB32331, sample SAMN06328427) | human gut metagenome | biome: human gut microbiome; feature: stool | host: Homo sapiens | collected 2011-10-21 ...
GGCGAACGCGCAGGCGGCAAACGGCCCGGCCCGCGCCCCGCTGCGCGCCAGCGCGAACGACGGCAGCACGACCCCGACCGACCCGTCGCGCAAGACGTCAGATGCTGTTGTCACCAGCAAGACCGCAACGGCGAACTCGGATGGCACCTACACCATCACGCTCACGTCTTATACCACCGGCACGGTCGAGCAGCTGACGACCACCAAGCCGACGGACATTGTCCTCGTGCTCGACCAGTCCGGCTCGATGGCTTATGATATGGGCTCAGAGAAGGTGACGGTCTATACAAAGGTTGAAAGCAGCAATAGTACTAATTATTACTATCAAACTAACAGATATGTTAAGCTTTCCGATGGCACGTATGCGCCAGTGAAGATTACGGAAAGCAAAAGCGGTGGCTGGTGGGACACTACATATACATATACGTATATGGATGAAAACGACCAACGGAGAAGTGCGACGTCAGAAGGGCAGTACACGACGTTTGATGAATGGCAGCTTTATTTCCAAGAGACAAGAGTCCTGAGCAGATTGGAAGCGCTTCAAAATGCGGTCACAAATTTTGTGGATCAGGTCTCGAAAGAGGCAACGGAGAGCAAGGTTGATCACCGTATCGCGATTGTTGGTTTTGCGAGTACGGGCAACAGCTATACAAGCTATACAAACACGGAATTGCTGTCTACGAGCAAAGTTGTGAATTATGGTAGCGCGCAGGAGAAGGACTATAAAGATGCGCTTGTGAGCGTCAATGGCGCAAACGGCAAAATCAATTCACTCCTTACGACAGCGATTGATCGACTGGATGCTGACGGCGATACGTATTCGGAATACGGCATCGATATGGCAAACAGGATTTTTGCTCAGCACTCTACTGGGAGCGAGGCTGACCGCCAGCGCGTAGTGGTTGTGTTTACGGACGGTTATACTGCACCTTCCGGAACGGATGCCTTCAAATATTCAATGGCAAATGCCGCCATCAAAAATGCACAGACGTCGAAGAGTACTTACAAGGCCACGGTATATACTGTCGGTGTTTTCGCGAATGCCGACCCGTCTGCAGATATTACGGAAAATTTCAAACCTTCCGATGGTTGGTCCAATAACACAAACAATCTGAACGCAGTTCAAGAGCTCGCCGCCGCGAACCGCTATATGCACTATGTGTCCTCTAATTATCCGGACGCAACGTCGCTGAATAGCGGCGGCAGTCTGTCGGACAAGGCTAAACCGTTTACCGGAGGCGATAGTTATTACCTGTCCGCAGGCGATGCTGCTACGCTCAACAGCATCTTCAAGAAGATCAGCGACAACATTTCCACGCCCAGTATCGAGCTTGGGACACAGGCCTATGTGAAGGATACTGTCTCGGACTACTTCACGGCACCTGCCGACGGGAATGTGACCGTTACCACAGAAAAAGCTTACTATGAGAACGGTAATCTCCAGTGGAAGACAGACGATAACCCACCTGCCGATCTGACACCTACAGTGACCGGCAAGACGGTGAAGGTGTCCGGCTTTGACTATGACAGCAACTTCGTCTCCCAAACGGGCCGTAATGAGGCGAACCCCAAAGATGGCGGCGACTTCTACGGACGCCGTCTGGTCGTGACGTTCACGGTCAAGGCGGAGCCTGGTTTTCTCGGCGGCAATAACGTCCCGACGAACAAGCCTGATTCCGGCGTTTACGACGAAAACGAGGCGCTGGTCGAAAACTTTGATTACCCTCGTGTGAACGTTCCAATCAACACTCCGACGTTGTCGACTAAGGACGCGAACGTCTATTACGGCGGCGATGTCCCGAAAGCAGAGGCGCTCTGCACCACGGGCGCTATTGGCGAGAAAATGGCTGACTATGTGGATATCACCTACAGTGTGGATGGCAGCACAGTCAGCAACACTCAGGATGGCACCTATAATGTGACCATGACCGTCTCGCCGAAATATAGCGGAGCAAACGCGAATGGCGATGTCCAGAAGGCGCAAACCAAGAATGTGATGTCCACGGTCAATGTCTACAAGCCGGAGGTTACCTTTAAGGATTCCATCATTGACTACAATGCAACGCCGGATTATGAGCAGGATAACTTTGTTAAAGTCGTGTGGAAGCATAATGGCACGGATGCCGTTCCCGAGAACATGACCGGCACCGCGCCGACGCTGGCCTATACCTATGACCCGAAGCAAGAACCGCTCACGGAAGATACTTACGTGAATGTGACAGTCTCGGCAAACGGCACAGCGCTGCCGAAAGGTGTGGTTGCGTTCGTGCATGATGCTACCTGTGGCTTCCCGGGCTGCAGCTTTGACAGCACGAAGGGCCAGTTCATCGTGCACATCAAGGTGTTCGACCTGACGATCAAAAAGACCGCGAAAGCCGGCACAACGATCGACCCGAACCAGACCTTCGTGTTCCGCGTCCATGGCAATAATAATGATGTGGATATGCAGGTCGTAATCACCGGCCCCGGCGAACAGACGATCAAGAACCTGCCGATGGGCAGCTACACCGTCACCGAGGACACGAGCTGGTCATGGAAGTACACGCCGACGAGCAAAGACCAGCCTGTCACGACCAGCAACATTAAAAACGGCGCCGCGACCGTGACCTTCGAAAACGAAAATAACGGCACCAACTGGCTCACGAGCCTTGCCAAGGCTCTGAACAAGTGGACGAAGGATGGCACGACGGTCACAAGAGACCCGAAGAACTGAATAGGAGGGATGACACATGAAACGTATCTTTAACGGTTCAGGCGGGAGAAAAGCCGCGCTCATCCTCTCCCTGTGCCTGATCTTCGCGCTGGCAGTCGGCACCACCTTTGCCCTGCTCAAGGCGAACACCGCTCCGGTGACCAACACATTCAAGGCTGCCGAGTCCAAAATCGACATCATCGAGAAAACCGATGATGGCAAGAAGTCTGAGGTTCAGGTCAAAAACATCGGCACGGCCACGTCCTACGTCCGCGCCAAGCTGGTCCTGAACTGGGTCAGTGAAGATGGAAAAGTCGTCTCTGGCGGCAGCCTGCCGACGGTCACGCTCAACGACGACGGCAGCTGGTTTGAAAAAGACGGCATCTACTACTACACCAAGCCAGTCGCACCGCAGGACTTGACCAGCAACCTGCTGAAAAGCGCCATCGAGCAGACGAACGCCCCCAAGGGCTGTCACCTCGAGGTGACGGTGCTGGCCGAGAGCATTCAGGCTGCGCCGAGCACGGCTGTGACAGAAAGCTGGCACGTGCACGTTGACCCTGAAACCAGTGAGTTGAGACAGACCACGCCGACCACGACACCATAAGGAGGGCAACGGTATGAAACACAAAAAGCTTACCATGATCGTCGCCCTCGTGCTGGTGGTCGCGCTGGCCGCCGGACTGGGCATCTGGGCGACGGGCGAGGAGAACATCCCCACCGTCACGTACTATGACGGCTCGGACGGCACCAACGCACACTTCACCTTCACCCACACCGGCAAGGGCTCGGACACGAACCTGTTCCCGAACTTCTCCGACTGCATGCCCGGCGACAGCCTCACGCAGACCATCCGCGTGCAGGCCGACAGCAAAAACGGTGTGCAGGGCGCAAAGATCTATCTGCGCGCGGAGATCGACGGCGACGCCTCCGCCAAGGAAGGCTCCGCCATCACGTACAACGATGTGCTCGATCACATCAGCATGACCGTGTCGAAAAACGGCGTTGCGCTCGCGTCCAACAAGACCGCGAAGCTCTTCAGTCAGCTCGACGCGAGCGAGGGCCTCAAGAGCAACGTCTTCATCGCCGAGGTCAGCCCCAAGACTGACCCGGTCGATCTGGACGTGACCATCGAGGTCGACCCCGCCATGGGCAACGCGTTCCAGGAAGCGGCTGCGCACATCACGTTCGTGTTCTCCGTCGAGGACAACGAAGTGCCGCCCCCGCCGCTGGAGCGTGAGAAGCACGATGCGTACATCGTCGGTTACCCGAACGGCAACGTCGGCCCGCTCGATCCGATCACGCGTATGGAGGTCGCCACGATCTTCTACCGCCTGCTGCAGGACGACGCGCGCGAGCAGGTCTGGTGCACCACGTATCCGTACCCGGATGTGGAGGCCAACAGCTGGTACAGCAACCAGGTCGCCACGCTGACGAACGCCGGCATCCTCGCCGGCTTCCCGGACGGCACGTTCGGCCCGGCGAAGCACATCACCCGCGCGGAGTTCGCGACGATCGCGGCGCTGTTCTTCCACGCGCCGGAGGTTGAGGGCGACGCGTTCTCGGACATCTCCGACAACTGGGCGCGCGAGTATATCAACCGCGCGGCGGCGCTTGGCCTGGTCAGCGGCTTCCCGGACGGCACGTTCCACCCGGAGCAGGAGATCACCCGCGCCGAGGTCATGGAGATCATCAACAACGTCCTCTTCCGCACGCCGGACAAGGATCACTTCCTCCCCGACATGGTCACCTGGCCGGACAACAGCGACCCCGACGTCTGGTACTATGAGCCCGTGCAGGAAGCCACCAACAGCCACGATTATGAGCGCGTGAACAACAAGTCGCCCGAGACGTGGACGAAGATCACGCAGCAGCGTGACTGGGATGCGCTCGAGGCCGAGCTGGCCCAGAAGTACCCCAACCGCTAAGCGCGCAGCGCTGACGGAAAACCAAACCATAGCGAACACCCCCTGTGCACGGCACAGGGGGTGTTTTTGCGCGGCTGATGTGATTTTCGGCCGCAGAATGAGATCGTTTTGCGTGGCCGGTGACATGTGATTTCGGCCGATGAGGGTGTGGTTGGGGAGCCGCGTTTTGGTGGTTGGGGTGCCGCGCTTTGCGGTACCGCTTGGGTGCGGCGGTCTCCGGCGTCAGGTTTCCGCGCGCGGCAGACTGGCCGCGTTGCAGGAATCAGCCAGCGTGTCCGGCGAGATAGGCATCCCCTCGCGCAGCCAGATGTACATGAGGTTATACGCTGCGCCGGCCCAGAAATACATCCGGTAGCGCTCGCGGTCAGAGTCGTCATAGGCGCACTCGGCCGCGAAGGCGTTGAAAAAGTTTTGCAGCCGCTCGCTCTCGTGCGCGGCGATGAGCACGCGGCAGAAATCCTTGTATTCGTACAGGACACGGAAAATTTCGCGCCGCGCGCCCGGCCAGTCGTCGCGCCGCAGATAGGGGCCCATGACGGCGGCGATTTTGTCGCACACGCGCGTGATGCAGTTGTCGAGAATGGCCTCTTTGGAGCCGAAGTTGCGGTAATATGCCATGCGCGACACGCCCGCGCGCTGCACAAGCGCCTCGATCGAGATGTCGCGGATGTCCTGCTCCTGCAGGAGCTGGAGCAGCGCTGTCTCCAGGCTCTCGCGCGTGAGACGGTTCGTCTCCTCGTTCGACAGCCGCAGGCCCTTCAGCCGCGAAGAACGCTCTGCCATTACAAAAACCTCCATTTCATAACGCCGGTCGTCACGGCCGTGGCTGGATCATTGCCGCTTCGGTCATGCCGCGTTATAATTGCAACAGCACGGCGGACAAAGCACAAGCGCCGAAACTGTGATTTTGGAGGGGGCATCATGGTCCAGCGGAAGGATCTGTTCGAGGGCACCCGCCCGGCCAGGCTCGGGATCGACGGGGAGACCGAAATGCCCATCCTGTACTACAAGGATGCGTGCGCATATTTTTACTTCACGGCGGACGCCGAGGCGGTGCAAAAGCGCCTGCCCTCGGACAATCCGCACGTCATCAAGGTGTCGCCCACGCGCTGCATGGTCGCACTGGCGACGTATAACTACATCCACGCGTCGGTCGGCAGCTATGGCGAGACGGTCATGGTCGCCATCTGCACGCAAGACAAGGTGCCCAAGGGGCCGCTGCCGCTCATCCGGCAGGCGCGCGATGCGCACTTTGGCACATTCGTGTTCCGCTGCCCGGTCACGACGCAGTGGGCGATGGACGGCGGCCGCATCATGTGGAACTACCCGAAGTTCATCTCGGACATGACGTTCACATCCAACGGCCGGTATTTCGAATGCCGTCTCTCGTCCGAGGGAAAGCGCATTTTCGACCTGCGTGCACCCAAGCGCGGCAGGCTCAGCCGCGATACCAAGCCCCAGCGCTGCTTTCTCGCGCAGGGCGACAAGCTCGTGCAAGCGCCGATCCCGGCCTACGGCATCTGCGAGACGGCGGTGCTGCCGCGCGACGCCGCGGTGACGGTCTATCCCGTCCACCCGATGAGCGATGACTGGCTGGCCATAAAGCCCTCGAAGCGGCCGCTCATGGTGCAGCACTTCAACGGCCATATGGCGGCGCTCGGCGCGGCCAGCGTCATTGAGGAGGGTATTCGCCCCTATGACGGTCACCGGTTCGTCAATGACGGCCGCGACGGTGAGCACCATGTCATCTACGGCGGCGTGGAGTACAAGATGCACACCGTGCACCAGAAGGAGATCACGATCACGCGCGTGTGACGGATCCTTTTGTGCATACATCCCCTTTCTCCCCGCGCGAAGGCCCCCTGTGCAGACGGCACAGGGGGCCTTTGTATATATTATGCTATTTTTGCGCGACGAGCGCGTGCTTTGAAGGTTTGCGGGTCTCCGGTTTTGGCGCGGGGCGTGCCTGTCAAGCGCCGGAGAGGTATCCCCTGCACAAAAAAGCGCCCCGGCGGCTGCCGGGGCGCTGACGTGGGATGCGTTATCAGCCCAGATACTGCTTGTCGTAGTTGTTCTGGATGCAGGAGATGACCTTCGTGATGACGGTGTTGAACGGGGTGGGAACGCCCAGCCGCTCGCCGTAGCGCGCGATGGCACCGTTGAGCACGGAGATCTCCGTCTGGCGCTGGTGCAGCACGGCGTCCTGCGCCATGGACGGATAGTAGTTGCCGAGGTTGGCGACGATGTTCGGCTCCTCCTTTTCCATGAGCGGCCAGAGATCGCCAATGCCGAGCGCCTGCGCGACGGCGCAGCCCTCTTTCCAGACGTGCATGACGATGTCGTGGCCGTAGGGGTCGGCGAACGTCTCCTTCACCTTCAGACGCATGACGGCGCTCACGCCGTTGTAGCCACTGTTGGCGATGACTTTCTTCCAGATGTACGGGCGCACGTCTTCGTCAAAGCTCGCGTTGCAGCCGCCCGCCTGGAAGCATGCCTCAAGCGCCTTGCCGGCGGCGTCGGCCTTCGGGTTGTTGTGCACGGCGCCGAAGTGCATCTGGATGCCCTTTTCCGGCTTGCTCACGCACACGCCGGGGCCGGCCAGTTCCGTGCCGATCAGGCCGCTGCCGTAGAGGATGCGGTCGGTCTCCACGAACTGGGCGAGCACCTCGTCGTTGCCGAGGCCGTTCTGCAGCGAGACGACGACCGTCTCCGGCCCGATGCAGGGCATGGTGTCGGCCATGACGTCCGCGGTCTGCGTGGCCTTGACCATGAGGATGACCATGTCCATGGTGCCGATGTCGTGCGCGGTGGCGCTCGTGTGGAAGCCGGTGAGCACTTCCTCGCCCTCCGGCGTGCGGAAGACCAGCCCGTCGGCCGCGATCTTGTCCATGTGCGCCTTATACTTATCGACGAGCCAGAGCTCGGCGCCGCCCTTGCACAGATAGGCGGCGAACACGCTGCCGGCAGCGCCGGAGCCGATCATTGCAATTTTCATGCGTTTGCCTCCTTAGCAGACTGCCGGCCGGTTGTTGGCCGGCCGGCAGAGAAAATCCGGGATGGGAAATTACTTCAGGTACTGCTTGTCGTAGTTGCCCTGGATGCAGCGCACGACCTGGGACAGGACCTTGCACACCGGGGTGTCGATGCCCAGCTGCTCACCGTACTCGGCGATCTTGCCGTTGAGCACGTCGATCTCGGTCTGGCGGTGGTTGAAGAGCATGTCCTGGCACATGGACGGATAGTAGTCCGCGATGTTGGTGACGATGTCCTTGTGATCGTGGGCGATGAACTCATCGGCGTCCATCGGCACGCCCTTGGCGGTCGCGACCGCGCAGGTCTCGCGGATGACGCTGTGGAACAGCCACTGGCCGAACGGATCCGCCTCGACCTCGCCGATCTTCAGACGCAGGACCGCGCACACGGTGTTGACGGTGGCGTTCACGCAGACCTTTTTCCAGATGAACTTGTAGATGTTGTTGTCGGTGCCCGGCTCGCCGTCGCGCCAGTAAGCGTCGCAACCGCCGTCACGGTAGCACTTGAGCATCTCGGTGCAGGCTGCGTCGGTGAGCTCCGAGCGGACCGCACCGCCGAAGTTCATCTGCACGCCGCCGGCCGGGGTGGACACGCAGTGTGCGGGTTCGGGCAGAGCCGTGCCCAGCACGCCGGAGCCGATGATGCAGCGCTCTTTCGGGAAGACCTTGAAGAGGTTGTCATCGTTTCCGAGGCCGTTGATGAGGGAGACGGCGACGGTCGTGTCGCCGACGACGGGCATGGAGTCCTGGATGGCCTGCTCGAGCTGGGTCGCCTTGGTCATGTAGATGATGACGTCGACCTTGCCCTCCGCCGCGGCCGCGTCAGCAGCGGTGGTGTAGGTGCGGAAGCCCTTGAGCTGGTAGTCGTAATCCTTGTAGCCGCCATTTTCCTCCTGATGGATGGTGAAGTGCATGCCTTCCTCGGCGACCTTCTTCATGTGGGCCTCGTAGCGGTCGATGAGGATAATGTCCGCACCGCCCTTACGCAGGTAAGAAGCGAAGACGCTGCCGGCTGCGCCGGAACCATACATTGCAAATTTCATAACTTTTTCTCTCCTTTTCTGATTCTGTTTGCGATATCTTCGGCCGCTGCAGGCGGATGCCTGACGGCGGATTACCGAACGGTGTTGGTGAGGGTGCCGATGCCCTCGATGCTGCACGCGACCACGTCGCCCGGGTGCAGCCACTTCGGCGGGTCAAAGCCCATGCCCACGCCGGCCGGCGTGCCCATGGAGATGATCGTGCCGGGCCGGAGCGTCATGCCCTGACTGAGCTCGGCGATCACGTACGGCACGTGGAAGATCATGAGGTCGGTTGTGCTGTCCTGCCGGAGCTCGCCGTTGATGCGGCTCTGGATTTTCTGCGGCCTGCGCACGTCGAACTCGTCCGGCGTGACGATCCACGGGCCCATCGGCGTGAAGCCGTCGAGGCTCTTGCCGCGGTACCACTGCTTGTGCTGGTTCTGGATCGTGCGCGCGCTCACATCATTTAAAATGGTGTAGCCGAACACGTAGTCCAGCGCGTCCGCCTCGCTGACGTTGTACGCCGGGCGGCCGATGACGACGGCCAGCTCCGCCTCATAGTCGAGGTCGGCGACCAGATCGCTGTGGCTGAGAATGTCGCCGCCGGGGGCAACGGCCTCGTTCACGCGCTTGGAAAAATAGATTGGGAACGTGTCCGGCGCCTTGACGCCCTTGCCGGCGACGGCCTCGCTCTCCTTGGCGTGGTCAAAATAATTGATGCCCAGGCAGATCACGTCCTGCACCGGGCGGGGGATGGGCGCGAGCAGCCGCACGCGTTCGAGCGGCAGACCTTCACCGCGCAGCACGGCGGCAGTGTCCAGCGCCGGCCAGATGCCGATGAGCGCCTGCATGTCTGCGCAGCCCGGCACGGGATGCACGGCAGTGCCGGCCGCGTTGAGCAGGCCGACGGCACTGCGGCCGTCTTTTTCAAATGTCACGAGCTTCATAGCGTGCGCGCTCCCTCCGAAATCGACACGGGGTCGTGAATGTGTACGCAAAAATGATGGTTAAAAATTCATCAATCGCGTTTGCCGAACCTGCTGGCCTGTGTCAAAAGCATGCCAATCTCGCTTGTCAGAAATTCGACAAAAGATTTGCACTCCCAGCGTTGTTATGATAGCACGAAAGTGTAGACGCCGCAACTGTTTTCTTGCTGTCAAAGCGCCAAAATCACGCAAAAGATTACAAAAACGCCAGAATCAGAGTGCATAAAAATACATGCAAGATTTTGTGCAACTCGACAATTTTCAGAAAATGACTGAAAAATATTGGGGATTGGAAGAGGCTGTTATTGACTTTTGCGTGTGAGAGAATTATAAATTTACTATCCTAAGTTGTTAACGACTTGTTCATAAATTAACACAAGGATATGGATTTCGAGCCCTGTCCCGGTTGGTAGGAGAGCACGAGGCAGGATTGAAATAAAAGAGAGAAAAGCAAAAAAGAGCAAAAAGAGAGAGGTAAAAAATGGATAACAAAAAGCTCAAGAGCAGCTGGGCAGCCGCCTTCACCGTGGCGTCTGTCTGGTTCGGCACCCACGTGGGCGCCGGCTTCGCGACCGGCAACCAGGTCGTGAACTACTTCGTCCAGTATGGCTGGACCGCGGCGATCTTCCCGCTGCTGGCCATGGGCATCCTGGCCGTCGTCATGTACATCATGATGAAGTTTGCCAAGCTCAGCGGTTTCGACAACTACAAGGACACCTATCGCGCCCTGTATCCGAAGCCGTGGATGGAGATCTTCTTTGAGATCTTTTACATCATCATCATCCTCGCGGCGGTCGCGTCCTGCGTTGACGGCGCCGGCGGCATCGTCAAGAGCCTGACCGACCTGCCCGATATCATCTGCAACCTCGTCATCATCGCCCTGCTGATCCTTCTGTCGATCTTCGGCGTTGACCTGATCATCAAGGCTTCCACCGTTCTTTCCACCGCGATCCTGATCGTCACCGCGATCCTGGTCATCATGGGCTTCATCGTTCCGATCGACGCGGTTGCTCAGGAGCTCGCCACCGAGAATGCGGCTTACGCTTCCATCCCGGCCATCGCTGACGTCACCTCCCAGAAGGGCTTCGAGGGCGTCTGGCGCGGCGTGTTTGTGTATGCTGCTTTCCAGTGCGTGTCCGTCCCGGCCATGATCGCCGCTTCCACCGAGCTGACCCACAAGGGCGTCAAGCGCGCCAGCATCCTTGGCTGGCTCATGAACGGCGGCGCGCTCGCAGCTTCCGGTGCCATGCTGCTGCGCTGGTACCCGATCCTCTGCGCCATCAAGAGCACCGGTGTTGATACGGTTGCCAGCATTGCAGCCCGCCATATCGGCGATGTCATGAAGCTCCCCAACCAGAGCGTTGTCACCCTCATGGGCAGCGGCTACACCTGGCTGTTTGTCGTGTACACCGTCCTGCTGTTCTGCGCGTTCGTGTCCACGTCCGTCACGCTGGTCTACTCCATGATCCAGCGTTTCGAGGGCCACTGCTTCCCGAAGGCCATCAAGAGCAAGGCTGCGCGCAGCGTCATCGTCGGCCTGATTGTCATCGGCCTGTGCTATGCAGTTTCCCTGCTCGGCCTGTCGACCATCATCTCCAAGATCTACGGCTATGACGGCTACTATGCATTGATCGTTGTTGTGCTCCCGGCGTTCATCTGGGGCATCCCGAAGATCAAGAAGCTGTCTGCCGAGAAGAAGGCAGAGCTGTCGGAGTGATCTGACCACGGCGCAACTCTCCAGCGTCTCAATCAAAAACACTGATCGCTGCGTTTGCAGCGTCATAGAGAGGCAACCCCGCAGGCTTCGGCCTGCGGGGTTGTCGCAGTTTCGGGATGAGACGGAGACGGCAGGGTCATGAGCCGGAGCCGCAGGGGAGCCCGAGGGGGCAAGGCCCGCCTCGGATGCGATCAACCGCGGATACGCGGAGGCAACCCCGCAGGCTTCGGCCTGCGGGGTTGTCGCAGTTTCGGGATGAGACGGAGACGGCAGGG
>ERZ894196.531-NODE-531-length-11603-cov-7.604260_pt1 | contig 11603 bp, 9 predicted proteins | sample MGYA00380284_ERZ894196 | MGnify/ENA primary metagenome ERZ894196 (study PRJEB32331, sample SAMN06328427) | human gut metagenome | biome: human gut microbiome; feature: stool | host: Homo sapiens | collected 2011-10-21 ...
GCGGCTGCGCGAAGAACGCGGGCCTGAAGCAGGCCATCGAGCACGTGCTGAAGTTTAAAGTCGTTGAACTGAAGACCGACCCGCAGCTGATGGGCGCTCTGGGTGCTGCCGAGTACGCTCGCCAGAAGGGTCTCGCCAAGAAGTAATCGCTTCTGAAATCGCCCCAAAAGAGGGAGAATCGCCTGGTTCTCCCTCTTCTTTTTTTGGCAGAAATACAAAGTGCACGATTCCAACGAAAATTTTATAAAAAAATTCATCGTTTTTGCAAGAAGTATTTGCTTTTATGATCAGATTAGTTTAATATATGTACGTCATTAAGACAGTTGACCGACGTATGGAAGAGAGAGCGCCGGCCAAAGCCCAAAATATTAGGAGTGAGAAAAACCATGGATAACCTATTCTGGATCGGCTTCGTCGGAGCCGCGCTCGCCCTGATTTTCGCCTACCTGCAGAAGTGCAAAGTTATGAAGTGCTCTGAGGGCGACGAAAAGATGGTCAAGATCGCTTCTTCGATCCGCGCCGGTGCCAACGCCTACCTGAAGCAGCAGTATTCCACTGTTGCAAAAGTGTTTGCAGTCGTATTTGTCATCCTGCTGATCATTGCCTTTGCTTCCAAGGGTCAGATGCTCTCCAGAGTGACGCCGTTTGCCTTCCTGACCGGTGGTATCTGGTCGATGCTCGCCGGCCTGATCGGCATGAAGATTGCTACCGCCGCCAATGCCCGCACGGCCAACGCCGCGCACGAGAGCCTGAACCACGGCCTGAACGTTGCCTTCTCTTCCGGCACGGTCATGGGCTTCACGGTCGTCGGCCTCGGCATTCTGGACATCACGCTCTGGTTTATCGGCCTGCGCTACATTGGCAAGATCACCGATCCCACCGTGCTTGCCAACATCATGGTCATGAACGGCATGGGCGCTTCCTTCATGGCGCTGTTCGCCCGTGTCGGCGGCGGCATCTACACCAAGGCTGCTGACGTCGGCGCCGACCTCGTCGGTAAAGTCGAAGCCGGTATTCCGGAAGATGACCCGCGTAACCCCGCGACCATCGCGGATAACGTTGGCGATAACGTCGGCGACGTTGCCGGTATGGGCGCTGACCTGTACGAGTCCTATGTCGGCTCCATCCTTGCCACCTTCGCGCTGAGCGCCGCCGCCAACTACGGCTGGAGCGGCATGCTGCTGCCCGTCGCGCTGGCAGTCTGCGGCATTGTCTGCTCGCTGATCGGCTCCTTCCTCATCAAGACGAAGGAAGACGCCACCCAGATGTCCCTGCTCAAGAGCCTGCGCACCGGCACCTACACGGCTGCCGCCCTTTCCGCTGTGCTCGCCCTGCCCCTGTCCTACCTGATTCTCGGACCCGAGCAGCACTGCTGGGGCGTCTACGTTGCGATCCTCTGCGGCCTGATCGGCGGCTGCGCCATCGGCTACTTCACCGAGTACTACACCTCTGACAACTATAAGCCCACGCAGCAGCTGGCCGCCGCTTCCGAGACCGGCTCCGCCACGATCATCATCGGCGGTATCTCTCTGGGCCTGAAGTCCACCATGGCTTCCATTCTGATCGTTTCCGTCGCTATCCTGCTCAGCTACTTCTGCGCAGGCGGCACCACCACGATCATCGACGCCAGCGGCGCGTTCACCGCTGAGTTCAACCAGGGCCTGTACGGCATCGGCATTGCCGCTGTCGGCATGCTCTCCACCCTCGGCATCACCCTTGCGACCGACGCTTACGGCCCCGTGGCCGACAACGCCGGCGGCATTGCCGAGATGTCCGGTCTGCCGGAAGAAGTCCGCGACCGTACCGACGCGCTTGATTCCCTTGGCAACACCACTGCTGCCACCGGCAAGGGCTTCGCGATCGGCTCTGCTTCCCTGACGGCTCTGGCGCTGCTCGTGTCCTACGTCAACATCGTGCAGACCCGCACGCCCGAGACCCTCAACTTCACGCTGACGAGCCCGTCCGTCCTGGTCGGCCTGTTCATCGGCGCGATGCTCACCTTCGTTTTCTCCGCACTGACCATGAGCGCTGTGCAGACCGCTGCGCAGTCCATCGTCGTGGAAGTGCGCCGTCAGTTCCGCGAGATCGTCGGTATCATGGACTACAAGGCAGACCCGGATTATGCGGCCTGCGTCAGCCTGTGCACCAAGGGCGCCCTGCACGAGATGGTCGCCCCGGCGCTGCTGGCTGTTGTCGTTCCGATCGTCACCGGCCTGATCCTTGGACCCACCGGTGTTGTCGGTCTGCTCGGCGGTGTTTCCGTCACCGGCTTTGCGATGGCCGTGTTCATGTCCAACGCTGGCGGTGCCTGGGACAACGCGAAAAAGTATATTGAGCGCGGCAACCACGGCGGTAAGGGCAGCCCCCAGCACAAGGCGGCTGTCGTTGGCGATACCGTCGGCGACCCGTTCAAGGATACCTCCGGCCCGTCCCTGAACATCCTCATCAAGCTCTGCTCCACGGTCTCCATCGTGTTTGCAGGCCTGATCATCGCGTTCAACCTCATGAACGTGCTGTAAATTCATGCATGGAAAAGCCCGTTGGCAGCTGCCAACGGGCTTTTTTTCGCCTATGTCAAACGATCTGGAAGAGATAGAACTTCAAATAATCCGTCTCCGGCACATTCCAGAGAATCGGATGATCCGGCCCCTGCTGACGTGCCTCGATCTGCCGCAGGGAGACCTGCGCGTCCTTAGCGGCGTCCGCCAGCATGGCGCGAAAGCGGTCATCCATCATGAAGTGTGAGCACGAGCAAGTGGCAAGATAGCCGCCGCGCGGCAGGATGCGCATGGCCTTGAGGTTGATCTCCTTGTAGCCGCGGATGGCGTTGGCCACGGTTGCGCTGCTCTTGGTGAAGGCGGGTGGGTCGAGAATGATATAATCATATGTCCCGCGCTTTTGCTCAGCCAGCTTTGTGAGCAGATCAAACACATCGGCACAGAGATACTCCACACGATCCTGCAGACCATTGAGCGCTGCGTTGCGCCGCGCGGTCGTGAGCGCGTCTTCGGATACATCCACCGATACGACAGATGCCGCGCCCGCCGCCGCGCAGTTGAGTCCGAAGGCCCCGGTGTGCGTGAAGCAGTCGAGCACATGCTTGCCCGGAGCAAGCCGGGCGGCCGCGCGGCGATTATACTTCTGGTCGAGGAAGAAGCCGGTTTTCTGCCCGTGGATGTAATCCACATCGTACAGGATCCCGTTTTCCCGAATCGTCACATGTCCGTCCAGGTCTGTCTGCAGACCATCCAGAGGCACAAAGCCGGTCCCCTGCTCCATGCCCTCTTTCTGCCGGAGTTTAACGTCGTTGCGCTCGTAGATCGCGTCGATTTGTTCCCCGCCTGCGCGCAGCGTCTGCAGCAGGAGCGTGAACAGCTGCACCTTGCGCAGCTCCATACCCAGCGAGAGTACCTGCGCGACCAGGATCGGGCCGAAGCGATCGACCGTCAGGCCCGGAAAACCGTCCGCCTCGCCGAAAATCAGGCGGCAGTTATCGGAATCCGGCCCCATGACCGTACGGCGGTAATCGACCGCATACTGGATGCGCCGCGCCCAGAACGCCTCATCGAAACGGTCATTCGCGTTGCGCGAGAGCACGCGCACGCGGATCTTGGACGCGCTGTTATAAAACCCGGCGCCGAGCCAATGGCCGCCGCGCGTGCACACATCCACGATCTGCCCGTTGCCGCAGGCGGCGTCCGCCTGCAGCACTTCGTCTGCATAAACCCACGGATGACCGCTGCGCAGGCTGCGCGCCGCCTTATCCGTGATGAGAATTTTCGGATCATTTCGTTCCATAGCATCTTCACTCCAAACAGTATCGCTCTATTGTACCCCGAACGCGCCGCGCGGACAAGAGCGAAATGCGATATTTACATTTTCCGACCGGTCGTTTATAATATTGTTATTAGTTTGTTTTGAAAAGGTGACGCCATGAAGCTTTCCAAATCCGGTATTTTTTTGATCGTCGTGCTCGTGATCGCCATTGGCCTCGGCGCCTGGGTCACGGTCATGACCTGCAATGTTCTGGCGAAGGACCCCATCACACTGCCCGACCGCGGCAGCGCTGCCGGTACGCCGCAGCCGGTGCAAAACGCCGATAAGCCGAAGGAGCCGGACACATTTGTCATCTCCATGGTCGGCGACTGCACGCTCGCCTCGATCCAGACCGGGCGCGACTTTGACAGCTATATCGATAAAAATGGGACGTCCTGGCCCTTTTCCGGCGTTGTGGAGTATCTGAGTCAGGATGAATTCACACTGGCAAACCTCGAGTGCACGTTCTCGGATGAAAAGCTCAAGTCCTCTTCCCTGTTCTACTTCCGCGGCCCGTCGTCCTATGCGGACATTCTCGTGCAGGGCAGTGTTGAATGTGTCACGCTCGGCAACAACCACACGGACGACTTTGGCGCCAAGGGCGTCACGGACACAAAGGCTGCACTTGACGCAGTTGGTGTACCGTGGGCGGCCGCCGGGGAATCCAAGGTGGTCACGACCGAGCATGGGCTGAAGATCGGCATCTACTGTCCGGGGTGGACCGGCCTGAGCAAGAGCAACATCACCGCCGGTATGGAGAAGCTCAAGGACGCCGGTGCGGATATCCTGATCTTCGCACCGCACTGGGGCACGGAGGGCAGCTACAAGGTAACTGCAAATCAGGAATCCTTCGCTCACGCAGCCATTGACGCGGGCGCGCACATCGTTTTCGGCACCCACCCGCACGTCCTGCAGAAGATGGAAGCCTACAATGGCGGCTATATCTTCTACAGCCTTGGCAACTTCAGCTTCGGCGGCAACACCGCCCCGCGCGACGTGGACACGGCCATCGCGCAGGTGACCGTGAAAAAAGACGGCAACAGCTGGACCGTCGAGGGGTATGACCTTATTCCCTGCCGCCTGTCGAGCACGGACAGCAAAAACGACTACCGCCCGCGCCCGTACAAAGAGGACGAGGAGGGCTATGCGCGTGTGCTCAGCAAGCTCGATGGCTCCTGGACCGGCAGCGACCTGAATGTGGACTACTCGTTCATGTACCGCTGATACATAAAAGTACCAAAAACGGCCATCCGTCGATCGGCGGATGGCCAAGAATATGAATAGGATGAGATTCATACGCGTCATACGCGCAAAATGCTCGCACTATTATCAGCTTTTCTATGCGTTTTATCCATGTCCGCTTGCAGCGAATCAACTTCAACCGGAATATCATCGCTAAAATTGGTTGCTTCAAGCGGGCACGTCGAGCTTGATGCGGGTGACTCTGCAAAGGGCTACTTCAAGGTCGATGGCAAAAAGGATTTCTCCATTGACGATATCGAGTTCGTAAGCTCTGACCCCGCGGTGGCAACATTCGTTTACGACGAAACTGTGCTTGACACTTGTGTTTATTACAAGATTAATGCTCTATCGGCAGGAACAGCTACAGTTTACGCTCAAACGAAAGACGGCAGATCGAAAACGGACGAGATAACGGTCACGGTATCAGGATATATCTACAAAGTCGCTGAGTTCGAAGACACGAGCACAAGCTCTGCGGAGCGGATGACACTTCGCGTTACGGCTTCTGAGGACTACCTCTATGCAATGTCAGACGAACAGCTATCTGATATGGCGAAATTCATTGCCAGCAGCTATACTCGATCGCACAAAATAAATGCGGTTGTGGTGTATCTATATTGTGACGGAGACGACACCAACGGTGCGTTCACGATTGCTTCCTGCACATACGCTCCGTATGGTGACATTTCAAAGGCATCGGATGTTACGGCCGGTGACTACTCATCGTTTGATTACAATGTTTATGTCAATTCTGCTTCATAGAGAGACCTATATAGGAAAGCCGAATAACATAAAAGAGCCTGTCGGCATCGGCAGGCTCTTTTCATCAGACAGTATCATCACGAAAATCATTTCTTTTCAGTCCTGCGGCAGCGGGATCTTGCCCTTGAGCAGCACCTTGCCAAAGCAGCAAATGGTGATGCCGGACGAGGCGCTGATCGTCACATCCGCGTCCTTACGCGCACGGTTGAGGGAGAACAGATAGACATTGCCGAGATAGTCCTGGCAATACTGCTTGCATTTCATGTCGCCGTCCACAAAGAACAGACCGATGTCCCCGTCGCAGATCGTGGCACCGCGCTTGACGAGCACGATCGAATCGTCGTGAATATAAGGCTCCATACTGTCGCCTGCGATGCGAACCGCGAAATCCGCCTCCGAATCTGCCGCGACGGTATAATCCTCATAGTCGTCCCCAAAGGCGGGCGAGGCATAGCCGGCTGCGGCCGGCGTCATATACAGCGGAATGATCTTATTTTGCTCCGGCTGCTGCTCGGCAGCCTGCAGACGCGCGCATTCGGCGTCCAGCAGCTGCAGGGTCACGAGGCGTCCGTGGTCATCCAGGCGGCGCAGCTTCCAGAGCGTCTCCCACTCCTCGGGCGTCGGCTGGTCGGTGCTGCCGGTGCCGCAAAATGTCTCCAGCGGGACATGCAGTGCGTCGCAGATGCGCAAAAGCAGTTCAAAATCGATCTTCATATTGTCGCGCCGGATGATGCTGTAGAGCGTTTGCGCGGGCACCTGGATCTGCCGCGCGAACTCATTGACCTTGATCTCGCGTTCATCCAACAGTTTTTTGAGCGTGGTTCCGATCATGCTGAACACCCCTTTGCCTCATCATCATATCGAATTTTTCGCTCTATGTCAAGAAATAAAAACAGCATTAAAAATTATGAAAACGAAAATTTCTTTCAGAATTCGTGGAAACGGTTTACTTTTCTATGAAAATGTGCTTAAATAAGTCGAGATGTAATCGATGATTTTGTTCATCATTACCTGCAAAATAAGGAGGAAATTTAGAAATGGTACAGTTTTCCAGCAGAATGAGTCAGCTGAAGGGTTCCGCGATCCGCGAGCTCCTTGCTCTGGCCAACAAACCGGAAGTGCTCTCGTTCGCCGGCGGCATGCCCGCTCCGGAGCTCTTCCCCGTTGACAAGATCAAGGCTGCGACCGACGCTGTCCTTGATGAACAGGGCAAGGTCGCGCTCCAGTACTCCAGCACCAACGGTTTTGAGCACTTCCGTCAGCAGATCGCCGATCGCATGGAAGCGAAGCTCAATATCAAGACCAGCGCTGATAACATCCTCGTGACCTCCGGTTCTCAGCAGGGTCTGGATTACTCGGCACGTGTTTTCTGCAACAAGGGCGATGTCGTCATCATCGAGAGCCCGTCCTACCTTGGCGCTCTGAACGCTTTCAAGGCTTGCGAGCCGAACTTTGTCGCCATCCCCACCGACGGCGACGGCATGATCATGGAAGAGCTCGAGAAAGTGCTTGCCACGACCGAGAACGTCAAGATGATCTATGTCATCCCCGACTTCCAGAATCCGTCCGGCCGCACCTGGCCGCTCGAGCGCCGCAAGCAGTTCATGGACATCATCAATAAGTACGAGATCCCCGTCGTTGAGGATAATCCCTACGGCGAGCTCCGCTTTGAAGGCGAGTACCTGCCCGCGCTCAAGAGCATGGACACCAAGGGCCTCGTTGTCTTCCTCGGCACCTTCTCCAAGATTCTGGCGCCCGGCTACCGTCTGGGCTGGGTCTGCGCCGATGGCGAGATCCTCCAGAAGTACAACTTCCTCGCGCAGGCCGCATCTCTGCAGGCTTCCACCGAGGCACAGCTCGTTGTCTCCAAGTTCATCGACATGTTCGACCTCGACGAGCACGTTGCCACCATCCGTGCGTGCTACAAAAAGCGCCGCGACGTCATGATAGCGACCATGGAGCGCGAGTTCCCGCCCGAGGCGAAGTTCACGCACCCCAACGGCGGCCTGTTCACTTGGGTCGAACTGCCGGAGTACATCAACACCAACGTGATGGCGAAGCAGTGCCTGGCGCGCAACGTTGCCTACGTCCCGGGCGACGGCTTCTTCCCGGATGCTGGCCACAACAACTGCATCCGCCTGAACTATTCCTGCATGCCCGAAGAGAAGATTGAAAAGGGCATGACCATTCTGGGCGAGGTCATCAAGGCCAACCTCAAGAAGTAATTTCCCGATATAAAAAGACCGTGTTCTCCGGAACACGGTCTTTTTCTTTCAATGCAGAACGTGCGCATACAGGAACGCCGCCACACCGTCGCGATCATTGGCTTCGGTCACATAGTCACAGACCGCGCGCACCTCTGATGCGGCATTGCCCATGGCAACGCTCGTACCGGCAGCACGCAGCATGCGCAGATCGTTGGAGCTGTCGCCGAAGGCGATGGTATCCGCAGCCGGGATGCCCAAGTGCTGCGCAAGCGCCAGCAGCGCCCTGCCCTTGTCCGCATTGGCCGCATTGAGCTCCAAATTGTTGCGGAAGGATGACGTGACCAGGATCTCCGGGAACGCCGCCGCGATCTCCGCCCGGGCGGTCTCCCGCTCGGCCATGTCACGAAAGCAGAGCTGCACCTTCTGGACCGGTTGGCCGTTTTTGCGTAGGAATGCCTTCAGATCATCCACCGGGGCGCGGGTCCGCCGCAGGAGCGTGACTACCTCCTCATCGGAATTATAATAGCGCACCCGCTCCAGAAACGACCGATCCACCCAGCCGGTGTCGTTCCAGTAGCAGTCATACATCGCATCATAACGCCCGGCAAAATCGAGCAGACGCAGGCAGGTGTCGAGCGCGATCTCCGCGCGCAGGAGCGCCTCCCCGGTGCGCGTGTCCGAAACCTTTGCGCCGTTGATGGTAATGGCGTAGTGCAGAAACGGGAACGCCATCACCTGCTCCGGGATCGCCCGGAGGGCGCGTCCGGTCGCGGGGACGATCACATGTCCCTGCCCGGCCGCAAGCGAAAGCGCGGCAAAATTCCGCTGGGAAACGACCTTATCCGAATTGAGCAGAGTCCCGTCCAGATCCAGAGCGATCAGCTTCATAAGCACCTCCTGAAATAAGAAAATCCTGTGTTCAAAGAACACAGGATTTTGCTGGTGGAGACTAATGGGCTCGAACCATCGACCTCATGCGTGTGAAGCATGCGCTCTAACCAGCTGAGCTAAGCCTCCAAATGGTGACCCGTACGGGACTCGAACCCATGTTACCGCCGTGAAAGGGCGGTGTCTTAACCACTTGACCAACGGGCCTAAGATGGGATGCTGCGGGTGCAGCATCCCCTTGGTAGCGGCACCTGGATTCGAACCGGGGACACTTCGGGTATGAACCGAATGCTCTGGCCAACTGAGCTATGCCGCCATGTTGTTCGCGCCTCAGCAACTGCCAAACGCAAGGAGCATTGTACCAAACAATGCTCCTGTTGTCAATAAGTTTTGCGGCGAATTTTTAATTTTTTTGCGGCAGATAGTCCAGCGGCGACACGCTCTGACCGGAGGCCGCAACCGACAGATGCAGGTGGCTCTCCTGCGCCGACTCACAGCCGGCGGAATCACCGACCGAGCCGATGGTATCCCCAACGGAAACCTGATCGCCGACATTCACCGTCGGGATCGACTCAAGGTTGGCGTACGTGCACCGCAGACCGTCCTCCCGCTCGGTCACAACAGTCGTGCCATACAGATCGTCATAATACACCTTCGTGACCGTGCCGGACGCCATGGCCGAGACAACTGTGCCGTATTTGGCCTCGATGTCAATGCCGTCATGCGTGCGCCAGTCCGACATGGTCTCGTCATAGGCCAGCGCCGTCATGGCATACGGCCGCAGTACGGCGCCGTCCACCGGCCAGACATACTTGTCCTGCGCCGCCGTCTCAGCGGCGTCCTCGACCGGAATTTCCGGCTCCGGCGTCATCTCCGGCGTGGGCACCGGCGTCGCCGGCACGGGGATTGTCGGCGCGGGCGTGACTTCCAGCACCGCGTTCTGATCGCGTCCGTCATCCATAGTCTTCGTACCCGACAGCAGTGACCAGGCGGAAACGCCGATCACCGCTGCGCACAGGACGAGGGCTATGTAGAAGCCCTTGCCTTCGATGAAGCGTACGGATCTCTTTTCCGGTTTCTTGTCCTTGTTCGGTTCCATCGTGTTTCCCTCCAAGAAAAAAGGTGTTTGCATGGGTATTGTCACCCACGCAAACACCTTTTATACCGGTTTGGGAAAATTACTTTTTGATGCTGAAGAATGCATCCTTGCCGAGATACTGCGCCACGTCAAACAGCTCGTCCTCGATGCGCAGGAGCTGGTTGTACTTCGCGACGCGGTCGGTGCGGCTCGGCGCACCGGTCTTGATCTGGCCGGCGTTGACAGCCACGGAGATATCCGCGATCGTGGTGTCCTCGGTCTCGCCGGAACGGTGCGAAACGACGGCCGTCCAACCGGCGCGGTGCGCCATCTGGATAGCGTCGAGTGTCTCGGTCAGGGTGCCGATCTGGTTGAGCTTGATGAGCACGGCATTGGCAGCGCCAAGCTCGATGCCCTTTTTGATGCGCTGAACGTTTGTGACAAACAGATCGTCGCCGACGAGCTGGATCTTCTTGCCGAGACGGTCCATGAGCATCTTCCAGCCTTCCCAGTCATCCTCGGCCATGCCGTCCTCGAGGGAGATAATCGGGTACTTCTCCACGAAGTCGGCATACATATCGACCATCTGCTCGCGGGTCATGACGATACCGCGCTTCGGCAGATGATAGCAGCCGTCCTCGGCGTTGAACCACTCGGAGCAGGCGCTGTCGATGGCGATCATGAAATCGTCATACGGCTTGTAGCCGGCCAGCTCGATGGCCTTGACGAGCGCCTTGAGCGCATCCTCGTCGCTGTCAAGGTTCGGCGCGTAGCCGCCCTCATCGCCCACGCCGGAGGCCGGGACGACCTGCTTGAGCACGTGGAACACTTCCGAGCACATGCGCAGCGCCTCGGAGAAGCTTTTGGCGCCGACGGGCATGATCATGAACTCCTGAATATCGACGTTGCTGCCGGTGGCATGCGCGCCGCCGTTGAGCACGTTCATCATCGGCACCGGGAGGGTCTTGGCATTGCAGCCGCCGATGTAGTTATACAGGCTCTGGCCGGTCGCCAGCGCGCCGGCCTTCGCGCACGCGAGGGACACGCCGAGGATGGCGTTGGCGCCGAGGCGGGTCTTGTTCGGCGTGCCGTCGAGCTCAATGAGGAGCTTGTCGATCGAGGTCTGGTCAAGGACGTTCATGCCCTGCAGCGCCTCTGCGATCTCGACGTTCACGTTCTCCACGGCTTTGAGCACGCCCTTGCCGAGGTAACGGCTCTTATCGCCGTCGCGCAGCTCGCAGGCCTCGTAGATGCCGGTGGAAGCACCGGACGGAACGGCCGCACGGCCGACGGTGCCGTCGTCGAGCGTGACTTCCACTTCCACGGTCGGGTTGCCGCGGGAGTCGAGAATTTCTCTGGCACTGACGTCCACAATTTCAAAATAATCCTTCATGTTCATACTCCTTTATGATTTTTCGATAAGGCTCTCGCCTGTCATTGCGGGTTTGGGCTCGATGTGCATGAGTTCGAGCATGGTGGGTGCGATATCGGAAAGACGGCCGTGCGGGCGCAGCGGCAGATCTCTGCCGACGAGCACCAGCGGCACGAGATTCGTCGTGTGCGCCGTGTTCGGCGAACCGTCCGGCTCGACCATGCGGTCGGCATTGCCG
>ERZ894196.553-NODE-553-length-11359-cov-10.204706_pt1 | contig 11359 bp, 10 predicted proteins | sample MGYA00380284_ERZ894196 | MGnify/ENA primary metagenome ERZ894196 (study PRJEB32331, sample SAMN06328427) | human gut metagenome | biome: human gut microbiome; feature: stool | host: Homo sapiens | collected 2011-10-21 ...
ACTCCACTCTCCCCGCAACGAGTTAAGGGCTGCACGCCCTTAACAATTCCGAAGAAGTGGGCTCCAAGCAAAAATGCTGGAGATTCACGCCATTCGGCGTGAAGATCTCTTAACCGCATTTTCGCTCTCCGCCGTTTTACGGCTTCGCCGAAGATTTCAGGCTTTCGCAGAACTTTACCGTCAGCAGAGAGGTAACACCAGCTGCGGAGCAGCAAATCGGAGAAACGAGAAAAAAGCGTTAAGCGCAGCGACTAGCTTTTTTCCGTTTCGACAACTCCTTCGGGGTCTGAAAGGGGCGAGCAGCCCCTTTCCCGTGCCTCCCGCGCCTCGGAAGTAGCGGGTGCTTTTCTGGTTCTCTTTTGGCACGCAAAAGAGAACTTAGCCCAGCGTAAAAGCGCTCTAACCCCGCGCCACCGGCGCGAGAAAACACTCTCCCATCATCACAGAAGAGCCTCCTCAGTAACAATATATATCCTCCCCGGTTTCGCCATCAGCTCCTCCTCCGGCAGCGGCGGGGCCTTCTCCGCCCAGAGCCACCACCCGGCCCAGAGGACGGGGACCGCCGCCGCAAGGGCCAGCCCCGGCCAGAGCACAGCCGGATAACCCAGCGCCGCACTGCCGGGCCAGAACACCGCCGCTGCACAGAGCGCCAGCGCCGTCCAGCCCTCCCAGAAGATCGTCGTCCATTGTGTTTCCTGTCGCATGGCTTTTCGCCTCCTTCTGGCCCCAATATAACGCACTCCGGGCGAAAAATGAGGCGAAACGGCCCGCCTTGCACACAAAAACATCCCGGTTTGAGCCGGGATGTTTTTCTAATTCTGGTCATGACTCTTCCCCACCCACGAGCAGACGACTCCGCACACAAGGCTGGTGGTGATCCCTGCCGCGGCGGCAGTCAGCCCGCCGGTGAGGATGCCGATGGCCCCTTCCTCTTCGATGGCCGTCCGCACGCCTTTCGCCAGCAGATGGCCGAAGCCCAGCAGCGGCACGGTGGCCCCGCACCCTGCGAACTCCGCCAGCGGCGCATACCATCCCACCGCCGAGAGAATGACGCCCGCCACCACATAGCCCGTCAGGATGCGGGCCGGGGTCAAACCGGTGAGGTCGATGAGCAGCTGGCCGATAACGCAGATGCCGCCGCCCACCACGAAGGCCCAGAAGTAATTCATCCGTTTTCCTCCTTCTGCTGCGGGCTGCGCAGCTCCACGAGATGGGCGATGGCCGGGATGCTCTCCTTCTGCAAAAAGGTCGTCTGGCTCATCAGCGCGCCGGTGGCGATAAAGAGCACCCGCTTCTGCGTTCCCTTCTCGAGGCGGGGCAGGATATGCCCGCAGAGGACGGAGGCGCAGCAGCCCGGGCCGGAGCCGCCGCTCTTCACGGTCTGCTCGGCGGCATCGTAGAGGATGCAGCCGCAGTCCACATGGTTCTTGAGCAGAAGTCCTTCTGCCGCCAGCAGGTCGCGCAGGAGCTGGCTGCCCACATGGCCGAGGTCGCCGGTGTAGATGCGGTCGAAGTCCGCCGGGGCGCTGCCGGTGTCCTTCAGATAGCGCAAAAGGGTCGCGGCGGCAGCGGGGGCCATAGCCGCACCCATGTTGTTGATGTCTTTTATTTTATAGTCCTGCACCCGCCCGAAGGTGGCGGCGCAGAGCTGCACACCCTCACCGGCGGGCCGCAGCAGGCAGGCACCCGCCGCCGTAGCCGTCCACTGGGCGGTGGGCGTGCGGACAGCGCCGTAGCTCAGCGGCGTGCGGAACTGACGTTCTGCCGCACAGAAATGGCTGGACGTCATCGCCAGCAGGCCGTCGGCCATGCCTGCACTGCACAGCGCCGCGCCGAGGCCCAGCGCTTCGGCCATCGTGCTGCAGGCCCCGAAGAGGCCGACAAAGGGGATGCCCAGTTCCCGCAGGGCGTAGCTGGACGCGGTACACTGGGCCTGCAAGTCGCCCGCCAGCGCGAGGCTGACGTTATCCGGCGTCGTCTTCGCCTTTTTGAGGCAGAGCCGCGCCGCCCGCAGGGCCATTTCTTTCTCGGCGGCCTCCCAGTTGGACTGGCCGAAAAAGTTGTCGGCGCTCAGCTCGTCGAAACAGGCGGCAAGGGGGCCTTCGCCCTCCTTTTTGCCGCCGATGGCCGCATGAGCCGCCACGACGGGCGGCGTCGGGAACAAGAGAGTGTCTCCGCGTCGTGCAGCCATCACAGTTTCCTCCTTTATGGGGCTGATTTTATCTGTTTTTTGTGGTATACTGAATTTTAGTGTGAAAGTGCAATTTCCGCACTTCCTTATGCGTATCCTTGGCAGGAGGACTTTTTTACTGCAGCAGCCAGTAGACGCTGCCGTAGAGAACCGCCGCCAGCGTACCGTATACGATGACCGGCCCGGCGATGATGAACATCTTCGCGCCGGTCCCCAGCACACGGCCCTCGGTCTTGAACTCGATGGCCGCACTGACCACCGCATTGGCAAAGCCCGTGATGGGTACGAGGGTGCCTGCGCCCGCTTTCGCGGCCAGCTTCTGGTAAAGGCCCAGCGTCGTCAGCAATGCCGACAGCGCCACCAGCGTGCAGCTGGTGAGCGTTCCGGCCAGCTCTTTGTCGAGCCCCATGGTCAGATACCACCCGCGCAGCACCTCGCCCAGCAGGCAGATGCCGCCGCCCACGCCAAACGCCCAGAGGCAGTCCCCGCCCAGCGGCGAGGGCGGGCCGACCCGGCGCACCCTGCGCCCGTATTCCTCAGCCGACATTTTCATCCTGTTCGCCTCCCGGGAATAGGATGTCCGCCCGTGTGCAAAAATATACACACCCTCAACAAGAAAGAAGGTCCATTATGAATCCCTCTGCTCCTCATCCTCACCGCCGGCGCCTCACCCGCGCCGAGGTGCGCCGCCGCAGACGTAACCGTGCCATCCGCCGGGTGGCCGGCCTTACCGTGATGCTCTGCGTCGCCGTAGGCGGCGTCTCCTTCCTGCTCACCCGTCATGCCGTCGTCCCCAGCGCTTCGGCGGCGTCCGCCAGCTCCATGCCGGCCCAGAGCATCGCCGATTCCACTGTGAGCTCTGCCGAGAACACCGCTGCGCCTGCCAACGCCCTCGGCCTGACCGCCGACGAGGCCCGCGCCATGCTGGCCGACCCGCTGATGGTGCTGGTGAACCACACCAGCAAGATGCCGGACGACTATACTTTTGATACCAAGGAGTGCGGCTCTGCCACCGCCGTCAACAAGACGCTGCAGACCGTGGCCTGCGACGCCTTCCTCTCCATGCAGAAAGCCGCTGCCGCCGACGGCGTGACCGTCTGGATGCAGAGCGGCTACCGCAGCGTCAAGTACCAGACCAGCCTCTACGAGCGGAAGACCAAATACTACCTCGACAAGGGCTACGACAACGCCACCGCCAAGGAAAAGGCCGCTGCCGTCGTCAACCCTCCGGGATACTCCGAGCACAACTGCGGCCTCGCCGCCGACCTGAACAGCCCGGAGCACACCGGTCTGGACGAGGGCTTCGAGAAGACCGCCGCCTTCCGCTGGCTCTGTGAGCACGCGGGCGACTACGGCTTCATCCTCCGCTACCCCAAGGACGCCGAGGACAAGACCGAGATCATCTACGAGCCCTGGCACTGGCGGTATGTGGGCGTCGAAAACGCCGCTAAGATCAACGCCAGCGGCCTGTGCTTTGAGGAGTATATCGAGACTCTGCAGAGCATCGCCGCCGAGGGCTGAATCCACTGGTGAAGAAAAGGTTAAAATTTCACGCTTCGTTTGCAATTCTGCCGTCGATATGGTAGACTATCTTGGGGTTTCGGGCCGACAGTTTTCGGGGCGGCCGGGCCTCAGAATTTTAACGACAAAAGAGGGAAATCTTTTATGAATATTCGTCTGAAACTCGTCCTTTCTGCTGCTGCGCTGGCTGCGGGCTGTGTCCTGCTGGCAGGCTGCGGCGGCTCTGCTTCCTCTGCATCCTCTTCGGCCTCCTCCGCAGCCTCCTCCGGGGCTGCCAGCCAGAGCGCCTCTGAGCCTGCTGCTTCCGTCTCCGCCGAGGAGAACGGCGCTTCCGACGCCGTGGCTTCTGCCGTGGACGCCCTGCTGGAGGCTGACCCCATCTCCAACCAGTTTGAGATAACGGCCATGAACATCGAGTACGACTTTGGCCTGAAAGCCGACGATGTGACCAGCTACAAGGGCCTCAAGAGCAACGACAACGGCGATGCCGGTCTGGTGCTGGCCATCCAGCCCGCCGCAGGCAAGGCACAGGACGTCATGGACACCCTCAAGACCTACCAGCAGGACCAGGTGGCTTTCTACGGCAACTATGCCGAGTTTGCACAGGCACAGTCCAACGTGGAGAACGCCATCATCGACGGCGGCGACGACCTCGTGGTGATGGTCATTGCCTCCAACGACTGCTCTTCTGATCTGACCAGCGCCGTGAAGGACGTTCTGGGCAAATAAACAGACTCTCTCGGGCCGGTGCCGTGGCGGCATCGGCCTTTTTCGGCTTTATCACAATGTTAAAAGGAGGCTGACGCCGTGGTCTTCAGCACCATCATCTTTCTGCTGCGCTTTCTGCCCATCACACTGGCGCTGTACTATCTCGCGCCCCCGAAACTCAAAAATACCGTTCTGTTCCTGTGCAGCCTCGTGTTCTACTGCTGGGGCGAGGTGCGTTTCTTTCCGGTCATGCTGGCGCTCATCCTCATCAACTACCTCTGCGGCCTGGGGCTTGAGCGCTTCGAGCAGAACAAGCCCGCCCGCCTCATCCTGCTGCTCATCGCGCTGGCGGGCAGTCTCGGGATGCTCTTCTATTTCAAGTATGCAAATTTTGTGCTCAGCAGCATCAATGCCATCTTCGGCACCGGTTTTGCGCCCATTCAGGGCATCAGCGTACTGCCGCTGGGCATCAGCTTCTACACCTTCCAGACACTTTCCTACACCATCGACGTCTACCGCCGGGATGTGGAAACGGAGCATAACATCATTGATTTCGGTGCTTACGTCGTCATGTTCCCCCAGCTCATCGCCGGCCCCATCGTCAAGTACCGGGATGTCTCCGACCGTCTCCACGTCTACAAAGGCCGCTATGAGCTCAAGCAGATCGAGGACGGCATGACCCTGTTCACCTTCGGCCTGGCAAAGAAAGTCCTGCTGGCCGACGCCATCGGTGCGCTCTGGACGGACATCATCGGCGTAGCGGACAGCCCCTCCGTCTCCTTCGTGGGTCTCGCCAACGCTTCCACCCCGCTGGTCTGGCTGGGCGTCATCGCCTATTCGCTCCAGCTCTATTTCGACTTTTCCGGCTACTCCCTGATGGGCATCGGCATGGGCAGGATGCTGGGCTTCGACTTTCCCCAGAACTTCAACTACCCCTATATCTCCGGGTCCATCACCGAGTTCTGGCGGCGCTGGCACATGACGCTGTCCGGCTGGTTCCGGGAGTATGTGTATATCCCCCTCGGCGGCAACCGCAAGGGCCTCAAGCGGCAGATCTTCAACCTGTTCGTCGTCGAGCTGCTCACCGGCATCTGGCACGGCGCGAACTGGAACTTCATCTGCTGGGGCCTGTACTATTTCGTGCTGCTGGCTCTGGAAAAGCTCTTCCTCCTGCCCTACCTCAAAAAGGGCAGGGTCTGGCCCCATATCTACACCCTCTTCCTCGTGGTCATAGGCTGGGCCATGTTCGTGGGCAACGACGCAGGCGTGGAGTTCGGCCTGCTGTTCCGCAAGCTTTTCATCCCTTCCGGCGGCGTGATGCCCCTTTACTTCCTGCGCAACTACGGCGTACTGCTGGCGGTCTCCGTCGTCTGCTGCACCCCGCTCATCGAAAAGCTGTGGAAGCTGCTTTCCCGCAATGCCATCACCAAGGCGCTGACCATTCTGGTGCTGCTGACGGTCTCGATGGCTTATGTCGTGGGCAGCACCAACAGCCCGTTCCTGTATTTCAACTTTTAAGAGGAGGCGTGAACGATGGACAAACATTCAAAGCGCTCCGCTTCGATTTTCCGCTATCCGGTCCTTATCGCATTCACCCTGTTTTTTGCCGGGCTGTTCCTGCTGGACCTTGTCACGCCGGACCGGGCCTACAGTGAACTGGAAAACACCACCCTCTCCCAGCGGCCCAGCCTGTCCAGCGTCTCGGCTGATGGGCTGAACAAGTTCTTCACGGCCTACACGAAATACGTCAAAGACCAGGTGGTGGGCCGTGACAACTGGGTCGCCCTGCAGAGCACCGTGGAAACGAAGGTGATGCAGAAGAAGCAGAGCGGCGGCATCCTGCTGGGCAAACAGCAGATGATGTTCCCCCGCACCTACGGCCTCGTTTCCAGCGAGACGCGCACCCTGCCCAAGAACACCGCCGCGCTGGAAGCGCTCTGTCAGCGGTACCCGGGCAAGGTCAACGTGATGCTGGTGCCTGCGGCGTCCGCTATCTACCCGGAAAACGTCCCTGCGGGGGCTCCGCTGCTGGACGAGGGCCGTTATCTCGACTCGCTTTCCGATGCCGTACAGGCCGCCGGAGGCCGCTTTGTGGACGTGCGGCAGACCCTCACCGACCACAAAGACGAATATATCTACTACCGCACCGACCACCACTGGACAAGCACCGGCGCTTATTATGCCTACAAGCAGCTCTGTGACGCTCTGGGCCTTACGCCCTTTGACACGGCGGCCCACACCGTGCTGACGGCAGACGGCTTCTACGGCACCCACTACTCCAAGGCGCGGACGCCGGACGCAGAACCCGACACCATCACTTATTATGACCTGCCGAACGAACTGACCATCTACTCGGTCAGCGGCCCCGGCCAGCCCGCCGACGGCGAGACGACCGGCCTGTATGACACGGCCAAGCTGGACGTTTACGACAAGTATGCCATGTTCCTCCACGGCAACAACGGTCTGAGCCGCATCAAGGGCGACGGCACCGGGCGCATTCTTGTCATCAAGGACAGCTACGCCAACTGCTTCGTGCCTTACCTGACGGCCAACTACGCCGACATCGACGTGGTGGATTTCCGCAACTACAACTACGGGCTGGACAAGCTCATCGCGGACAACGATTACGACCAGCTCCTCGTGCTCTACAGTTTCGACAGCTTCAAGAGCGACCCCTACCTCTACCGGGCCGGCGTTGCGGGCTGATACTGGGAATTATTGCAGTATTTTTCCACAAACTTCCGAGGTGTTTTTCATGCATTTTCCCGGGTTTTTGTGGTTTCTGTCCAAAACCCTTGCACAAAATCCAGCATTGTAGTAGAATGATGCTGTCAGAGAAGTTAGCTCTGCAAGAGGGATCTTTGCAGTGCGGTGCGGTGCGCCGTCTGCCGATATGAAGGAGTGATTCTTTATGAAGAAATATATGGAGTTGCCTGCTGATTACGCAGTGCTTTCTGACGATGAGATGACCTACACCACCGGCGGCAGCGCTGTTGGCGGCGTCGTCACCATCGTGGGCGTGGCCGTTCTGGCATCCAGCTATGTCTGGGGCATCTCGCAGGCCAGAGACTGGCTGAGCGTTGACAGCAACCGCAGGGGCAATCCTCTCACCGTTATGGGCCGTGCAATGGACGCCATCAGCGACGATATGTCCAAATCGCCTTCCAACTTCCTGCGTGACGTTGTTTCCACCGGTACGGTGGTGGCTCTCGCTCCCCTGAGCGCGCTGCTGCTCATCCTGTAAGTTTCCCCTGCGGCTTTTCGGGAGCTTCTATCTTTCGTCAAACCGGCGCACACCGCGCTGTTTTGGGATATTGTTCGTAAAGGAGTGCTATTATGGAAAACATCATGATGCTGCCCGCTTCCTACTGCGTGATGAACGAAGAGGAAATGACCTATACCACCGGTGGTGCCAGTGCTATTCAGGCTATCGCTGCATGGGTCTTCCCTCCTTATGCATGGCTTGCAGGCGTCACCGCTATCCGTGATTACCGCAAGAAGAACCCTAATACTTGGACTCAGGATGGTCTGGACTATTTCGCAAATGATATGGGGAAGAGTGTATCTAATTTCCTCTATGACCTTGCGTGTGCCAGTTGGGTTCTGGGTACCTCCGCTACCGGAATTGGCCTTGTGATTAACGCAGCTCTTATCCTGCTTTAATAAATCAGGAGACTCCAAAGAACAACAAAGGCGGCGGCTCTTCCCGCAAGGGAAGGGCCGCCGCCCTCTTTTTATTTTAGTGCTGCGGCTGGACACGGGGGACGAATTCCAGCTTCAGCTCCATGCCCATCCCTTCTGCCAGACGCTTGAGCGTCCGCAGCGAGGGATTGGCGGTTCCATTTTCCAACCGACTGATATTGGCCTGATTGATCCCCGTAACCTGTGCCAGCTGCTCCTGTGTCAGATTGCAGTTCTGCCGTCCTTCCAGAATGGTGTGCATGATCTGCCGTTCCGGCTCCTGCGCTTCCCACTCTGCACGGAATTCCGGGTCTTTCATCTGCTCGTTCAATGTCTCTCTGAAATTCTTTCCCATTGTTCAACTTCATAGCTCATCGTATCACCGCATTTTTATTTGTTCTCCACCCTCATTATATGTTATATAAAGCATATTGTCAAGCCATTTTTCCCAAGCAAAAAGCAGAGGCACCCAAACCGGATGCCTCTGCCTGTTTATGGATGTGCTGATTTAGTTATTGAACATATCCTTCAGCTTTTTGAAGAAGCCCTTGCGCTTTTCGTAGTTATCCTCTTTCAGGGTCCCCTCGAACTTCTTCAGGGCCTCACGCTGGGTGCGGCTGAGCTTCTTGGGGATCTCGACCTCGCACTTGACGTACATATCACCGCGGCCTCTGCCATTCACATACTGGACGCCCTTGCCGCGCAGGCGGAAGGTGGTGCCGCTCTGGGTGCCTTCCGGCACATTGACCTCGACCTTGCCGTCGATGGAAGGCACCGTGATGGTATCGCCCAGGACAGCCTGACTGTAGGTGATGGGGAAGACGACGTAGATGTTGTTCTCGTCGCGCTGGAACACCTCGCTGGGCCGGACAGTCACCGCCACGATGACGTCACCTGCGGGGCCGCCGTTGGTGCCAGCATTGCCCATGCCCGAGAGGCGGAAGCCCTGATCGTCGTCGATGCCCGCAGGGACATTGGCCTCCAGAGTCTTCTTGACCGCGATGGTGCCGCTGCCGTGGCAGCTCTTGCAGGGGTTCTTGATGAGCTTGCCCTTGCCGCCGCAGCGAGAGCAGGGCTGCTGGGTCTGCATGACGCCGAAGGGCGTACGCTGCTGACGAATGACAAAGCCTCTGCCGCCGCAGTCAGGGCAGGTCTCCGGGCTGGAACCGGCGGCGCAGCCGCTGCCGTGGCACTCGGTACACTCCTGCTGACGGGTGATGGTGATGTTCTTCTTGCAGCCATGCACCGCCTCGTCAAACGTCAGGGTGATGCGCACCCGGATGTCCTGGCCCTTGCGGGGGGCGTTGGGGTTCGCCGAACGGCTCGAGCCGCCAAAACCGCCGAAGCCGCCGCCAAAGATGTCGCCGAAAATATCGCCAAGGTCAACACCGTCGCCGCCAAAGCCGCTGAAACCGCCAAAGCCGCCGGGGCCGCCGCCGTTCTGGGCAGCGTAGTTGGGGTCAACACCGGCAAAGCCGTACTGGTCGTAGAGCTGGCGCTTCTTCGGGTCCGAAAGCACCTCGTTTGCCTCGTTGATCTCCTTGAACTTTTCCTCGGCTTCCTTGTCGCCGGGGTTATAGTCCGGGTGGTACTTCATGGCCAGCTTGCGGTAAGCCTTTTTGATCTCCGCGTCGGTGGCCGTCTTGGATACACCCAGCACTTCGTAGTAATCACGTTTCTCCTGTGCCATAATCCAATCACCTCTCGTATAAGCAGCAACCTCCCCTATATAGCAGCGCACTGCCGCTTCCAGTACAGACAGTCTCAAGCAGATCTGTACAAGCCTGACCGGCCTGCCAATGGCTCCCCTATCAGGGGAGCTGGCGGGCGTCAGCGAGACTGAGAGGTTTTCTCTATAACCAGCAAGAGCCGCCCCGGCAAAACCGGAGCGGCTTTTGCTATTCTACGCGCATACCCGCCGGTTTGGCCGGATACGCACTGCTGTGTCTCAAATCAGACTTCCTTGAAGTCTGCGTCCACAACGCCGTCATCGCCCGGCTTCTGCTGGTTGTTTGCGCCAGCATCGGGGCCGGGCTGTGCGCCTGCGGCCTGCTGCTGGGCAGCAGCGGCAGCCTGATACATCTTCTCGAAGACGTGGCTCAGAGCATCCTGCTTTGCCTTGATGTCGTCGATGGAGCCGGACTGGACAGCGGTCTTCAGGTCGGCCAGCTTTGCCTCAGCCTCGCTCTTGACGTCGGCGGGCATCTTGTCGCCGTTCTCCTTCAGCATCTTCTCAGTCTGGAAGACCATCTGGTCGGCGCCGTTGCGGATGTCCACTTCCTCGCGCTTCTTCTTATCGTCGGCAGCAAACTGCTCAGCTTCCTTCACAGCCTTGTCGATGTCGTCCTTGGACATGTTGGTGGAAGCGGTGATGGTGATGTTCTGCTCCTTGCCGGTACCCAGGTCCTTTGCGCTGACCTTCACGATGCCGTTTGCATCAATATCGAAGGTGACTTCGATCTGAGGCACGCCACGGGGAGCCGGAGCGATGCCGTCCAGATGGAAGACGCCGAGGCTCTTGTTGTCGCGGGCAAACTCACGCTCGCCCTGCAGGACATTGATCTCAACAGAGGGCTGGTTATCCGCAGCGGTAGAGAAGACCTGGCTCTTGTGGGTAGGAATGGTGGTGTTGCGCTCAATGATCTTGGTGCAGACGCCGCCCAGAGTCTCAATGCCGAGGCTCAGCGGGGTGACATCCAGCAGCAGCAGACCCTTGACGTCGCCCTGCAGGACGCCGCCCTGGATAGCAGCACCGACAGCCACGCACTCATCGGGGTTGATGCCCTTGAAGGGCTCGCAGTTCAGTTCCTTCTTGACTGCATCGTAGACAGCGGGGATACGGGTGGAACCACCGACCATCAGGACCTTCTTCAGGTCAGATGCGCGCAGGCCGGCATCCTGCAGAGCCTTGCGGACAGGGGTCATGGTGCGGTCGACCAGATCTGCGGTCAGCTCGTTGAACTTTGCACGGGTCAGGGTCATATCCAGATGCTTGGGGCCGGTAGCGTCAGCAGTGATGAAGGGCAGGTTGATCTGGCTGCTCATAGCGCTGGACAGCTCGATCTTTGCCTTCTCGGCAGCTTCCTTCAGGCGCTGAGCGGCCATCTTATCCTTGCGCAGGTCGATGCCGTTCTCGGTCTGGAAGGCGTCAGCCATCCAGTCGATGATGCGCTGGTCGAAGTCGTCGCCGCCCAGATGGGTGTCGCCGTTGGTGGCCAGAACTTCGGTGACGCCGTCGCCCATCTCGATGATGGAGAC
>ERZ894196.567-NODE-567-length-11210-cov-11.276109_pt1 | contig 11210 bp, 7 predicted proteins | sample MGYA00380284_ERZ894196 | MGnify/ENA primary metagenome ERZ894196 (study PRJEB32331, sample SAMN06328427) | human gut metagenome | biome: human gut microbiome; feature: stool | host: Homo sapiens | collected 2011-10-21 ...
ATCCTGGGACCCGTTTTTAAATTAATCGAAGCCAGTTTCGAACTTTTGGTCCCACTAGTCATTGCTGGAATTGTCGACACAACTATTCCAAATAAAGACCAAAATCATCTGTTTATGATGATTTTTCTCTTGTTCGGACTTGCCGTTATTGGGGTTGTTGTTGCTATTTCAGCACAGTATTTTTCATCCAGAGCAGCAGTTGGCTATGCCCGAGGTTTAACCAATGATTTGTATGCGAAAATCATGCGTTTATCAAAGGAAAAGCGGGATGAGATTGGAACGTCAAGTTTGGTGACACGTTTGACTGGTGATACCTTTCAAATCCAAACGGGCATCAATCAATTTTTGAGGCTCTTTTTGAGGGCACCAATTATTGTGACAGGAGCCATTATTATGGCATTCCGAATCAGTCCACGCTTGACCCTCTGGTTTCTTGGTATGGTCTTGGTATTGACCCTTATTATTGTACTAGCTAGTCGCATCGTCAATCCTTTATACGCCAAGATTCGAGTAATTAATGAATCAATTGTTACCAATACGCGTCAACAACTTGAAGGTATGAGGGTTATTCGGGCTTTTGATCAAAGTGAGCGTGAATTAGATAACTTTACTGGTGTCAATAAAGACTTGAAGAAGTGGCAGCTCAAAACAGGAGTGATAGCAAGTCTCATTAGTCCTTTGACTTTCTTGATTGTTAATATGACCTTGATTGCTATCCTTTGGCAGGGAAATCTGCAAATTCAAGGTGGCCTTTTGTCTCAAGGGATGCTGATTGCTCTGGTCAATTATCTCTTGCAAATTTTGACGGAGCTCCTTAAATTGGCCATGATGTTGACTAATCTGAATCAAAGTTTTATTTCAGCGAAACGGGTACAAGCTATTTTTGAACTCCAAGATGAGGATATTGAGGCACCTTTAGAAGTCCGCACTTCTAGTCAGGCTTCTACAGTGCTAGCTATTGATCAGATGACCTTTACCTATCCTACAGCTAGTTCGCCATCACTCCAAGAGATTCATGTAAGTCTTACTCAAGGTCAGTCACTAGGTATTATTGGTGGTACAGGTTCGGGTAAATCGACATTGGTGAACTTAATCATGAACTTATATCAGCCTCAGATTGGTTCGCTAGCTATTTTCAAAGATCAAAAATCACCAAAAAACCTTAAAGAGTGGCGTTCTTGGGTTGCCTATGTCCCGCAAAAAGCTGAGTTATTTAGAGGAACCATTCGTTCAAACTTGTCCTTAGGACTTGACCACGAAACGAGTGAGCAAGAACTGTGGCATGCGCTTGACATGGCTCAGGCTGCTGATTTTGTAAAAGACAAGGATCTTGGTTTAGATGAGCCAGTTGAGTCATTTGGCCGTAATTTTTCGGGGGGTCAACGTCAACGTTTGACTATTGCGCGTGCGCTGATGAGACCAGCACCATTCTTGATTTTGGATGACTCCACCTCAGCCCTAGATTACTTGACTGAAAGTCGCTTACTAGCGGCTATCAGAGACAATCTTAAATCAACGAGTCTGATTATTATTTCGCAAAGAACAAATAGTCTAAAAGCTGTTGATCAAATTTTGGTGCTTGATAAGGGACATCAAGTTGGCTTGGGTAATCATGAAGAATTGCTTGCCACAAATAAACTCTATCAAGACATTCATTATTCTCAACATCAAAAGGAGGTCGCTGATGAAGGCTAGAAATAATAAATCAACGCTTAAACGTTTTAGTAGAGATATCTTAAGTCAGCGTTACCTCTTTGCCTTAGCAACTGTTGGGACCATTATTCAAGTTGCCTTAACGGTTTACTTACCTATCTTAATTGGTGATGCAGTGGACGCTGTTCTTAAGATGAACGCCGTTCTATTGATGTCACGTTTAATTTGGCAGATGCTTGTAGTTATCTTAGCTAATAGTGCAATCCAGTGGCTTAACCCTTTGATTTATAATCGATTGATTTATTCATATAGCGAAAGTTTACGTGAACGAGTCATGATGAAAATTCATGCTATGCCTCTCAGTTACCTTGATCGTCAAGGAACTGGAGACATGGTTAGCCGTGTGACTACAGATAGCGATCAGTTAAACAACGGACTTCTCATGGTCTTTAACCAATTTTTCGTTGGGCTTTTGACTATCTTTGTCATAATCATTACCATGGCTCGGTTAGACTGGTTCATGATGCTCTTAGTTCTAGTGATGACGCCTCTGTCAATGCTTGTGGCACGTTTTATCGCAAAGAAGAGCTATCAACTCTATCGCAATCAAACTAAATGGCGAGGCATGCAGACTCAGTTGATTGAAGAAAGTTTGACTCAAGAAGCTTTAGTACAGAGTTTAAATGCACAAGACCAGATGGTTAGGAGTTTTAAAGACGTCAATGGTAAGTATGCTGATTATTCACAGGGTGCTATCTTTTATTCGTCAGCAGTTAACCCAGCTACACGTTTTGTCAATAGTCTGATCTATGCTCTTATTGCAGGTGTTGGTGCCTATCGGATCATGTCGGGTGGCGCTTTTACAGTGGGACAATTGACTACCTTCCTAAACTATGTGACTCAGTATACGAAACCTTTTAATGATATCTCATCTGTTCTATCTGAACTTCAAAGTGCTTTGGCCTGTGCTGATCGCCTTTATATGATATTGGATGAAGAGGAAATAACAGAAACAGGTAAGGCGGTCTTGGAAGAAGCAGATGTGCAGGGACGTTTTCAATTTGACCATGTCCAATTTGGCTATTTGCCTAATAAACCTCTTATCAAGGATTTGAGCATTGATATCCCTGCCGCAAGTACTGTTGCCATTGTTGGTCCAACAGGAGCGGGGAAATCTACCTTGATTAACCTACTTATGCGTTTCTATGATTTGGACAAGGGGAACATTCTACTGGACGGTAGACCTATTACAGATTATACTCGTGAGAGTCTTCGGAAACAGATTGGGATGGTCTTGCAGGAAACTTGGCTTGAGGTTGGCACTATTCATGATAATATTGCCTATGGAAATCCAGAAGCCAGTCGTGAAGAAGTCATAGCAGCGGCCAAGGCTGCCAATGCTGATTTCTTTATTCAGCAGTTGCCTCAAGGTTATGACACCTACTTGAATGATGCGGGACAATCCCTTTCTCAGGGACAACGTCAGCTTTTGACCATTGCTCGCATATTTGTCAATGTGCCTAAAATCTTAATCTTGGATGAAGCCACTTCTAGTATCGATACTCGTACAGAGCTTCTCATTCAAGAGGCCTTCGCTAAATTAATGAAAGGTCGAACAAGTTTCATCATTGCCCATCGATTGTCTACCATCGAAAATGCGGACCTTATTTTGGTCATGAATAATGGGGATATCGTTGAACACGGAACCCATGAACGACTGATGCAAGCTAAGGGAATGTACTATCGTATGCAGACGGCCCAAAAGACACAAAATAGTTAAATCCGACAGAGCTTTTAAGCTCTGTTTTTTTATGATTGTAGCCAATCATTTATCACGGAAATCTATTAATGGAAAAGAAATGAAATTTAGTTATTTTTTCTTTTTTATTGGAAAAAATGGCGATAAGATGGTAAACTAAAGAGGATATTATATAAAAAAAGGTATCGAAAATTAGAATGTTAAAACATAAAAACGTCCTAGTGTTTTTAGGACAAACCTTGCTTTATTTCGCCATTTTTATGGCCCTAATTTATCTCTACAATTACCTAGGACAAGGTCAAGGTAATTTTATCTATAACGAATTTTAGGAAGAATAATGACGAATACAAAAATTAAAGATATGATTGAAACGATTGAGCAGTTTGCTCAATCACAACCTGACTTTCCTGTTTACAATATTTTAGGGGAAGTTCACACTTACGGTGACTTAAAAGCTGACTCGGATAGCCTAGCTGCCAAGATTGATAGTCTTGATATTCCAGAAAAATCACCTGTTGTGGTTTATGGCGGTCAAGAGTATGAAATGTTGGCAACTTTTGTCGCTTTGACTAAATCTGGTCACGCTTATATTCCAATTGACAGTCACTCAGCTCTTGAGCGCGTGACGGCTATCGTTGAAGTAGCAGAGCCTAGTCTGATTATTGCTATCAATGACTTCCCACTTGAGGATGTCCAAGCACCAATCTTAACATTGGATCAAGTGACAACAGCTTTTGAAAGCAAGACTAGCTACGAAGTGACTCATCCTGTTAAGGGGGATGATACTTATTACATCATCTTTACCTCAGGAACTACAGGTAAGCCTAAAGGGGTCCAAATTTCACACAATAATCTCCTTAGTTTCACTAACTGGATGATTACGGACAAGGAATTTGCGACTCCAAAACGTCCTCAAATGCTGGCTCAACCGCCTTATTCATTTGACCTATCGGTAATGTACTGGGCACCAACATTGGCGCTTGGAGGAACACTCTATGCGCTTCCTTCAGCCATTACACAGGACTTCAAGAAGCTCTTTGAAACGATCTTCTCACTTCCAATTGCTATTTGGACATCAACACCATCTTTTGCAGATATGGCAATGTTGTCTGAAGACTTCAATGCAGAGAAGATGCCAGAAATTACGCATTTCTATTTTGACGGAGAAGAGTTGACTGTCAAGACTGCTCAAAAGCTTCGCCAACGTTTCCCAGAAGCACGTATTATCAATGCTTACGGACCAACTGAAGCAACTGTAGCCTTATCAGCAGTAGCAGTAACTGATGAGATGCTGGATAACCTTAAGCGTTTGCCGATTGGTTATACCAAGGAAGATTCACCGACTTATATTATCGATGAGGATGGCAATATCCTTCCAAATGGTCAACAGGGTGAAATCATCGTATCAGGACCAGCAGTTTCAAAAGGCTATATGAACAATCCTGAAAAGACTGCGGAAGCCTTCTTCGAGTTTAATGGCCTTCCTGCTTACCATACTGGTGATGTAGGAACGATGACTGATGAAGGTCTCCTTCTTTACGGCGGACGCATGGACTTCCAGATTAAATTTAATGGTTTCCGTATTGAGTTAGAGGATGTTTCACAAAACCTTAATAAGTCTAAGTATATTGATTCAGCAGTAGCTGTGCCACGTTACAATAAAGACCATAAGGTTCAGAACCTCTTGGCTTATGTGATTCTTAAGGATGGTGTTCGTGAGCAGTTTGAACGTGAAATTGATATCACCAAGGCGATTAAGGCTGACTTAGAAGATATCATGATGTCTTACATGATGCCTACTAAGTTCCTCTATCGTGAGAGCTTGCCTTTAACACCAAATGGGAAAATTGATATCAAGGGTCTTATCAGTGAGGTTAACAACCGATGATTGACTTCTTGAAACAGCTTCCCCATTTAGAAGCCTACGGTAACCCCTTCTATTTTATCTATCTTGGATTAGCTCTATTGCCAATCTTTGTGGGTCTCTTCTTTAAAAAGCGTTTTGCGATTTATGAGTGTTTGGTAAGTCTAGCCTTTATTGTTCTCGCTCTGACAGGAACACATGCTAGCCAATTACTAGCCTTACTTTTCTATATCGTTTGGCAAATCATCTGGGTTTATTCCTACAAACATTACCGCAGTAAAAAGGACAATAAATGGGTTTTCTATTTACACTCATTTCTTGTAGTCCTTCCCTTGATTTTTGTTAAGGTAGAGCCTGCGATAAATGGTACTCAGTCACTCTTAAACTTTCTTGGTATTTCTTACTTGACCTTCCGATCAGTTGGTATGATTATCGAGATGCGGGATGGTGTCTTAAAAGAGTTTACACTTGGAGAATTCCTCCGATTCATGCTCTTTATGCCAACCTTTACGAGTGGTCCTATTGATCGCTTCAAACGCTTTAACGAAGATTACCAAGCGATTCCTGAGCGAGACGAGCTGATGAATATGTTGGAGCAAGCTGTAAAATATATCATGCTTGGTTTCCTCTATAAGTTTGTTTTGGCTCAGATTTTCGGAAGTATGCTCTTGCCTTCACTGAAAGCGCAAGCTTTGGCTCAGGGTGGTATCTTTAATTTACCAACACTTGGTGTCATGTATGTTTTCGGTTTTGATCTCTTCTTTGACTTTGCGGGTTACTCGATGTTTGCCTTGGCAGCATCAAACCTTATGGGGATTAAGAGCCCAATCAACTTTGACAAACCTTTCATCTCACGAGACTTGAAAGAATTTTGGAATCGTTGGCATATGAGCTTGTCTTTCTGGTTCCGTGACTTTGTCTTTATGCGTTTGGTTATGGTTTTGATGCGAAACAAGGTTTTCAAAAACCGTAACACGACATCAAATGTGGCCTATGTCATTAATATGATGGTTATGGGATTCTGGCATGGAGTTACCTGGTATTACATTGCTTATGGTATTTTCCATGGTATTGGTCTAGGAATCAATGATGCCTGGTTACGTAAGAAGAAGACCATTAATAAAGAACGTAAGAAAGCTGGTCTTGAGCCACTTCCTGATAATAAATGGACGAAGGCTTTGGGAATCTTTATTACATTTAACACTGTTATGTTGTCATTCTTGATTTTCTCTGGATTCTTGAATGACCTCTGGTTCACTAAAAAATAAGTAAAGGAATTATAAAAATGGATGTAAAATCAGAAGTTATTGAAATTATTGATGAACTCTTCATGGAAGATGTTTCAGACATGATGGATGAAGACCTTTTCGATGCTGGTGTTCTTGATTCTATGGGAACAGTTGAGCTTATCGTTGAATTGGAATCACGTTTCGATATTCGTGTGCCAGTTTCAGAATTTGGTCGTGATGACTGGAACACAGCTAATAAGATTGTTGAAGGGGTAACGGAGCTTCGCAATGCTTAAGCGTTTATGGCAAATTTTTGGCCCTATAATCTGTGCCTTAGTCTTGGTAGTAGTAGTTATTTTTTCCTACCCTCAAGGCAGAAAACATAATTATGAGGTTGAAAAACGTAACGCAGTAACCTTGACAACTGAGAACTTTAAGAGCCGTATTAATAAGACGACAGCTCTTTCTGATAAGAATCATCGATTTGTCCCTTTCTTTGGGTCTAGTGAGTGGTTGCGTTTTGATGCCCTTCATCCAGCTGTTTTAGCTGAAAAATACGACCGTAACTATCGCCCATATTTTATTGGACAACGTGGGGCTGCCTCTCTAAACCAATATTTGGGAATGCAACAAATGCTTCCCGAATTGAAAAATGGGACAGCAGTCTACGTCTTGTCACCACAGTGGTTTACTAAAAAAGGTTACAATTCTGCGGCTTTCCAGCAGTTCTATAATAACGACCAACTTAGTAGTTTCTTAAGTCAAAATCAGACGGATGCAAATTCTCAGTATGCAGCTCAGCGCATCTTAGAGATGAAACCTGAGATTACTATGAAATCTCAACTTTCTAAAGTGGCTAATGGGCAAGATTTAAATTCTCTTGATAAGACTTATATTCAATTTATGGCAGAGCTTAATAAGCGAGAAGATGCCTTGTTCAGTCCTTTTGCTGCATCAAATAATGCAAATTACGACAAGAAGGTTCTTCCTTATCTTAAAGAGTTGCCAGACAAGCTCTCTTACGAGGCACTTGACCAGGTTGCCGTAAGAGATGCAGAAGCTCATACCAAGTCAAACGACTTTGGTATCGATGACCGTTTCTATAAGAAACGTTTGGCTAAAAAGATTGGTAAACTTAAAGGTTTCCAAAAGAATCTTTCGTATGAAGTTTCACAAGAATACGGCGACCTACAGTTGGTGCTAAATCAATTTGCTAAGTCAAATACTAATGTTATCTTTGTCATCCCACCTGTTAATAGCAAGTGGATGGCTTATACGGGACTAAGTCAGGAAATGTATGATGCTACGGTTTCTAAAATCCGTTATCAATTGGAAAGTCAAGGCTTCACCAATATTGCTGACTTCTCAAAAGATGGAGATCAACCTTACTTCATGCAAGATACCATTCATATGGGATGGAAAGGTTGGGTGGCCTTTGACAAGGCTGTTGATCCATTTGTAAGTAATCCAACACCCGCACCTAACTATAACTTGAACGACCGCTTTTATAGTAAGGATTGGGCAGGTTATACAGGGGCTCCTAGTCAGTTTAAGTAGCATTACTTAATAAATCAAAAAGGCTTGTTAAAGCCTTTTTATGTTATGATCTTTCCACGGTATTACCTTCGGAAATTATTAAAAAAGGTTTGGGAGTTATCCCAATCCTTTTTATCCTTTTAAGTTTTATAATACGTTAAACAGATAGTTATTTGTTTTTAGTTAGAGCTTTTCGAATTAAATCTGCAGGGATGATCAAAACCGCGATAAGAAGTGCAACGATATAGTGTTGAACGTCCATTGGAACGGTACTAAATACTTTACCACCGAATTGAATAATCAAGGTTTGAACGACAGCAATAGAAATCATTACAATTGAGAATTTCTTGTTTTCACCGATATGTTCAAAAACATTGAATCCATTACTACGTGTATTAAGTGAGTTGAAAATGACAGCATAGATAAATACTATAAAGGTGAATGTTGTTACCATTTCAAAGTTGCCAGTTCCATTTGTGATAAAGTCTTGGATACCACCAACATTTTTAAGAATAGCTAAACATACAAGAGTAATGAAGACGCTAGCTACACCAATAGCAGATTTCATATAGCCAGTAAGAATATTTGCCTTCTTAGCAACTGGCTTTTCATTCATGTAACGATCTAGGGTAGGCTCTTCACCAAAGGCAAGGGCAGCAAGTGTGTCCATGATAAGGTTAATCCAGAGAATTTGGATAATTGTAAATGGTTCTTTGAGGCCCAAAAGTGGTGAGAGAAGTGACATAGCAATTGTAGTCACGTTAACGGTTAATTGGAAGATAATGAATTTACTTACTGACTTACTCATAGTACGTCCATAGAGGACGGCTTTTTCAATCGAAGTCAATGAGTTATTCAAGATAACGATATCTGAGGCTTCACGTGCGACTTCAGTACCATCACCCATTGAGAATCCGACATCAGCCGATTTAAGGGCAGGTGAGTCATTGACCCCATCACCTGTCATACCAGCGACCATATCGAGGTCTTGAGCTGCCTCAATAAGACGTTTTTTATCCATTGGAAGGGCACGACTGACCACTTTTAAGTGAGGCAATTGTTGTTTAAGTTCTTGATCTGAAAGGGCAGAAAGTTCATCGTGAGTAAGAACAAGGTCATTTTGACCAGTAACGATACCGGCTTCTTTAGCGATAGCAACAGCGGTTTCTTTACGGTCACCAGTTACCATAACTACTTGAACACCTGCACGGTTCATTGTTTCAACAGTTTGTTTGATTGAAGAACGAACGTTATCACGGATACATACGATACCAATCAAGACTTTATCATTACCATCTGTATTGAGGATAGCAAGTAAACGCATTGAACGGTTAGCTTGTTCCAATGATAATTCTTGGAAACGAGCTTTAATATCATCTGTAAAGTTTTGTTTATTACCATCTTTATCAAGATAGTAGTAGCAGTCATTTAGGATGAATTCTGGAGCACCTTTGATGTAGGTTTTTCCGTCCTTAGTCGTTACACTTGCGAATTTTGTTGCTGAGTTGAATTGTTGCTTCTCAGTAATTGTATTTGTATCAAAATCAAGTTGAGAACGACCAATAAGGAAATCAAGAAGTGCACGGTCAGTGGCGTTACTACCAACAGCACTGCCATCAGCTACCATGGCGTCGTTATTAAGACCGATACCATTAATCATTTCAGCTTTAAGGCTATCTGACATTGTGTCAAAATCAGGAGCGTCAGTTTCACCAGTAGCTGCATAAAGTGTTCCATCAGCAAGGAAGAAGTCAACTACAGATAGTTTACCTTCAGTGATAGTACCAGTCTTATCACTGAAGAGGATATTCATGTATCCGGCTGTTTCAATGGTATCAGGATGGCGAACCAGGATATTTTGAGCTAAAAGTCGTCCTGAGTTCATTGAAGAAACGAGTGCCAACATCATTGGGAGACCTTCTGGAACGGCCATGATGATGATTGTAACCGCAAAGAGAATTGTTTCAATGATAAGAAGGAAGATTGAACCACCATTGAGGTTATTAGCCTTATTGAGGGCAATAAAGCCTAAGACAAGGTTGATTACTGAATATGCAGCACCTGCACTATAACCGAGGACACCGATGTTTCCAGCAAGCTTGTTGAGTTTTTCTTTGGATGGTGAATCTTTACTATCTTCTTGAAGAGAAGTATTGATGCTTCCTAGAACGGTGTTATCACCAATTTGTGTAGCTTCCATAACGGCTTCACCTGAAGTAACAACTGTACCACGGAAGACTTTGAGCTCTGTAAAGAGGTCGGAAGAGTCTGGTTCTGCTTGATCACCAAGAGGAAGTTTCTTAGCATCTTCACTTTCACCATTAAGGACAGCTTGGTTTACTTTTAACTCACCTTCCAGTATGATACCGTCAACTGGAATCTTGTCCCCTGATTGAAGGAGAATTTGATCACCTTTTACAATATCATCAACGAGAACCTCTTTAAGTTTACCATCACGATAAACCTTAGCATTAGTTTTCGAAGCCTCTTCTTGAAGAGTGTTGAATTTTTGCTCATTTCGGTATTGTGAGACTGCTGAGAATCCTGTAGACATCAAAATGGCGAAAATTAGTGAGATAGCCTCATACCAATTAGCTTCACCAATAGCAGGGAAAATCATTCCAACAAAGTTGAAAATGATTTTTAATCCTAAGGCAGCCAAGAGGATAAGAATCCATTGATCTTGGAAGGCTTCGATAAAGATTGAGAGGAGCGAGTTAGCCTCTTTACTAGAGAGCCTATTATCGCCATGGGCGTTTTTACTTGCTTGAACTTCAGCAGAAGTCAAGCCTTTAAATTTTTTCATTTAAGGTTTGTATCCTTTCTAAATTATTACTGAATTTTAAGGCTAGTAAATTATAAGCCAAAAAGCTTATCATTACAGTCACGATAACTGAATAACTATCAGTAAGTATTATACTTTATTTTACTATTAAATTGTTGATTTTTTACCAATAGAATATTGAAGTTTCTTTTGTCTTTAGCAAGAGTAGGGGAGAATAAAAAACTTGTATTTTTTCGTTAAATATAATTCTATCCTTCCACCTTCAATTCATACAAGCCTCTCACCGCATTGCATCCGTAGATGGCCTGAGCCTGTTCCATATCTTTTACGGTCAAGACTTTTTCTTTAAGCTTATTATCAGCAATAAGTCTTTGTCTGTAGATG
>ERZ894196.570-NODE-570-length-11187-cov-8.629267_pt1 | contig 11187 bp, 9 predicted proteins | sample MGYA00380284_ERZ894196 | MGnify/ENA primary metagenome ERZ894196 (study PRJEB32331, sample SAMN06328427) | human gut metagenome | biome: human gut microbiome; feature: stool | host: Homo sapiens | collected 2011-10-21 ...
TGCCGACAATACTTGTCTGGAGACGGACCGGGAAGATAGGTCAATGCCAACACAAAAGACCGCAGTCATTTGACTGCGGTTTTTTGCTATTTCGTCGTGTTTTTTATCTCGACAGCTCCGGGACTTTGCAGTACAATTGCTGCAGTGATAATCCGTTTTGTCTGCGTGATGGGAGGGGTGCGGTGTGCCGGAAGTGTTTTATCAGCAGCTCAGGCGGCAAAGGCGGCGTGCGGCTCTTTCTGTCACTGCGTTTGTGCTGACACTTTGCCTGCTGCCGCTGGCGCTGATCGCATTTCGCCGGTATCCTCTGCTTGGGACAGCGCTTCTGGCTGGTTGTGCAGCGATGGTTTTGGTATGCTATCGAGTACGGCGTGTACCGCCGGACGCACCGGAGCTCTATTCGGCCCCAATTCTGGTCGATGATCCTACAGCGCGCCTTGCGGCATGCGGTGCCGAGCAGGTCGGTGCGGATGCGCAGGTGCTGTTTGCGACGGACGGGCGGCTGCACGCGCGTGTACTGGCGCTGGAGTGTGATGACTTTGATGCACAGCGGATGAAGGCCATCAGACACCGTGCCAATCAGAAATTGAATCAGCAATATCGTTTGAGTCAGCAAATCTCCATCTCCGATTCTTATACGCAGTTTCGTTTGAATCTTGTGCTCGCCGCGCGCGACAATGGGGGGCTGCGCAGCTGGGTAAGTACACAGCCGGAGCGTTTGCTGCAGCGGTCGGTACCGATCGTGCAGGCGGCCGTTGCGCGCGAGCAGAGTGTGCTGCTGTTCCCGGCGCTGCACCAATGGGTCACGCCGGCTGAAGCGCATGTGTATGAGACGGCGGCGAAGCTGCTGACAGAGCTGTTTTTGGAGAATTGAGCAATGCTCAGGAGGAGAGCGTATGCTGAAATTCATTTTCGATACGCTCTGGACTTGCGGCGCGCGGCCCCCGTTTGCAAGGATCGTCTGCTGCGGGCTTATCGGCTGCCGGATGCGGCGTGCGACCTCGGTGAAGCGCGGGGCAAGGGGGGCCATCATAGGCGGCGTATCGTTTGCCGAGCTGTGTTATTTCGTTTGGGGACGGATGGTCCTGCGTGCGAAAAGAAAAATAGCGACTGTGCTGCCGTGATCCATAAAGAAAAGCCCCGCCGGTTTCCCGGCGGGGCTTTGGGGTGTTGCGCAAAGAAAGGGGTCGATCAATATTTCTGCAGGGGAGCGTACTTCTCGTGCAGCTTCTCCTCGCGCTCGAGGTCGGACTCGATGCGTCTGTGATGCGTGATTTTTATGCGGCTCGTATAGGGCACAATGACCACATCCGCTGGCATGATTTTGTGTGTCTACATTTCAATTTGCGAATGTTGACAGAACTTTGCACTTATTCTGCCTGTTCTAAAGAGAATACAATAAGATGTGCTCGATAAAATGACTGTCAAAAGAAACCCTATGCGCAAAACTGTCCCCTGGGGCGAAATTGTCTTGCATGCACAGTCACGGCGGCAGTTCTTGTTATATTTGCTAAAGAAATAACGATCCGCATATGTTATGATGATGCCACAGTAAGAAAGATGATTTTTCAAAAGATCATCCTGAATAAACGGAGGTAACTACAATGAAAGAATTTGCTGGAAAAGTAGCCGGTATCACCGGCGCCGCCAACGGCATCGGCGAAGCCTTCGCACTGGAGGCCGCACGCCGCGGCATGAACCTTGCACTGATCGACATCGAAGGCGACCGGCTGCAGGAGGTCAAGAAGGAATGCGAAGCGCTGGGCGCGCCCAAAGTCGTCGCGATCACCGTGGACGTGTCCGAGTACGAGCAGGTCCGCCTGAGCGTCAAGCGCATCATGGCGGAGTTTGAGCGCATCGATGTGTTCTTCAACAACGCCGGTGTTGCCGGCGCCGGCACGCTGGGCAACATCCCTGCCCAGGACTGGGACTGGATCACCAGTGTCAACTTCCTCGGCATGGCCTACTACGTCACGGAAGTGCTGCCCATCATGAAAAAGCAGGGTACCGACGCCTACTTCCTGTTCACCATCTCCATCGGCGGTCTGCAGCCCGGTATGCGCATCCAGTCGGCCTACACCGCGTCCAAGCACGCGGCGCTGAGCCTTGCCGAGAGTGTGAAGGACTACGCCGTCAACTACGCGCCGTACATCGGTGTGACCGCGTTCTGCCCGGAATACGTCAACACCACGATCTGGGACAGCGAGAAGCGCCGCCCCGAGAAGTTCCAGAAGCCGTATGATCCCTTCTATGCGACGGATGATTACCAGGCTTACAGGACCAATTTTGAAGGCCGCATCAAGAACCAGGGCTACAACGCCCGCTTTGTCGGCCCGCGTCTGTTCCGTGCCATGGAGGACGAGCAGCTCTACGTGCACCCGCACGTGCATACCCACCAGATGCTGCGCGACCGCTTCGCGCGCATTGAGGCCGACCTGCGCAAGGACGAAGAGCTCGACGCCGAGTTCAAGGCGCTCGAGGGCTACGACGACTGAACAGAGCCGCATCTGGACAAATAACAGGAGCACCTCCCGACCGGGAGGTGCTCTTTTCTGTATTTCGGAAGAAGAAAACGGGCGCGGGCACGGCAGTTTTGCCGCGCCTGCGCCGTCGGAGTCATTCGCCTTCCGGTTTTTTGGGCAGGACCGCGAGATCGGAATAGCGGTTTTTCAAGAACGCGTCGATGCAAAAGGAATACTGCAGCTTGAACAGCAGTGACGGGTCCGAAAAGTCTACGGAGAACAGATTCTCGATCTGCTGGATGCGGTAATTGACCGTGTTGCGGTGCATGAACATGAGCTCTGCCGTGCGGTTTTTGCTGAAGCCGGTTTTGGTATAGATCTTCAGCGTTTCGTACAGCTCGGTGTTCTTGTCCGCGTCGTAGGCTTCCAGACTGGCGAGCACCGGATGGCGGCACTGCTCGAGCAGCGGCGTATCCTCCATGCGGTCGAGCATGATGTAAAACGCATAGTCTGAGAAGAAGAACACGCCGCCGGTGTTCGACAGCCGCCGCGAAAAGGACATGGCCTGCAGCGCCTGCTGATAGTAAACGTAGAGCTTCGACGGTTTGTGGAACAGATTGCTCACGCCGACGAGGATCTGCCCGTCGGCCGCGAGGGTCTCGATGGCCGTGCGCGTCTCCTCCGGGAGCGCGCCCGCATTGTCCACGCCGACGAATGTGACAATCGCATTTTTCTTATACACGCGCGGCGAGGCCGGCAGGATCTCCGCGACGCGCGGCGTGAGCACGTCGTAGAGGTATTCGTTGCCCCTGAAATAGCTCGGCTTGAGCACGACCGCGCGCATATTCGGCGGGAAGGTCAGCTTGGCGGCGTTGATGCGCTGGATCGTCTCCTCCTCGCTGGCGCCATCGATGATGTCGCTGAGCACGCTCTGGTGCATGTTGAAGCGGTAGGTGCTGTAGCTGCGGCTGCCGAGCAGGGTGGAGTGCAGGTTTTTGGCCAGCAGGTGCATCAGCTTGTCGCTGAACCACGGGAACTCCCCGGTGTAATTGCCCATGAACACGTAGCCGATGATCTCATTGTCGGCAATGACGCGGATGACCTTGATGTACATCTGCAGCCGGTTGCAGAACAGCACGAACGTGTTGGGCGACATGTCCATCTTATGCTTGACCCGGTACGAGAGGATGTACTCGATCAGGTAGTTATCCAGATAGCCGACCTCGATGCTGTGGATCCAGTGCGGGTGGTTGACCATGAACGGCTTGGAATAGGCCAGCACCTTGCCGGAAATGTCGATGGCCAGCAGCTGTGAGCCGGTGCCTTTGGAAAATTCGCAGAACACCGACGTCAGATCCGCGCCGTTGAGCAGCATATAGATCAGGTTGGAATACAGCTTCTGCTGCTTAAAGGAGTCGCCGAAGAGCGACATGATGTAATACACCACGTCCACGACCGAGACCTGCGGGATGATGATGTAATTGCTGTCGCTGTAAGCGATCTTGTCGTGCGCCGCCTGGTCGGGCGTGCCCGCGCACACAAAGCAGAGCGGCAGTGTCATGTCCTGGCCGATCTGCCGGGCGGTATAGATGCCCATCGTATCGACCGGCGGGACCGCCCCGCTCGGGTCATACAGCTCCACGTTGCTCAGTTCGCAGTCCATGGGGTAGACCGTTTTGACCTCCGGATATTTTTCCGCCACGCGTTTGGCAAGCTCTGAAAACAGCATGGGACGCCTCCTTTTCACAGCGAGTGTCAATAAATTAACAAGAACATTATACATGGAACACCGCCGCTCCGCAAGTGCATTGTGAACAAAATTTGCGGTGTTTTTGTTCATTTCGACAGCGGGGGTTGTCCGCCGCCGAAACCGCCGGACCGGCGTGCGTGCACATTGTGCATCGTGCATGGTTTTGCTTGCTGTTTTTTTCACACATGACATAGGCACGGCCGCCGGTACCCGATAGAATGAGGGCAGCAAAGTTGATATGAGCCGAATGCGTTTTTCTACCTTTTCGCCGTCCGGGTGAGCACCGGACGGCAGAAACGCAGAAAGTTGAAAGTTGAGGTTTACTGCTTATGCATTACGAAAAACTATTTGAAAAGGGAACCATCGGCCGGCTCGAGCTGCGCAACCGCGTCGTCATGACGGCCATGGGCACGATGCTCGGCGATTGGAACGGCTGCTCCACGCCGGAGCAGGTCCGGTTCTATGAGGAGCGCGCTAAGGGCGGCTGCGGCCTCATCATCCCGGAGTTCACGTCGGTCGATCCGGACAGCGGTCACTGCAACCGCATTCAGCTCGGCATCTGGGATGCACGCCAGATCTCGAGCTTTGAGCGCATCTGCGACGCCGTGCACCGCCACGGCGCCAAGATCTTTGTCCAGCTGCACCACGGCGGACGCGAAGCGCCCCCGGCGATCAACGGCGGCCGCCAGGCCATGGCGCCGAGCGTGGAGCTCAACAGCGTGATCGGCCGCGACACGATCCTGCCGCGCGAGATGACCATTGAGGACATTGACCGGCTGGTCGGCCTCTTCGTTCAGGCCGCGCTCAATGCGCAGGCCGCCGGCGCCGACGGCGTGGAGATCCACGGCGCGCACGGCTACCTGCTGCAGCAGTTTATGAGCCCCTACACGAACAAACGCACCGACGAATACGGCGGCTCCATGGAAAACCGCTGCCGCTTTATCGTGCGCATCCTGAAGGGCATCCGTGAGGTCGTCGAGCCCGGCTTCGTTGTCGGCGCGCGCATCAACGGCAACGACTTCGTCGAGGGCGGCAACGACCAGGATGCCTGCGTCGAGATCGCCAAGTACCTGGAGCCGTATGTCGATTACTTCAACGTCAGCTGCGGCGTGTACGCGAGCGCGGCGACCATGATCGAGCCCTGCTACAGCCCCGAGGGCTGGAGAAGCGGCTTTGTCAAGGCCATCAAGAGCCAGGTCAGCGTTCCGATCATCGCGGTCAACACCGTCAAGCATCCGCAGTTTGCCGAGCAGCTCCTGCAGGAGGGGGTGAGCGACTTTGTCGGCATGTCCCGCATGCACATTGCCGACCCCTATCTTGTGCAGAAGACCATGGCCGGGCGCGAGGATCTCATCCGCAAGTGCCTCGGCTGCATGAACTGCAACAAGTCCGTCGTCGCGGGCCGCACGCTGCACTGCGCGCTCAACCCCGTCGCCGGCCACGAGGTCACGTTTGGCGATGACAAGCTCGTCAAAAACGGCAACGGCCGCAAGGTCGCCATCGTCGGCGGCGGCCCGGCCGGTATGCAGGCGGCCCTGCTGATGAAAAAGCGCGGCTTCGAGCCCGTGATCTTTGAAGCGAGCGGCACGCTCGGCGGCAGCGCCATTCTTGCCTCCAAGGCGCCGTGCAAGCACATGGCGCAGGAATTTGTGGACACGCAGATCGCCGAGATGCAGGAATACGGCATCGAGGTGCACCTCAACACGCCGGGCACGGTCGCGCGCATTCAGACGATCGAGCCGTACTGCGTCGTGGTCGCCTGCGGCGGCAATCAGATCATCCCCGGAGTCCCCGGCGCCGACCGCGACAATGTCTATTATATTGAGGACGTTCTGCTCGGCAAGGTGCAGTTTGCCGGCAAGAAGATCGCCGTCATCGGCGGCGGCCATGTCGGTCTCGAGGTCGCGCACTATCTGTGCGCCGACAACCAGGTCACGGTCGTCGAGATGCAGAAGGAAGTCGGCACGTCCATCTACCGCACGGCAAAGTACAAGCTCTTGTCGCTGCTGCAGGAAAACGGCGTCGAGATCCTGACGCAGCACGCGCTCGCCGGCGTCGGCGAGGGGACCGTCGAGCTCAAGCAGCTCCCCGGCGGTGAGACCGTCAGCGTCGATGCCGACATCGTCGTCATGGCGCTCGGTAACCGGCCGGACAAGGCCTATGAGGACAAGCTGGCCGCAGCGTTTGACAAGGTCATTGTCGTCGGCGACGCGACGAAGGCCGGCACCATGGCCGACGCAACGAAGGCCGCCTACGAAAAGTGCTTTTACATCTGATTCCAGTCCCACGCGCGAGGCGCTCTGCGTCTCGCGCAGCGTTCCGGCGGGCATGTTACTTTTTTGTCAGTCGTGAACAAATTCCGCATTCTTTTTAAGCGTTCGTGACATTGTGACATTTTTGTCTTTCGGGTATCATGCGAACCAAGGTAGAAAAAACCCGCATTTGCTCAGCGGTACTTTGAAAGATTCTATGACGACAAGGACGGAACCATGAACTACGAAAACCTGTTTAGGCCCGGTTACATCGGTGGCCTGCGGATCAAAAACCGCGTCGTGATGACGGCCATGGGCAACGGTCTCGCCGCAGAAAACGGCGAGGCGTCCGACGAGATCATCGCCTGCTACAAGGCTCGGGCGGCCGGCGGCTGCGGGCTGCTGATCACCGAGTTTTGCGCGGTCGACGGGGAAAACGGCATCGCCGAGACCCATCAGCTGCAGATTCACGCGCCGCGGTTCATCAAGCGCCTCGCACTGCTGACCGACACGCTGCACCGCTACGACTGCAAAGTGTTCTTCCAGCTCTTCCACCCCGGCCGGGAGGGCAAGCCGCAGTTCAACGGCGGCCGCCAGGTCATCTCTGCGAGCGGGATCGTCAACCCGGCCACGGGCCGCGTGTCGCACGAAATGACGCGCGAGGAGATCCACGGCATGGTCGACAAATTCGTCACCGGCGCCGTGTATGCCCAGCAGGCCAATGCCGACGGTGTGGAGCTCCACTGCGCGCACGGTTATCTGCTGCACCAGTTTCTCAGCCCGCACAGCAATGTGCGCACCGATGAATACGGCGGCAGTCTCGAAAACCGGATGCGCATCGTCCGCGAGATCATCGAGGGCATCCATCGCGCCTGCGGCAGAGACTTCCCGATCAGCGTGCGCATCAACGGCTGCGACTACATCCCCGAGGGCCTGCAGAAAGCGGACGCGGTGGAGATCGCAAAACTGCTCGAGCACTACGGTGTGTCGTGCATCAACGTCAGCAGCGGCGGCTACGAAAACCCGGCCGCCTTCATCGAGCCCTGCTACTTCCCCGAGGGGTGGAAGAAGGAAAATGCGCTGGCCGTCAAGGCGGCGGTGCAGATCCCGGTCATCGCGGTCAACGTCATCAAGCATCCCGCGACCGCCGAGGCGCTGCTGCGCGAGGGCGTGTGCGACTTCGCCGGTGTGTCCCGGGCACAGCTCGCAGATCCGGACTGGGTCAACAAGGCACGCGGCGGTCAGGAAGCGCTCCTGCGCAAGTGCATCGGCTGTATGAGCTGCAACAAGGAGGTCGTCAACCACCGCGGCATCCGCTGCGCCATCAACCCCCGGCTCGGCCGCGAGCGGGACTACAACGCTGCGGCGCTGCGGCGCGACGGCGCGGGCCGGTGCGTGCCGGTGATCGGCGGCGGGCCTGCCGGTATGCAGGCAGCCATTGTCCTGGCCGAGCGCGGCTTCCGCCCGATCCTGTTTGAGCGGCGCGCCTATCTCGGCGGCAGCGCCGTGCTGGCCTCCAAGGCACCGTGCAAGGGGCTCGTGGCCGAGTACATCGAGACGCAGAAGAATCAGCTCGCCGCGCTCGGCGTGCAGGTGGAGCTGAATCACGCGCCGACCATGGCGGAGCTCCGGCGGCTCGACCCCTATGGCATTTTCGTTGCCATGGGCGGGCAGCAGATCGTGCCGGATATCCCCGGCATCGACCGCGAAAACGTGTTCGGCATCGAGGATGTTCTGCTCGGCCGCCGCGCGATCGAGGGCAGGGAGGTCGCCGTTATCGGCGGCGGACACGTCGGGCTCGAAGTGGCCCACTTCCTGTGCGCGAACAACAAGGTCACGATCGTGGAAATGGCCGATGAGATCGGCGCGTCCGTGTACTACATCACCAAGTTCAAGCTCCTGCCATTGCTGCGGGAGGCCGGCGTGACGTTCCGCACCGGCCAGGCCATCGCCGCAGTGGACGACGGCGGCATCCGTCTGCGGGACACGCACACCGGCCAGTGCACCGAGCTGAAGGCCGAGGCCGTCGTTCTGGCGATGGGCAGCCGGCCGGTTCTGGCCGCGCGCGCGGAATTCGACCGGAATTTTGACCGCGTCGTCTATGCCGGCGACGCCGTCCGCGGCGGCACCATGCTGGAGGCCAACCGCGATGCGTTTGCCCTCGCGTGGGAATTCTGACACAGAAATAGGAACGATTCGGAATGATTTCAAGAAAAGGAGACGATATCATGAAAAACAACATTTTTGATCTTTCCGGTCAGGTTGCACTGGTTGCCGGCGGCAGCTCCGGTCTCGGTCTGCAGTTTGCAAAGGCCATGGCCAATGCCGGCGCCAACGTTGCCCTTGTGGCGCGCCGTACCGACTGCCTTGAAAAGAACGCGAAGGAGATCGCCGAGGAGTACGGCGTGGAGGTTTACCCCCACTACCTCAATCTGTGCGACTCCAAGTCCGTTACCAAGTGTGTGGAGGATGTGATCGCGCACTTTGGCAAGATCGATATCCTGGTCAACTCCGGCGGTACCGGCGGCTCCGGTGACCCGGCGACCATGACCGATGAGCAGTGGTCTCACGTGGTCGATACCGACCTGACCGGCCTGTTCTATCTCTGCCGCGACGTTGCGAGACTGTCCATGATCCCCAACAATTACGGCCGCATCGTCAACGTCTCCTCTATCCACGGTTTCGTCTCCAGAAAGAACGTCTGGACCGCACCGTACTGCGCCTCCAAGGGCGGCGTGCACATGATGACCAAGGCCTTGGCCAACGACTGGGGCAAGTACAACATCACCGTCAACTGCATCGCGCCGGGCTACTTCCCGACCGAGCTGACCGAGAAGTTTATCGACTCCGACGCTTTTGTGCAGCTGCACAAGGACCGCTGCCCGAAAGAGCGCCACGGCATCCTCGGCGAGATGGACGGCCTGTGCGTTTACTTCGCTGCGCCCTGCTGCACATACACGACCGGCCAGATCGTTGCGGTCGACGGCGGCTGGACCTGCAACTGACACATCCGCTCAGAACAATATGAAGATATAAGGAGAAAGATATGGACAACGCAATCAAAACACCGAATCGCACAGGTATTCTGGTGCGCGCCCTGATCGTGCTCGCCATGTGCGGCATCGTCAACTCCGCGGCCGTTTTCGTCTCCCCGATGGCGAAACACTTCGGCTGGACGACGGAGGCCATTGCCGGCGTTGCCACCTACATGGCCTTCATGCAGACGCCCGGCCACATCATCAGCGGCTGGCTGCTCGGCAAGATCGGCGCCAAGAAAACGCTCATCCTCGGCTGCATCCTGCTGGGCCTCGCGTTCCTGCTGTCCGGCATGGTCCCCTCCGGCTCCCCCTGGATGCTGTACATCACCTTCAGCGTCCTGCAGGGTCTCGGCGTCGGCTTCACGTACACCGGCAGCACCTACTGCGCGACCGGCTGGTACCCCGACAAGCGCGGCCTTGCCTCCGGCCTGTGCATGGCCTTTAACGGCGGCTCCGCTACCTTCCTCGCGCCCCTGATCGTCAAGCTCATCAGCAGCATCGGCATCATCGTCACGCTCTACATCGTCGGCGGCGCGATCATCGTCATCGGCATCTGCGCGGCCATCGGCCTCAAGACCGCCCCGGCGGGCTATGCCCCGGCCGGCTGGAAAGCCAAGGCGGACGATCCCAAGCTTGCGGCCACGCAGCTGGAGAGTCTGACACCCGCCCAGGCGTTCCGTACCCGCGGCTACTGGCACCTGTTCCTCGGCTACGGCCTGTTCCCGACGATGTACATCATCTGCTACCCCCGCTTCTCCGTCCTCATTTCGGACGCGGGCTACTCGCTCAGCGCAGCCACCATCGGCGTGTCGATCTACTCGATCTGCAATGTTATCGGCCGTCTCGGCATGGGCGCGCTCATCGACAAGCTCGGCTACCGCAAGGTCTATACGATCTGCGGCATCTGCTCCGTCGCCTCTTCGCTCTGCCTGATGTTTGCCCACAGCCTGGCCATGTTCTACATCGCCTATGTCCTGCTGGCAGTCGGCTTCGGCGCGACGAACTGCTGCCATCCGGTCGCCGTTCAGGAGACCTACGGCTCCAAGTATGCCGGCGGCATCTTCGGCATCTGCATGCTCGGCTATATGATCATCTGCACCTTCATCAGCCCGAAGATCAGCTCGGCGCTCGTCAAGGCCACCGGCAGCTACACTGCCTCCATGGTCTATGCCATCATCGCCTGCATCATCGCCGTCATCTTCTACACCACCATCCCCCAGCCCAAGAGACGCACGCTGGCCGAGGTCGCCGCAGAAGAAAAAGCCGCGCAGGAGAAGGCCGCGCAGGCCTGATCCGCGCAGCATCATCCGCACACCATCCTCCCCTCATGTTTGCGGCATGGCCGGTTTTCCCTTCCTCCGGCCATACCGCACAGTAAGCGGAGAGACCGACATCAATACGAAAGGTAGCATCCTATGGGCGTAGTTGGTTGTATTCTCGGCTTCCTTGTCGTGATCTATCTTTGCTACAAGGACTGGTCCGTATATATCGCTTCGATCGTGGGCGCGGCGGTCGTGATCGCGTTTAACGTGCTCCCGTTCATGGACACGCTGCTCGGCTCCTATGTCAACGGCATGTTCGTCCCGATCAAAAGCTTCTTCTTCCTGCTGCTGTTCGGCAGCATTCAGTCAAAGATCTATTCGGAGAGCGGCGCGGCCTTCTCCATCGCCGACACGATCATGAGC
>ERZ894196.584-NODE-584-length-11019-cov-6.985407_pt1 | contig 11019 bp, 10 predicted proteins | sample MGYA00380284_ERZ894196 | MGnify/ENA primary metagenome ERZ894196 (study PRJEB32331, sample SAMN06328427) | human gut metagenome | biome: human gut microbiome; feature: stool | host: Homo sapiens | collected 2011-10-21 ...
AGGTGAATCAGTATGGGGATGCTGGAGAGCAGGTCGTTGAAATCTCCTTTATCACGGAAGGCGATGTTTACCGGCTGATCGTTCACAGCAAACTGCCATCGGCAGAACGATTTGAACATTGGGTGTTTGATGAAGTTCTCCCGTCCATCCGAAAGCATGGTGTGTATATGAGCGATTCCATTTTGGATCAGGTGATTCAGCACCCGGAGGTCATCTACACCCTGGCGAAGAAGCTTGAGGCCGAGAGAGAGCAGCTTGAGGGTATGCTGTCCAAGCGCTCGATCAGGGTGTTCAATAGCCGCCAGGGTTCCGCAGAGAATTCGAGGGAAGGAACGTCTTTCCCGAGATTTTTTCCGGTTGTAAGAACAATTGTAAAGTCCTTGCAGTATACGACGTGACCGGGAATGCTGAGAGGGCCTGTCCAGATGCTGATTTGCGTTCCCTCGGGATAGTTCAGCTCATCGTCCGTATCGAAAACATATACGTAATGCCCGTTTTTTTCTTCTATGCATTTTCCGTCAAAAACACGTTGACGCTTACCGCCGGTCGCCTTCAAATACGCAATTTCAGCGCCGAGGTCAGATTTGTATGTCGAGCAAAACTCTGCCACAGAAGAAAACGGACGGATTTCAACAGACCTGTCGGCTCCGGAATGGTCGCGCTGCAGTTTCTTTGTGCGGTAATGTGCTTGCGCTGCGTATGCAGCCTGCTACTTTTTCGCCTGTTCCTGTGCTTCATGCTGCGCCAAAGCCGTTTTTGCTTCCGTGGCAGCGGACGCATCCAGCAGAGTCAGAAACGTTTTGAAGCAGGAGGGGTATATAAATTTCTTCGGCACAGGATTCGCTATAAACTGGACGGTAATACAAGCGGCGTCTTGCTGCGTAATCGTACCTTCGCCAAACTTGCTGTGCCTGACACGCTTTCCGATGAAGCTCACAGTCAGAACCTCCATTCTTTGATGCTCCGCTTATTTATATAACCATGCGAGAAGCCTGCGCACAAGGAGCCCGGCACAGATCAGGCCGATGGTCATCGTGAAGCCGTTGATCGGGATGTCACCCGGCAGCAGGAGGCCGAGATAGATCACAGGAAGCCAAATGTCAAAGCGGAGGCAGGTGGAATTCGGTCGGCCGGACGATGATCCGGCCGGTTCCGTGTCGGATTCGCTCAGTTTCATGTCGATGATATCGTCTGCCGGATCCTGCTTTCCGTTGTGATTCCAGTCAATAGTCTATTCCTCCCATGTACAGAGTGCCTGCGTCTTTTCGGGGTTTTCCGCCATCAGGCTGCGGAAAAATGCCCGTTTTCCGTCGCCGGACAGGGCTTCGAACCCAAAGGTGGTGACGCGTGTTTTGATTTCGCAAATGCTCTTGCGGCCAAGATTGCGGATCTTGTCCAGCTCGTTTGCCTCCAGCGCCTGCACGACGTCGCCCACGGTGAACAGCCCCGCGCGTTTGAGCGCGTTCTGGCTGCGCACGGAGAACATCAGCTCATCGATGGACGTCGCGCACGCGCTTTTGGTGAAGGGAAGCGTGAGGCGGATGTTGCCGCCGTAATAATGCTGCAGGGTAGCCGGAAGACCGATGGCTTCAGCGGTCTGCGCCAGTGTGTTGAGTAGTAACTGCTCGGTCATGTTCATGCACCTCAGAATTTGAAATTCCGGGGACGATGGAACCCTTGATGAGGTCGAGCACGGAATTTGTGCGAATGCCGAGGATACCCGGCGTGCGTTGATACAGCGCCCGGACAAACAGCCGCATGTCTGCCACGCTCGGCGCGTAGCACAGTGCCACCAGATGGCATCTTCCGGTGGTCTGCATCAGCGTCAGCGTTTCCGGCGCGGCCGCCATGGCATTTTTGATTGCCTCAAATTGGGCAACCTCCGTCTCGATGTTCACCACAAAGGCCATGCCTCCGATGGCGGCCTGGGGGTCGAGGATCGCCTGATAGCCGCGGATGACGCCGGACGTTTCCAGCGCGCGGATGCGGTTTTTTGCCGCTGTTCGGGACAGGCCCACAGCCGCTCCGATCTCCGAATAGGACGCTCTGCCGTTTTTCAGCAGCAGATGAATGATCCGGTTGTCGATATCGTCCAGCCCTGCGATCTGCATGGAATCCCTCCCTCAGGTGTTGTGGATCGGTGCATGCTCCCGATTCCAGTTTTGATTATATCAGATAGATTTTGGGATTGCAATTGCCGCACTTTCCAAGTGTAAGTGCGTGCGTTCGAAACGAAAGGCTGGGTATATTTTTTTGTACTTTTTTATCCTAAAAAAGGGTTGAAAAGGGTTGCGCTTAACCGAGTTCTTCACCCAAAGACGCGAAATCCCCGGAACCGTCCGGTTCCGGGGATTTTTCCGTGTCCAAAGAGTTGGGGCGGCCGTGCGGCCGCCCCGGTGCATTTGTATATTTATTTCTCTGCCTCATCAGCGGAGGCTTCCGGTTCGGCGTTTTCCGCCGTGCCGGGGTGGTTGCGGCGCGGCCGCATCTTGCCGAGGAGACGGTTGATGTGCTTTTCAATGTCCTGCGACAGCTCGGCTGCCTTGGCCGCGACTTCTTCGGCGGCTTTGGGCGCGGCAGACTGCGTGTCATCGCTGGCCTCCGGCTCCGTTTCCGCCGGGGCGTCCGGCTCCTGCGCCGGCAGGATGGCCTCCGGCGGTTCCGGCTGGGCGAGGATCGCCTGGAGCAGCTCCATGTCCGTCATGATGCGTTCAGACTCGATGCCAAGCTCCTTCGCGTCGTGCTCAAGCACGGCAATGAGCAGGTCGTAGTAATCACCATCGCATTTGAGCGCCTTGGCGATCTGCGGCAGCGTCTTTTCGTGGAACGTGCGCAGTGAGCCCTCATCCGGCCCGAGGTATTCGAGCAGCTGCTGGCGCGCCGCGTCCTCGGACATGGTGCGGTCGATATAATATGTGCTGCCGTAGAGCCCATAGAGCACGCGTTGGGCGTCAAAGTAGCCGAGGCGCATGTTCTGACGGCTCTGCTCGGCGTCGAAATTCAGAATGTTGCCGAGATCGACCGTCGGGCCGATCGTCGTCACGTGCACGTCGTCCGGAATGCGGAAGCGCTTTTCGATGCCGAAGCCGAAGATGCGCAGGGCGATGATGTCCTTGCAGCCGTTTTCCACCAGCGCGTGGATGGGCACCACGTCCTGCACGCCGCCGTCGGCGTAATACTTGCCGCCGAGCTTTTCCAGCCGGAACGCCGGCAGGTACGCGCTCGCGAGCAGCATGTCGCACAGTTCGTCCTTGTCAAGATCGGAGGCTTTGAGCTCCAGCTCCTGATGGTCGGTCAGGGAGTAGGTGACGATGAAAAAGTCCGTGTCCGAGTGACAGACTTTGTCCGCGTCCACGACCTCGGCGACCCATTTGCGCAGCGGCGTCACGTCAAAGCCGCGGTTGCGCACGATGTCGGCCACGCTGCGCAGCGTGCTCTTGAGTTCGGAGAGCGGAATGTCGCGGTTCATGAGCCGGCGCATTTCTTCGTCGTCCACGTCCATGACCTGGGAAAAGTGAATGTTGTTCCAGACGTTTTCGGCCTTTTCAAGGTCGTCCATGACGATCATGGCGCCGTTGAGCGCGCCGACGGACGTGCCGGACACGGCGGAAAAGCGGATGCCCGCCTCACGCAGGGCCTTCCACGCACCGATCTGGTAGGCGCCTTTCGCGCCGCCGCCCTCGAGCGCCAGACCATAGGTTTTGTTACGATCCAGTTTCAGTTCCATGTCGGTTCTCCAATCTGTAGATTTTTGCGGCATAGGGCGGCAGGTCAAATGCGCCCACGCCGTCATGCAGGACAATGTGGGTATCATCAAAGCAGTCCACGGCGCAGTCATACTCGCTGCGCACGAAGGCGAGCCGCGTCTCTTCGCACAGGCCGGCGCCGGGGCGGGTGAGCTCCACGTGGCAGCGCACCGGGTGCGCTGCGCGGTTGACGATCAGCAGCAGTGCCTCGTCCTCCGCCTCCTCGCCGAAGGCGTCCCGCCCGTCTGCGATGATGCGCAGAATGCACAACACGCCGCCTGCCGGGGCAAACACGGCGACCTCGCCCCGCGTGAGCGCCGGGTGCGCATGGCGCAGGGCGGTCAGCTGCGCATACCACTGCAGCATCTGCGTGTCGCACATCTGCAGCGGCGCGCGGTTGAACGGGTCGCACAGGCCCTGCATACCGGCCTCGTCGCCGTAGTAGATCGACGGAATGCCCGGCAGCCAGAACTGCACCGCCGCCGCCAGAACCTGCAGCTGCGCGCCGCGCGCGGCCATGGTGTCCGTGATCTCGAGCGCCGCAAGCTCCGCACGCGTGCGGCTGCGGGGGTCAAAGTCCAGCGCCAGCGCCGAGCGCGTGCGCGCCACGTCGTGGCTCGCCGTCAGGTTCATGAGCGCGTAGTACAATGGCTGCGGATAGTTCAGCCGCTGGCTCAGCAGCAGGTCTGCAAGCGCGCGCGCCGTGGTGCGCCCGGTCAAAAACGCGACCAGACCGTCGCGCAGGGGATAGTTCATCACGCTGTCGAGCGCGTCGCCGAGTGCGTACTGCCGCCGCTCGCCGTAGCTGACCTTCGTTACGGCGTCCTCCCAGACCTCGCCGAGGAGCACACTGTCGGGATCCACCGCTTTGGCGGCGGCGCGCATGCCGCGCAGCACGTCGTCCGGCAGCTCGTCGGCCACGTCCAGCCGCCAGCCGGACGCGCCGTCGCGCAGCCAGGTCTTGACGATGCTGCGCTCGCCGGTGATCATATATTTGCGCCAGTCGGGGTTGGCGGCGTTGATGGCGGGCAAGTCCTTAAAATCCCACCAGCACTTGTAGTCGTCCGGGTAGTGCGCGAAGCTGTACCAGCGCGCGTAGACGGAGCTGCGGCTGTTGTAGGCACCGCAGCCGGGATAGTGCCGGAAGCGGTTGAAGTACCGGCTGTCGGCGCCCGTGTGGGCGAACACACCGTCGAGCACGATGCGGATGCCGCAGTCCGCCGCGGACGTACAGAGCTTTTTGAAGTCCGTGTTCGTGCCGAGGATGGGATCGACCTTGCGGTAATCGCCGGTGTCGTACCGGTGGTTGGAAGCGCTCTCGAAAATCGGGTTGAGGTACAGCACCGTCACGCCGAGTTTTTGCAGGTAGTGCAGCCGGTCGGCGATACCGCGCAGGGTGCCGCCGTAGAAATCGACGGGCGCGTATTCGCCCTCCGGCGTATTGGCCTGCCACTCGACGGGTTCGTCCCAATCGGCGTGATAGTGCACGGTCTGGCCCATGCGGCGGTGGTGCTCCATGCCGCGCTGCGCGGTGGCGGAGCTGTCGCGCGCGAAGCGGTCGGGGAAGATCTGATACATCACGCCGGTGCGAAACCACGCCGGGGTCGTGAAGCCGGCACGATAGACCGTCAGACGCCAGCCGTCGATCGGCGCGTCGCACAGCCGGGCGTGCCGACCGTCCGGCGCGGCGCACAGCCAGCGGATGCCGCCGTCGTTGCACGCGAGACGGAACCGGTAGCGCAGCGCCTGCGGCGCGGCGGGCAGGGTCACGGCCGCTTCAAACCCGGCGGCCGTCTGCGTCATCGCAACGGTGTCGCTGTACGCATCGCCGTAGATCTCCACGGCGGCGTCGAACACGAGCGCCTCCGTATCCGCGAAGGCGAGGCGCACGGACGTGCCGGTCTCCACTGCGCCGATCGGGCTGCGGAAGGCCTCGTCAGCTGCGTCGTGCTTCGGCGTGGTGTCCTCCGGCAGCAGGAGCAGATACAGGTGCGCATAGTCCTCCGCGGAGCGCGTGAAGCTGAAGTCCTGCGACATGGCCTGCCGCTGCACGCGGCAGTAGGCGTCGTGCTCGTTGTGATAGAGCGCGAGCGCGCGGCGGATGGCGTCCGCCAGCTCATAGGCGTTGAAGTTGGCAAACGAGAAGCCGGTGCCCTCGCCGGTGAATTGATTATACGGCTGCACGCTGTCGCGCAGGCCGCCGGTCTCGCGCACGATCGGCAGTGTGCCGTAGCGCATGGCGATCATCTGCGACAGGCCGCATGGCTCGAAGTTCGACGGCATGAGCAGAAAGTCGCTGCCCGCATACACGCGGTGCGACAGCGCCTCATCGTAGCCGATGTAGGCGCACAGGCGGCCCTTGTGCCGCCACTCGGCGCTGCGCATGAAGTCCTCGTATTCGGCGTTGCCGGTGCCGAGGAGCACGAACGCCATGTCCTCGCTGTCCATGAGCTCGTCGAGCACGCACTGCACCAGGTCGAAGCCTTTTTGCGGCGTCATGCGCGTGACCATGGCGACGATGGGCGTGTGCGCGCCGATCTCGAGCCCGAGCTCCCGGCACAGCGCGGCGCGGCAGGCGGCCTTGCCGCTCAGGTCGTCGGCGGAGTAGGGCGCGGCGATGCCGCCGTCGTGCGCGGGGTCAAAAACGGCGGTGTCGATACCGTTGAGGATGCCGGACAGCTGGTGCTGCCGGGCGTTGAGAATGCCCTCGAGCCCCTCACCGTAAGCCGCCGTGCGGATCTCGCCCGCGTAGCTCGGGCTGACGGTGTTGATATGGTCGGCAAAGACGCAGCCGGCCTTGAGCAGGTTCGCGCAGCCGTTGAGCTCCATGAACTCAGGCGTGTAATAGCGCGCGTCGATGCCGAGCAGGTCCTGTATAAATTCAAAGGAGAACTTGCCCTGATAGGCGATGTTGTGGATGGTCAGCAGTGTCTGCATGCGCGACTGCATTCTGCCGGCGTACTGCGTTTTCATCAGCATGGGCAGCACGGCCGTGTGCCAGTCGTTGCAGTGCAGGATCTCGGGCGTAAAGTCCAGCCTCGGCAGCGCCTCCAGGATCGCGCGGGCGAAAAACGCATACTGCTCGCCCTCGGCCTCGCCGCCGAGGTAGATGCGGTCACCGAAATAAAACTCGTTGTCCACGAGGTAGATGACGATGCCGTCGAGCAGCAGCCGCTCGATGCCGACGTACTGGTGCCGCCAGCCGAGGTCGATATAAAAATCCGTCAGATGCGTGACCTGAGATGCGTACTTTTCCTTGATCACGCGGTGGTACGGCGTGATGATGCGTGCGTCAAAGCCGAGCGCGGCCAGACTTTTCGGCAGTGTGCCGACGACGTCCGCAAGGCCGCCGGTCTTTGCCAGCGGCGCGCACTCGGCGGCTGCCAGCAGCACGCCGGGCAGGTCGCAGCGGCCTTTTTCGGCCAGCGCTGCGCGCAGTTCGGGTTTCATGGTGTTCCCTCCTTTACCGGGTCGTGAAGGTGAAGTATACGGTGGCAAGCTCCGGCAGCGTCACGCGCGCGGAGCAGGGGAGCGCGCCGAAGGGCACGTCCTCGCTGCGGATCTCGGGCGCGTTGTGTACGCCGGAGCCGCCGAATTCCTCGCTGTCGCTCGACAGCAGCTCGCGCAGCACGCCGCGCTTGGGCAGACCAATGACAAAATCGTCATAGCGCACGGGCGTGAAGTTGCAGACGCACACGACCCGGCGGCCGTTGCGCGCCGTGCGCAGGAAGGCGATGGCGCTGCGCTCGGCGTCGTCCACGTTCAGCCACGTGAAGCCGTCCCAGCCGTCGTCGATGTCCCAGAGCGCGCGGCTGCTGCGGTAGCAGGCGTTGAGCGCGCTGCACCAGTGCTGCATGGCTTTGTGCATCGGGTAGTCGAGCAGCAGCCAGTCGAGCCCCTGCTTGTAGTTCCACTCGATGAACTGGCCGAATTCCGAGCCCATGAACGTGAGCTTCTTGCCCGGGTGCGCGAACTGATAGCCGTAGAGCGCGCGCAGGGTGGCAAACTTCTGCTCATAGGTGCCGTACATCTTGTCGAGCATCGACTTCTTGCCGTGTACGACCTCGTCGTGCGAAAACGCGAGGATGAAGTTCTCGGAGAAGGCGTACATCATCGAGAACGTCAGCTTGTCGTGGTGGTATTTGCGGAAGTAGGGGTCGAGCTCCAGATAGTCGAGCGTGTCGTGCATGAAGCCCATGTCCCACTTGAAGCTGAAGCCGAGACCGCCGTCGTAGGGCGGCTTCGTTACGCTGGGGTAGGCGGAGGATTCCTCCGCGACCGTCACGCAGCCGGGCCACGCCGTGAGCACGGCCGTGTTGAGCTTTTGCAGAAAGGCGACCGCGCCGAGGTTGATGTTGCCGCCGTCACGGTTCGGCGTCCATTCGCCGTCGCGCCGGGCGTAGTTGAGATACAGCATCGAGGACACCGCGTCCACGCGGATGCCGTCGATGTGATAGCGGTCGAAAAACGACATGGCCGACGAGATGAGAAAGCTCTGCACCTCCGGCATTTCATAGTCGAAAATGAGTGTGCCCCACTCCGGATGCTCGGCCATGCGCGCATCCTTGCACTCGTAGAGCCGTGTGCCGTCAAAGCGCGCGAGCCCGTGTGCGTCCTTCGGAAAGTGCGCCGGGACCCAGTCCATGATCACGCCGATGCCGGCGCGGTGGAGCGTATCGACAAAGTACATGAAGTCCTGCGGCGTGCCGTAGCGGCTGGTGGGGGCGTAGTACCCGGTCACCTGATAGCCCCAGGAGCCCTCGTAGGGGTATTCCGTCACGGGCAGCAGCTCCACGTGCGTGTAGTGCATCGTCCGGCAGTAGTCCGCCAGCTCGTCTGCGACCGAGCGGTACCACGGCAGGCCGGTCTCCGGCCTGCGCCAGGAGCCGAGGTGCACCTCGTAAATGCTCATCGGCGCGCGGTATACATCGCGTGCGGCGCGGCGGCGCAGGTAGCTCCGGTCGTGCCAGACGTAGCCATCGAGTGTCCAGACTTTGGATGCGGTCGCGGGCCCGGTCTCGCAGTGCGCGGCGAAGGGGTCGGCTTTGAGCACCGTCTGGCCGTCCGGGCCGGTGACGGCGTATTTATAGAGCGCCCCGTCGCGCAGACCGTCCACGGTCTGCACCCACGTGCCGTCCGGCAGGCGGTCCATCGGCGCCGCCGCCGTGTCCCAGTTGTTGAAATCGCCCACGAGCGCGACGCGCTGCGCGTGCGGCGCCCAGACGGCGAAGCGGTGCCCCGCCGCGCCGGAGAGCGCGTGGCAGCCGAACGTGCGGTAAGCGTACGCGGCCGCGCCGGTGTGAAATTCCTGCAGCTCCGGCTCCGGGATGGAGCCGGGCGCGCGTCCTGTTTTGTCCATGGCGCGCCTCCAATGTCCCAGTCTAGCACCATCATTATACCGTGCCCGGCATGAAATTCCAACAGTTTTTTGCTGCCTGGCTTTGACAACATGCCCCGCAGCCGCTATACTTGGGACAGACAGAATGTATTTGGGAGGCACGGTATGTTTACCTTCAATCACTTTAATTTCAATGTTCTCGATCTCGAGCGCAGCGTGCGCTTTTACCACGACGCCCTCGGGCTGGAGCCCGTGCGCACGAAGGACGCGGCCGACGGCTCGTTCCGGCTCGTGTTTCTGGGCGACGGGCACTCACCGTTTCAGCTCGAGCTGACCGGCCTGCGCGGCCGCACGCAGCCGTATGACCTCGGCGAGGGGGAGTTTCACCTTGCGTTTTCCGTGCCGGATATGGATGCCGCGCACGCGAAGCACGCGGCCATGGGCTGCATCTGCTTTGAAAATCCCGGCATGGGCATCTACTTCATCGAGGACCCGGACGGGTACTGGATCGAGATCGTGCCGGAAAAGTGAATCCCCACACAGGAGACGGAAGACGTCTCCTGTGTTTTTTACACTTCGTTTGCTTGACAGATATCTGGGAAACGGGTATCCTGAGTTTGGAAGCACGTTGGAAAACATCTGAAAATCTGGAAAGGAGCGACCGAACATGACGCAAAGAAAACGACTCTGCCTGCTGCTGGCGGTGCTGACGCTGCTGCTGGCGCTGAGTGCCTGCGGCGCGCAGAGCAAGCTGGTGCTGGCGACCACGGGCATGGAACCGACGCTGGATCTCACGCTGCCGGATACGATCACGCTCCCAGATAAGGGAAGGGATACGGTTTACAAAAGCTATGTGGACAAGGTGTATTCCATGGCACTGGCGGCCGCGCTGCTGGATATGGACGCGGACACGATGCAGACGCAGCTGGCGGGCCGTCTCTCGTATGATGCGCAGACCGGCTACATCCAGTACTACACGCCGACCGAGGAGCTGACGCGGGGTGACCTGAGCGAATTCCCGACGGACGCGCAGCTCGAGCAGACCGTGCGCGAGCGGCTGAAAAAGTTTGAACCGGAACTCGCCGACACGTCCCGGCTCGTCTTCAGCAGCGCAACCTATGAGACGAACGTGAGCAGCAAAACGGTCGATGTGACGCCCGAGGTCAACGGCCGGATGGTGTATGGACAGTACCACATCTCCATTTCTTTTGACAGGGACGGCAATGTGACGGCGCTGACGCAGCAGTATGCTCCGCTCAAGGAGGGCGGCACCAAAACCGTCCGCCTGGCGGACGCCAAGACCGTACAGGCACGGCTGGATGCGCACGACTTCTCGGCGAATATCGCGCAGGAGCTGACAGACTGCACGATCACAGGGTTTGAGCAGGCGTATTACATGAACGCCGGGTTCAATGCCGAGGGCGACTATGCGCTCTATCCGATCTATGTCCTGCGTGGGCAGGGCACGGCGGCGGACGGCAGCGTGCAGGACTTCGAAGTGCTCGTGTCCGCGCTCGCGGGATGATCAAATTGACGAAATGACCCGCGCCCCGCAGAAAGATCTGCGGGGCGCGCTTTGTTGGCCGGTATGTGCGTTCAGTCGTCCGGCGCCGACAGCCGGCAGATGTCGAGTACGGACACCTCGAACGCCGTACGCTCGACAGCGCCGGTGTCCAGCACCTTGATGTAGCTGCGGCTTTGCAGCCGCCCTTCGAGGGACACGCGCGTGCCCACGTCCCAGAGTGCGGTCTCGCATGCGCGCGCGCCCCAGGTGATGCACGGCAGGTAGTCGCTGCGGCCGTAGTGCCGGTTCACGGCCAGCATCAGGTCGCAGATGTCGCGCCCCATCGGCGTCGTGCGCAGGTTCGGTGGTTTGCAGAGCGTACCGCTGAGCAGGATCAGGTTGCGGTCATACGGTTCGTCGCTGAGCGAGAT
>ERZ894196.586-NODE-586-length-11004-cov-5.324870_pt1 | contig 11004 bp, 8 predicted proteins | sample MGYA00380284_ERZ894196 | MGnify/ENA primary metagenome ERZ894196 (study PRJEB32331, sample SAMN06328427) | human gut metagenome | biome: human gut microbiome; feature: stool | host: Homo sapiens | collected 2011-10-21 ...
TGGACAGCCAGGACTACGCCACCGACGTCAAACTTGAAGGCGTCTACAACCTGTACAACGCGGCCGCCGCGCTCGCCGTGGTACGTGCGGTGATGCAAGACAATGCCGCCGCATCCAAGGCCACTGCCGCAGCCAACGCCTGCGCCGTGTCCGCCGACGAGCTCATCGCCGCCGTTTCCCGCGTCACGCCGGCTTTCGGCCGTGGCGAGGTCATCGACGTCAACGGTTCCCCGGTCGAACTGCTGCTGGTCAAGAACCCGATGGGCTTCCGCCTCTCGCTCGCCAGCTTCGACCCGGCCAACGCGGACACCATGATCGCCATCAACGACGAATATGCCGACGGCCGCGACATGAGCTGGCTATGGGACGTGGACTTCACCTCTTTACGCGCGTCCGGTGTCGCCATGGTCTCCGGCGTGCGTGCCTGGGACATGGCATTGCGCTTGGGGTATGACCAAGTGCCAGTCGCCGATACGAACACCGACCTCGAACAGGCGGTCACCGCATTCGTCAACGCCAATCCCGGCACACGCAAGCACATCTACTGCACCTACACCGCTATGCTCAAAACCCGTGCCGTACTGGGCCGCATCACCGAAGTACGGGATGCGGGCGTGGGCAAGTAACCACCCTCTAGCGCCCGCGCGCCACCTCTCGCCTGCGGGAGGACATGGTGAGGAATAAGACTTCCCCTTAGCGGGAAGACATCGACAAGGAGAACGCGACATGGCCAGAACAATCGATGTGGTGTCCCTGTATCCCAAAGACATGAACATCTACGGCGATTCCGGCAACGTGCTGACTATCCGCCGTCGGCTGGAACTGTACGGTTACGAACCGGTCGTCCACCAGTACAATCAAGGCGATGACTGGCCCGACCAGGTGGACCTTATTCTGGGAGGCGGCGGCCAAGACACCGGCCAGAAGAAAATCATCGACGACTTCTACCATCGCGCCGACCTGCTGCGCTCGCTTGCCGCAGACGGTACGCCGATGCTGATGATCTGCGGCCTGTACCAGCTGTTCGGCGAGTACTTTGAAACCGTGGACGGCACCCGTCTGGATGGTATCGGCGTTATCGGTGCTTATACCGTGGGCCAGAACGTGCGTATGATCGGCAATCTTGTTGAGCATTCCGACCAGTTCGGCGATGTGATGGGCTATGAGAACCACTCCGGCCAGACCTTCCTGCGCGAAGGCGTTCAGCCACTCGGCACCGTCGATCAGGACAGCCGAGGCAACAATGGCGAAGATCATACCGAGGGCGCGCGCGTGCACAACGTGATCGGCACCTACATGCACGGCTCGTTGCTGCCTAAAAACCCCGCCATCAGCGATTTCCTTATCGAAACCGCCGTGACTCGTCGTTACGGTACGTTCGATACGTCCGATCAGACCCCCGAACAAGCCAAGGAGCTCGCCCGGCTCGATCAAGTAGCCACCAACGCGCGCAAGGCTGCCGCCGAACGTCCTCGGTGAATTCTCGGTGAGTCCTCGGTAAGTACCAATCAGCGAAAAATCAGTCGAAATCAGTCTGAGGGTCTAGTACATTGCCCTGTTGTTTGCGCTAGGCTTGGTGGTACGAGACATGGCACCAGGCCATGTCGGACCTCGAAGGAGGGGTATCATGGCTGATTTTGATCTTCTGGGTGATGGCCTGCGCAAGGTCCTGCTGGCGGGCATCGGAGCCCTTGCCACCGGATATGAGAAGAGCAGCGAGCTCGTCGACGAACTCGTCAAGAAGGGTGAGATTACGGTCGAGCAGGGTAAGGCGCTGAACACCGAGCTCAAGCGCAAGGTGAGCGAGACGGTGGATGACGCCAAGAAGGCCGCCGCCGAAGCCGGCGACAAAGCTGCTGCCGCAGCCGACACCAGTGCCGCCGACAAGCCCGCCGACGAGGGCAAGGCCGAGTGACCAAGCCCACACGCACTACGCCGGAATCAGAGTCGACCCCGCTTTCCAGCAGGGTCGACCCTATTCTGACGCCTGCGAAAGCCGAACGTGAGGCGGCGGCGAACCGGTCCGTCGACACGCCGGACACGCTCAAGCAGACCGTTACCAAGGCGACTCCGAGCGTATCCGACGAAACGCTGGCATTGTTCGGACGCAGGAACGATTTCGCCACGCGCTACCATCTGACGCGCCGTGGCAAGATCAAACGACTGGGGCAGATCACCAGAATCGTCGAGCAATTCGACGTGCTGCACGGCCTGACTCCGGTCAAGATGCGCCTCATGTTCGAGGCGCTCGGCCCCACGTTCGTCAAAGTGGGCCAGATTCTGTCGATGCGCTCCGAGATTCTGCCGCAAAGCTTCTGCGACGAACTCGCCAAACTGCGCGCCGACGCCGACCCGATGCCGTATTCCACGGTGTTGGATGTGCTTGCCGCCGAATACGGGCGTCCCGCCGACGAGGTGTTCGCGCATATCGATCCCAAGCCGTTGGGCTCTGCTTCACTGGCGCAAGTGCATCGCGCCACGCTGAAAACCGGCGAAGATGTGGCCATTAAAGTGCAGCGCCCGGGTGTGCGCGAAATCATGGCCCAGGACGTCTCCATCATGCGCTCCATAGCCAAGGCCGCCACTAAGGTGATTCGCACCTCACAGATCGTGGACCTGAAGGGCGTGGTCGAGGAGCTGTGGGACACCTTCGAATCGGAGACTGACTTTCTGATCGAGGCCCGCAATCTCGCCGAATTCAAGCGTTTCGCCGCCCGATTCAAATACATGGACTGCCCGACGGTGTACGCCGAACTGTGCACCGAGCATGTGGTGGTCATGGAGTACATCGACGGCATCTCCGTCTCCCACCCGGGCCAGCTCATCGACGCCGGTTATGACTTGAAGGAGATCGGCACCAAGCTCGTCGACAATTACGCCACGCAGATTCTCGACGACGGCTTCTTCCACGCCGACCCACATCCCGGCAATATCCTCATCCGGGGCGGCCAGATCGTACTTATCGACCTCGGTATGACCGGTCGGCTCGACCAGCGCACCCGTGCAGTCCTCAAAGAAATGATTTTCGCCGTCGCCAAACAGGATTCGCCCGCTCTGGCCGAGGGGCTGCTGCGATTTGCCGGCACCGAGGCCGATCCGGAGGACTATCCCGCGCTATTGGCCGATCTGGACGTGATCGTCAAGGAATTCGGCACCGTGGATCTGGCCGAACTGGACATTGCCGCTTTCCTGACCGCACTGACGCAGATGGCCGGCCGCCACAACATCGAGGTGCCCAGTACGGTGACCACCGTCGGCCGCGCGTTGGTTACGCTCGAAGGCTTGCTGGACGAGTTCATTCCTGATGTGAATATGATCGAAATCATTTCCGACCATATCGCCACGTCGAAATCGCTGAAGAACGCCACCAAAGACGAGATCAAGTCGCTGGGCGTTGAGGGGCATCAGGCTTTGCATGCCACGCTCGGCACCATGACCGAACTCAAGACCGTGGCCCGTATGCTGACCCGTGGTCAGTTGCGCGTCAACATGGAACTGGTCGGCTCCGAAGAGCCGTTCCAGCTGCTTTCGGATATGGCGAATCGTCTGACGATGGCCCTGATTGTGGTCGGTTTGTTCGTTGGCTCGTCGATTGTCTACTACGCCGGCATGAAGCCGATTATCTTCGGCATTCCGGTCATCGGCTTCATGGGCTACGTCGTGGCCTTCGCCCTTGGCGTATGGATCGTCATCGACATCTACTTAAAGGGCCGCAAAACCAAGAAGCGGTAGGGTATCGATTGATATCAGTCCAGCGGGAGGGTGGATTCGCGCTGGATAAGGCGGCAGGGTACGAAGTCGACACCGTGATGGGGGTTGCCTTCGATGGCATCGACCAAGTATCGTGCCGCGCGGCGGCCGATGGTCTCGGTTTCATTGTCGATCGACGTCAGTGCGGGCCTCGAGCTGGAGGTCAGCACAGACCAGTTGTCATGGCCGATAACAGCGACATCATCCGGAATGCGCAGGCCCTGCTGCTTGAGCGCATCAATGCAGCCTCTGGCCAGCTGGTCGTTTTGACAGACCACGGCGTCGAACGTGACGCCCTGATCGAGCAGCAGACGGGTGGCGGCGCGGCCCCAACCTTCGTCCCACTTGCCGTACCGGATTGGCCCGGCCGGTTCGATGCCCAGCTCGGCCAGTGCCTCGACCGCACCCTTGGTGCGGTCGGTGGCGGCGGTATAGGTTTCGTCGCCACCGATAATGGCAATGTGCCGGCGACCACAAGAGATGAGATGGTTGATGGCCATGCGCCCGGCGTCCACATTGTCACAGGTGACCGAACAATCTTCGATATCGGTGGAGGGGCCGTAGACGTAGACCAGTGGCACGCCCCAGTCATGGCCAAGCGTGGGCCGGGGGTTGGTTTCGCACTGCACGATGAGCAGGCCGTCGACCTTGAGGGACAGCAGTTTCTTGACATGCTGACGTTCCAGCGCGGCGTCGCCACGAGCGTTGGCCAACAATACTGAGGTCGATTGTGCTCGCAACTCGTTCTCTGCGCCGATAAGAATCGGTGTGGAGAAACGGCCCTGCAGATCGGAGGTGACCAGGCCGATAGTGCCGGTGGTGCCGCGGGCCAGGGATTGGGCGAGTTTGTTGGGGGAGTAGTTGAGCTGGCGGGCGGCGTCCAGAACGCGCTGCTTGGTTTCTTCGCTAATGCGGGGCTTGTTGTGCAGTGCCTTGGACGCAGTGGCCAAAGAGACTCCCGCCAAAGCGGCAACGTCTTCGAGCCGTGCCGCGCGTCCGGTCAATGTCTGGGCCATAATGCCTCGATTCCTCGTTTCTTTCTCAGCAGTATATTGCTGCACTCTTTCGTGCGAAAGTAGTGATTGTACCGATACCCCTTTGTATTGTTTTCTATTGTAGACATGACGCGAAAACTTTCGCAAGTCTATTTTTGGCGTGGCGCAGTGATCATTTTTGTGCGATTGAAAAGAGAATGAAAGAAAGCGTTGTGTTCACGTTCGAATATGTTGGCTTTTGGCGACACGCCGTAAGAAAGCGCTAAAAATAAGTGTTTGTTTGAGTCAAACAATCGCGCAAAATGCATATCAAACCTGTTCGATATGCGAAAATATGCGAAAGTGCGAAAGCGTTTTTGCAAAAATGGCGATGTTCGTTTATATTGAGAAAAGGCTTTCGCAGTGTTACCTGTTCCGAGCAAAGGAGCGAGCAGGGCGAAGACCAAGGAGGCGGACCGTCCGCCACCGCCTCTCATAGTTGAGCGGATAAATAGAGAAAGAAGCGAACATGGTGTCTTTCAATAAACTGACCCGTACTCTTGCTGGCATCGCTGCCGCCGCGTTGATTGTTCCGCTGGCCGCCTGTGGTGGCTCCGGCAATGGCGGTACCGCCACCGCCGAAGGCATCCCGGCCAAGGGCACCGACGATGGCACCGAGATCACCCTGTGGACCCGTTCCCCGCTGGAGCGTCAGGCCAAGAACGTGGTCGAGGCTTACAACAAGAGCCACAAGAACCAGGTCAAGCTCGAGATCATCCCGAACGACGATATGGAAGGCAAGGTCGGCGGTGCTTCGCAGACCGACTCTCTGCCTGACATCCTCGCCGGCGACGTGGTCCGTATTCCGTACTGGGCTTCCGAGGGCATCTTCACTGACATCACCAAGCAGATCGACGGTCTGGACAACAAGGCCGACCTGCAGCAGGGCCACATTGAGGCCGGCACCGTGGACGGCACCGAGTACACCCTGCCGTTCATCACCGATGTTTCCGTGATGGTCTGGAACAAGGCCCTGTACAAGGAAGCTGGCCTGGACCCGGAGCAGGGCCCGAAGTCCATCGCTGAGTTCACCGAGCAGGCCAAGAAGGTCGCCGCCCTCAACAAGGATGGCGTTGCCGGTTCCTACCTCGCCGGTCAGTCCGGTGGTGCTCTGGTCTTCGACCTCTTCCCGTCCGTGTGGGCTGACGGTGAATCCGTTATGAACAAGGATGGCTCCGAGGCCACTCTGGACAACGACTCCATGAAGGGCGTTCTGGACGCTTACAAGGAACTGGCCAACACCACCAACGGTTTGGGCGCAGGCTCCAAGGAAGAGACCGGTGCCACTTGGACCGCTCCGTTCGCGAACGGCAAGATCGGTGTCATGCCTTACCCGAACACCTCCACCACTGCTCTGTTCGATGCTGAGAAGGACGGAGGCTTCGAGGTCGGCGTCGCTCCGATCCCGGGCACCAAGGAAGGCAAGACCTCCACGTTCCTCGGTGGCGATGCCATGGGTATCTCCAAGGACTCCAAGCACGTTGCTCAGGCCTGGAACTTCCTCTACTGGCTGATGCAGTCTGACACTCAGAAGGAAGTTTTCGCTGACCGGGGCGACACCGCCTCCAACATCCAGACCCTGAAGACCGCTTACAACGACGCTGACCCGCGCATCCAGACCATCAACTCCGTGATCATCGACGGCAACGGCCAGACCCCGAAGTCCCCGGCCTTCAATGAAGCCTTCAACGCCGCTGGCTCCCCGTGGCAGCTGCTCGTGCAGAACGCCGTGTGGGGTTCCGGTGACCTCAAGGCCGACAACAAGGCCGTCACCGACGTCCTGTCTGCCCAGTGATTCGGTGGTGATGCTCCTCACCATCGCTCATCAAATCACAGCAATAACTGAATAACAACTGAACAGATTGAGCCGGTCCCTTCCTTGTGAGGGCAGGGGCCGGCTCAACCACATAATTGAACTTCTATCTTCTTCTTCATTCCTTTTCTTCCTTCATCATTACATACCTCTTGAATGCGGTGTGTTGGCGGGGCTTCGGAGTCCTCCTTCCTCGAAGCCCTGACATCGGATTGCATTCGGATTCCGTGATTACCATTTCACAGTTATTCCCCAAAGGAGAGAGAAACATGTCGAGTGTTTCCAAGAGCGCCGGGGCGGTGCCCGTGCATAAGTCCAAGGCGAAGGCGGCCGAGACGCGTCGCGGCCTGTTGTACTCGCTGCCGGACTGGTTGATGATCGTCGTCCTGTTCTTAGAGCCGATCGTGCTGCTGGTGGTGATGGCCTGCTCTCGTTGGAGCCTGCTGGGCGGCAACCGCGGCGTGAACTTCCCGGACAACTTCGTCAAGGTGTTCGAGAACAAATTGTTCTGGCCCTCGATCTGGTTCACGTTGGAGTACACCGTGATCGTCACGGTCTTCCTGCTGGTCCTGGGCCTGGGCATGGCCATGATCGTGCAGGAGAGCTCGAAGTGGAACAACGTGCTGCGTACCTGCTTCCTGCTGCCGTCCGCGACGGGCCTGGCGTCCGCGTCCCTGCTGTTCTACGCACTGTATTCCCCGCAGGTGGGCCCTGTCACCAAGATTCTGAGCTCGTTGGGCCTGATGCAGGAGGGCGGTTCGGTGCTGGCCACCGGCCAGTCGGCCCTGTGGGCCACGATTATCGTGATTGTCTGGCGATTCTCGGGCTACTACATGCTGCTGATGATGATCGGTCTGCAGGCCATCCCCGGTGATCTGTACGAGGCGGCCCGCATGGACGGTGCCGGTTCCTGGCGTATCTTCCGCTCGATCACCCTGCCGCTGATGAAGCCGACCATCGTGATGTGCCTGATCTACTGCGTGACCGGCTCGATCCTCGCCTTCGATCAGTTCTTCATTCTGACCAAGGGTGGTCCGAACAACTCCACCATGACCGTGGTGCAGCTCATCTACAACTTCGCCTTCGATTCCAAGAAGGATCTGGGTATGGCCGCGGCGCTCTCGCTGATCGTGCTGGTGGCCCTGGTCATCATCAACTCCATCCAGATGCGCGGCATGCGCGACAACACCAAGTGAGAAAGGGGAGGTAACACATTATGACTACCCCATTGTGGAAGCGCGTCATCGCTCGAATCCTTGAGGCTCTGCTCGCCATCATCTTCATCAGCCCGCTGGTCTGGGTCATCATCTGCTCGTTCAGCCCGCAGGCCGGTTCGGCCCAGTCCAAGGGCTGGGGCGTGGCCAACTACCTGACCCTGTTCGGTTATCAGGAAGGTCTGCCCAAGTACCTGTTCAACTCGATAATCGTGACCCTGGTCGCGGTCGTGTTCTCCGTGGTCGTCTGCACACTGGCCGGCTACTCGTTCTCCCGCTTCGACTACCCGGGCCGTAACCTCGGCTTCATGGTCACCTTGTCCATCCTGATGGTGCCGTACGCCTCGCTGCTGATCCCGCTGATGGTCTGGTACAAGGACATCGGTCTGAACGACAGCCTGCTGGGCGTCGGCCTAGTCATCACCCTGTTCCAGCTGCCTATGAGCACGTTCATCATGCGTAACGCATTTGACGCGATCCCGAAGGACATGGAAGAGGCCGCCATGGTCGACGGCTGCAACAGCCTCCAGGCCTTGTTCAAGATTCTGGTGCCTGTGGTCAAGCCTTCGATGGTTACGGTCGGCCTGCTCGCCTTCCTTGAAGCATGGAACAACTTCATGATTCCGCTGTACTTGAGCTCTTCGTCCAAGTCCACCCTGCCGCTGGCGATGGTGAACATGCGTCAGCAGACCATGGGTGTTATCGACTACGGTGCCACTGAGGCCGGCGTCGTGATCCTGCTGATTCCCTGCGCCATCCTGTTCCTCGCACTCCAGAAGTACTACGTCAAGGGCTTTATGGCCGGAGCTGTCAAGGGCTGACGGCTCGTGCCGCCGGCCCTTGGCTGGGAGCCCGGTGGGCTCCCAGCAAGCTCCGTGCTGAGACGCGACAGCGTCGAAGCCAATACTGAGCCCGGCTGAAACCGGTCCTTAATTGCAGGGCCGGAGGCGGTGTGGTCAAGGGCCTTAAAAAAAGGACAATCATGAACGTTACAATCACTTCCCCGTTCTGGAAGCGGCGTCGCGACCAGATCGTCGAATCCGTCATCCCCTACCAGTGGGGCGTGATGAACGACGAGATCGACACCACGGTGCCCGACGACCCAGCCGGCAACCAGCTGGCTGACAACAAGAGCCATGCGGTTGCCAACCTGAAGGTTGCCGCCGGCGAATTGGACGACGAGTTCCATGGCATGGTCTTCCAAGACTCCGACGTCTACAAGTGGCTTGAGGAAGCCGCCTACGCATTGGCATACCACCCGGATCCCGAGCTCAAGGCGCTGTGCGACCGCACGGTCGATCTCATCGCCCGCGCCCAGCAGTCGGACGGCTATTTGGACACCCCGTACCAGATCAAGTCCGGCGTATGGGCCGACCGCCCGCGCTTCAGCCTGATTCAGCAGAGCCACGAGATGTACGTGATGGGTCACTACATCGAGGCCGCCGTCGCCTACCATCAGGTGACCGGCAACGAGCAGGCCCTTGAAGTCGCCAAAAAGATGGCCGACTGCCTGGATGCCAACTTCGGCCCCGAAGAAGGCAAGATCCACGGCGCCGATGGTCATCCTGAGATCGAGCTCGCCCTCGCCAAGCTGTATGAAGAGACCGGTGAGAAGCGTTATCTGACGCTTTCCCAGTATCTCATCGACGTGCGCGGTCAGGATCCGCAGTTCTACGCCAAGCAGCTCAAGGCGATGAACGGCGACAACATCTTCCATGATCTCGGCTTCTACAAGCCCACCTACTTCCAGGCTGCCGAGCCCGTACGCGACCAGCAGACCGCAGACGGCCACGCCGTGCGCGTCGGTTACCTGTGCACCGGCGTGGCTCACGTGGGCCGACTACTCGGCGATCAGGGGCTGATCGACACTGCCAAGCGTTTCTGGAAGAACATCGTCACCCGTCGCATGTATGTCACCGGTGCGATCGGCTCCACCCATGTGGGCGAATCGTTCACCTACGATTACGACCTGCCGAACGACACGATGTACGGTGAGACCTGTGCTTCCGTGGCTATGAGCATGTTCGCCCAGCAGATGCTCGACCTCGAGCCCAAGGGCGAATACGCCGACGTGCTGGAGAAGGAACTGTTCAACGGTTCCATTGCCGGCATCTCGCTCGACGGCAAGCAGTACTACTACGTCAATGCACTGGAGACCACGCCTGACGGACTGGATAACCCGGACCGCCACCACGTGCTCTCCCACCGCGTCGACTGGTTCGGCTGCGCCTGCTGCCCGGCCAACATCGCCCGACTCATCGCCTCCGTGGACCGCTACATCTACACCGAGCGCGACGGCGGCAAGACCGTGCTGAGCCACCAGTTCATCGCCAACACAGCCGAATTCGCTTCCGGCCTGACGGTCGAGCAGCGTTCGAACTTCCCGTGGGATGGCCATGTGGAATACACGGTGAGCCTGCCCGCCAGCGCCACTGACAGCTCGGTCCGTTTCGGACTGCGCATCCCCGGCTGGTCGCGGGGCTCCTACACGCTGACCGTGAACGGCAAGCCCGCAGTGGGCTCGCTGGAAGACGGCTTCGTATACCTTGTGGTCAACGCCGGCGATACGTTGGAGATTGCGCTCGAGCTCGACATGTCCGTGAAGTTCGTGCGCGCCAACTCCCGCGTGCGCTCCGATGCCGGTCAGGTGGCCGTGATGCGCGGACCGCTGGTCTACTGCGCCGAACAGGTCGATAATCCCGGTGATTTGTGGAACTATCGTCTGGCCGATGGCGTCACCGGTGCGGATGCCGCTGTGGCTTTCCAGGCCGACTTGCTGGGTGGAGTCGATACCGTTGATTTGCCGGCAGTGCGCGAGCACGCCGACGAGGATGACGCGCCGCTGTACGTGGATGCCGACGAACCGCGTGCGGGCGAACCCGCGACGCTGCGCTTGGTGCCGTACTACTCGTGGGCCAACCGCGAGATAGGCGAGATGCGTGTCTTCCAGCGTCGATAAATATCGGCGATATGCCGGCCTGCGCGCAACTGGCCGGCAAAAAAATACTTATGCCGCCATCGTCTGTAATAAGTCGATGACGGCATAGGCCGGATGTCAGTATCGATTGGAGCCGAAAACACATCCGGGGAATGAGGTCTCCTGTGCGGGGTAATACCCGTGCAGGAGATTATTTTTTAAGGCCTTTCGCTGTTTGGTGTGGGTGAGTGGGTCGGGGGGTGGTGGTGCTGGTCG
>ERZ894196.592-NODE-592-length-10928-cov-5.720960_pt1 | contig 10928 bp, 7 predicted proteins | sample MGYA00380284_ERZ894196 | MGnify/ENA primary metagenome ERZ894196 (study PRJEB32331, sample SAMN06328427) | human gut metagenome | biome: human gut microbiome; feature: stool | host: Homo sapiens | collected 2011-10-21 ...
GGCCATTACATTTCCGCGTATGCGATCGGCGTGTGCTTCGGCACACTGATTCTGGTGTTCGGCCGCAAGGTGCCGCCGAAGAACCTCATCATATTGTTTATGGCGATTGCCTTGGTAGGCAATCTGGCCTCCGCGTTCTCGGTCAATGCCGCCACGCTGATTGTCGCGCGCTTCATTGCCGGCCTGCCGCACGGCGCATTTTTCGGCACCGCCACACTCATCGCCAAAACCTTGGCCGACAAGGGCAAAGAAGCACAAGCCGTATCGGTAATGGTCACCGGCCAAACCGTAGCCAATATGCTCGGCGTACCGGCGGGCACCCTGATGGCTGAGTTCCTATCCTGGCGCCTCGCATTCGGTATTCTGGCTGCATGGGCGGCAATGACCATCGTGCTAGTTCTGGCATGGATCCCCTTCGTTGCGCCGATTAAGGACGCCGGCATCGCCGGTCAGTTCAAATTCCTTACTCGTCGTGGACCGTGGGTGATTCTGGCCGCCGTATTCACCGGCAACGCAGGCGTGTTCTGCTGGTGGAGCTACGTCTCCCCTTGGCTGCAGAAGACCGGTGGCTGGTCGTCTAACCTGGTACCGCTATTGATGATGCTTGCCGGCTTTGGTATGGTCATCGGCGGTCTGCTTGGAGGTCGTCTGACCGACCATTGGAGGCATGCCGGCGCGGCCGCAATAGGTCAGTCCATCTCCTGCCTCGGCTTGTTGCTGGTGCTGATCACTCCGGGCAATCAGCCGATGACCGCTGTACTGACGTTCTGGATCGCCGTCGGATTGTTCTTTACTTCCGCTCCACAGCAATTGCTGATGACCGAAGCCGGCCAAGGCGGCGGCGAGCTCATCGCCGGCGCAGCCGTGCAGGTGGCCTTCAACTTCGGCAATGCCATCGGCTCGATTGTCGGCGGTGCGATGCTCACCACCTTCTCGATGAACTATCGCTATACCGGTCTGGGCGGTATGCCGCTGGCCCTGCTTGCCGTAGGGCTGCTGGCCTTCTACTCGTGGCGCTGCGAAACCGATACCGACGCCATTCACCGCATGCGCGAAATCAAGGTGGACTGAGACCAAGCTCACAGCAAACTCCCTGACGCGTTTGTTCACAGTATTAATAGACTGAAATCAGACACGATTCAGGGAGGTCTGGCGGTATGGACGAGGAAGCACTGCTCAAACAATTCGCCGCACAATTCGCGCATGGTCCAGACGATGCCGACGACACCGATGCGGCGGCCGCAGCGCAAGGTGCCGATTCTACTGCGAACCAGGCCACGGACGATGCCGATCAATCGCCCGCAACCTTTGATACCCAACAATTCCTGAACGGACTGGACGCGATTTTCGATCGCCACGCGGCAGCCACCGAAGCCGGTCCGTACTTGGAACAGGCGATGGTGGACGCGGAAAACGCCGGCGACGAGGCCGGACTGCTCACCGTACTCAACGAAACGATGGGCTTCTATCGCTCGCAGGGCCGGCACAAGGAGAATCAGTGGATTGTGCAGCGGGCGCTGGAACTGGCCGCTCGTATGGGCTTGACCACCGGCACATCCGAGGCGTGGGCCACCACGCTAATCAATTGCGCTACCGCGATGCGCGCGGCCCAACAATACGATCAGGCCGAGGATTTGTATCATCAGGCGCAGAGTGTCTGCCGGCATTCGCTGGCACCCACCGACCGTAGGCTCGCAGCACTGCACAACAATCTGTCGATGCTCTACAGCGAGACGAATCGGCCCGACAAGGCGGAACTGGAGTTGCGTGAAGCGCTGCGCATTATCGAAGCCTCGAGCGTGAACCCGGACGCGGATATCGACGTGGCCAGCTCGCACACGAATCTGGCGTTGACCCTGCTGACCGAACACAAGTTGGAGGGCGCGCATTGGCATGCAGCCAAGGCACTGGAAATCTATCGCACCGGCCATCTGGAACATTCCGCGCATTATGCCTCCGCACTGGCGGGCTTCGCGCAGGTGTGCTTTGCCGAGAGACGGCATGCGGATGCGGTTACTGGATACCGGCATGCGCTGGCCGTGATCGAGGAATGTTACGGCAAGGACACCGATTACTGGCGTATCACCGCCGACAATCTGCGGCAGGCCGAGGAAGCGGCGGCGCAGGCCGGGGTGACAGTTGACAATGCGGGTGTTGCTGGCGATGCAGGCGCGCTGCCCCAGTCCGGCTCGCGGCTGCCGAACAGCCCGGCACAGGGCAAGACCGGTGCGAACGCGGCATCTTCCCCATCCACCGTTTCGGTGTCGACCGGTTCTGCGGGCGCGGCCGAGGCCGTTTCCGCATGCCCGGTGTCCGGACTGAAGCTGGCCCGCGCGTTCTGGACGCAGATGGGCAAGCCGATGATTGCGGCGAAGTATCCGCAGTATACCGGGCGTATCGCCGCCGGTCTGGTGGGTCATGGCTCGGAATGCTACGGATTCGATGATGCGTATTCGCAGGACCACGATTTCGGCCCGCGCTTCTGCCTGTGGCTTACGGATGAGGATTACGCGGCGATCGGCGAGCAACTTGAGGTCGATTACGAGGCACTGCCGCGCAAGTTCAGCGTGGATGCACAAGGCCGCGTGACGTTCGAGGCGCATGCCAGGTCCGATGCTTCCGGGGCATTCCCCTCCGCAGGTGCAGGCTCCACCGTCATACCCGATGCGGCAAACGCACCCACCCCCGGCACCGCTACGGACGATACCGCCACTGCCGAGTCAGGCGCGGCGTCCTCTGATGTGGCGGAAGCGATGACGACTCCGATTGATGCACCGCTCTCCCCCGTCACGCCGCGCGCACAGGGCGCGAATCGCCGTGACGGCGTGTTCCGCATCGGTGACTTCTTTGAGTCGATCACCGGGTATCGCACTGCGCCGGCGCAGACCGCGCCGCATGAGTGGCTAATGCTTCAGGAATCGACCTTGGCCGCCGCCACCAATGGCGAGGTGTTCGCCGATCCCACCGGTCTGTTTTCCAAGACGCGCCAAGGGTTCAAGAACATGCCCGACGATGTGCGGCTCGCGCTGATCTCCAAGCGACTCGGCATGATCGCCCAGGCCGGTCAATATAATCTGCCGCGTTCGTTGAAGCGCGGCGACGGCGCGGCCGCATGGCTGTCCATCCACGAGTTCGTGCAGGCCACCGCCTCGTTGGTGTTCCTGGTTAACGTGCCGATGGTGGTGGGCTATATGCCGTATTACAAGTGGCAGTTCGCAGCATTGCGCAAGCTGTCTGGCTCGATGTTCGCGCTGTTGCCGAACGTGGGCGAACAGTTGGAAACCGTGATGCGATTGAGTTCGGCAGCCTGCTATGGCGGGGCCGGATTTGGCGAAGGCGGCAAGGGCGCGGCTCCAGCAATCGAGAAAATCAACGATATTGTGGAGCAGATTGCGGTGGATATCGTCAAGGAACTCAAACGCGAACACCTGACCACGTCCGGCGAGACCTTCCTCGAATGGCAGCGCCCGTATGTCGAGGACCACATCGCCTCTGATGATCCGGTGCTTAAAAGTTTGTAGATTCAAGCTCCCTCTGCCACGGCTTCGCCGTGCCACCTCCCTCATCAGAGGGAGGTATCAGTGAAAGGAACGTCGATGACCAACGAACTGACTGATGATGAACTGCGCGAGGCTATTGTGCGTCATGAATGGGATCAGTTCCAGCGCACCAACAATGAGGGTGGACGCGCGGCATGCCAAGGCAACTGGCCGGTGTTCCACCAGATGCGGCTGGCCCAGTTCCTCACATGGGAGCGGCCATTACTCACCAGCTATGCCGCTGATCTTGACGCGGCCGACCACGTGGGCCGCAACCTCGTGACCGAAAAATACGGCCGCATGATGGCCTCCACCGCACCGGAAAATTTCACGAAGAACATAGAGCCGTATATTCCGCGTCCCTCTGAAGAGCGCGTGGCCCGTCAGGAACAGGTCATCGCCCAGCAGGTCGCCTGGGCCAAGGATTTCCGCGAGCGCTACCCCAAGCTCGGCGAGGCGATGCGCGTACTCACCACCACCGAAGACACACCATCTGCCACCTCATTCGAAACCTATCTGCGCGGCGAGCTTGGTACGTATTCCGAACGGACCTTCCAGCTCTACGAGGTGATGATTAGCGAGCGCGCCGCAGCCAGCCCGCAACGCAATATCACTGAGGAAACCTTGTTGCACACAGTCCAGCTCGGCGGTTTCGACACTTTGGATGAGGCTGAAGCCGCTCAGCGCTGACGACAGTGCCTCCACGCCGTCACGCCCCATCCACCTTCCCGAATTTGTGACGCTCACGGCGACTCAGTGGCACATATTCGGGAAGGAGCCGGTAACGACCGTGAATATCACAGACTGAACAACCCCCAGAAAGACAATATCGTCAATGTGACAAGTGCAGCCAGTGTCACCATCACGCAAATGACACGACGCACGCCGATAATGCTGGCGCGATACCGCCACATACGTTCCAGTTCCCACGCGAACAGCACGACCAACAGCACGGTCAGCACCTGCAATGCCCTCCACCCAAGGGCAAACAGCCGCGGTTGAGGCATAACCAATACAGCCGATACGCCTACGGCGCTCATATAGCCGTACAACAGCCCAGTAATCACCATCACCGCTGTGCCGATACCGGCAGATAAGCCGGCAATGCCGTGCAACATGCGCCGCTGGGCGGCCCCCAGCTCACTCGGCGTCGCATGCACGGCCCGCACAGTCGCCACACTACGTCGCCCGGCCAGCAACGTCTGTAGCCAAGAAAACACAGTCAAGCCAATACCTAATATCGCCGCCATCACGATCAGCACGGGCCCTGCCACCATCAGACCGGCCAGCACGCCAAGCGAGCCGACGATACCGGATCCGGTACATTGCGACGCGGCGAAGCGCTGGTGAGGTGTTGCACCGGCGACTTGAGGCGTTGCCCATCCTTCGGCTTTGGTTCCGGCAGTCACACCGTTCACCCAATTTTCCAGCGCTTGCGTATAGCCTTCGGCCAATGGCAGGTTCGGGGTGAATAAGCCCTCACCAGCCCGCATCTGATGGTTGCCGGCAAAATAGCGTACGGTGACGTTCTCGTTGCCGGACTTGTTGGCCGTAGCGATGATCCGCTGCGCCCCCTGTTCGATGGGCATGGCCGTATCGTAGGTGCCGTAGTTCACCAGCACCGGCATGGTGAGGGATTTCAGATACCGGTCGGCATCAAAGTCGGCATAGGCTAGATCAAATGGCGCGTAGTCCAGCGACATCAATTTGGCCATGTCTTTGACCACGGGCTTGGGCGCGCCGGCCTCATGCGTATAGGCGCTGACAGCCATGGCCATTTGCTCACGTCCATTGAACACCGGTGCGGATGTAAGTACGGCAAAGGCAATGTCTTGCCGTTTCGAGGTTAGAATCGTGGCGATCCAGGTGCCTTCGGATTCGGCGTAGATGCCGGTTTTGGCGGGGTCCACGCCGATTCTGCCACGCAACACGTCGAGCGAACGCCCGTATTCGCGAGCAAAACGCGGGTAGTCGCGATGCAGCACGGTGTAGTTGTCGTTGCGCTTGGCCGGCACCAAGGTCACGATACCGGCAGAGGCCATGGCGTTGGCGATATCGCCGAAATCCTCGGCACCACTGGTACCGGACCCGTGAATGAACAGACAAGCCGGGCGTGGCCCGGGAGCGTCGACCGGTTCACGTAGTACGGCGGGTAGCGTGATGCCGTCGCCGGTCTTGATGGATAGTCGGGTTTTACGCGTACGATATCGCCCCTCGTGGGGAATGTTCGCATGGGCAGGGGTGATGGTGGTGTCGGCAGAAGCGATAACGATGTGCTTGGTGTAGGGCCGTGTGTTCCATTGCGGCATCATCGCCCAGCCAAGTGTGGCGAATACCAGCGTCATCGCCATCGCGGTGGCGATGACGCTCGCTACCCGCCGCACCGAAATCCGCTTCATAGTTACTATGCCTCCCCCATCAGCATAGAACAGTCGGCTCTTATCGGTCGGCTCCCGTCATAATGTGCTTCTACTGGGACCGTAATGCAATGGTTGTAACACTATTTTCTCTTCTTGACGGCACCGACTATGGCCCATACAACGGCCACTATTACCAGAATCAGTCCCACTACGGCGCAAATAATAGCCGTCAGCAATTGCGGATTCGGCGAGAACAGCGAAATCATCCGATCCGGAGATATGTACCCGAAAACCAGCGCGATCACGCCGATAATCACGCCTAATAGTCCGAATACCACAGTAGGCGCGCTGGTGCTCTGTTTCTGGATGTTCTTGGCATTCTGGACATCCTTAGCATTCTGGACGTTCTTGGCGCTCCCCCCAGGCTGGCATGGTTTGCCGGCGGTCTGAGACTGCTCATAGGGAGGTCGTGCTGAAGATGCTGCGTACATCGGCACATCATCGGCAGATGGAACCGGCCCACCATCTCCCTCCACGGCATCGGCAACTGTTTCCTGGGCAATCCGATTTGTGGTTGGTTCGATGGGCGATGGAGAGGCAGTATCCACATCCGAGACCGACGCATCCGCATGATTGTCGGGGACGGGCAGCACAGCCGTTTCGTCATCATCCGCTGCGGATGGCAGCACCGTGGTATCGGTTCGGTCATCGACGGTCACCATGGTTGTGGTCGCGGTGGTCGCGTCGGTTTCGGAAGGTATGGCCGTGGTCGGTGTCGCATCCTCGATGGAGGCGAATTCCTTGGTTTCATCAGTCATGATTCCATCTCCTAGTTGCAACGGCTTGATCATTCCGATTGTTCGGTTGTGTTCTTGCTTGTACTGTTGCCGTCGTATATATCGGCAAGCGGCTGGAACGTAGAGCCTTCCCAATCGGAGGCGTACACCACGTTGACACGTGCTTCCACCACATAGGGAATATTGATTTTTAATTCTGGGCCGTTGTCCGGCATGGCGGATTCCTTATACAACCATTCGTGATCAGGCCCATTGGTGGCACTTTCAGCTTCGAAGAAAACAAAGCTTGGACCCATGTAGTTGTTGTATACCATCTCGTATTTGCCGCCAACGTCACTCGAAGTGGAGTAGTAGGAGTCGGCGGTGCCGAAGGCGTAAGTGCAGGAATCCGGCAGAACGATATGCACTTGCGCCTGTGTTGCGGCTATGGTGATGGTACCGACCGGGCAATTACTGATGGAAGTTTTGCCATCCAGCATCTTCACCGTGTGCGGTCCATGTGTCTTGTCCCAATCGGACCAATCAATGATTGCCTGATCGGTGTTGTAGTTTTCACCGCTGAACGCCACACCTTGCTGCAATGTTTCGAACGTGGCATCGCTGGCATCGGCAACGAAGATGCCATCCTTTTGTACATCGTTCATGCCGTCGCTGTTTCTCGCACTGACAGATTGGCTCAGTGAAACAACAGTATTGATGCCGCTGGCACCAAGATCACGGTAGTACACGCCATACGTGCCTGAAACGATGGTCATGCAGAGCGCGCATCCACCGGCAACCAGTCCGAGAGGAATCAGACCACCGGTACGCCGTCCTCTGAATCCGAGAATGATGACCACCAGCCCCATCACTATGCATACTGCGGCAATCCAGATGGTGCTCAGACGCATAATGCCGATAATGCCCATGTCGTTTACCCAAATCAGTCCCATCAGACCGGCAAAGGAGAGGAAGGTAAGGCCCAGTATGCTCAAGACCACGATTGGGCCCGCCGGCTTGCGGCGCTTGGACTCGGTGGGGGCATAGGCCGTCGCATTCATACGGTCGGGGGCAAACGGCCCGTTGGGTACTGTGCCGGGCATCGCGCTGGGCACTGTGCCCGGCATCACGCTGGGCATCGACTGATAGACAGGCTGTGAAACAGGCTGTGAAACACTAGTCTCGGTTCGTGAAACAGGTTGTGAAACAGGTTGCGGAGCTGAATACAAAGGAGATTGAGGGACCGGTTGCGCGGCTGGATATGAGACAGGCTGTGGAGCTGGATATGACACAGGCTGTGAAACCGGTCGCGGCGCAGATGCCCCGAATCCGTACCCTTCCTGCTGGCGAATGCCGCTTTTGGCCAACAACCAAAGCGCTAAGGCGGCGAGCGCAATACAAACCCACCCCGCACCTGGAATCACGATTGCCACGGCGAGGAACAGGAAGCATCCAAGACAATTCCAGTCCCATTGGCCGGCAATGAGGTCCTCGGCCAAGATGTGCCCATCGCGTACATCCGGCATCAGAAACCAGCCGAGTGCGTACAGAGCTGCGCCAAAACCGAAGAACAATGTACATACAATCACCAACGCACGTACTAGTGTGGGGCTCCAGCCAAGCCGTAAAGCGATGCCGCTGCATACGCCGCCGATCCACCGGTCATCGCCGCGAACCAGTCCACTGGATCGCACCCAAGTGAAGAAGCGTCGCGATGTCTTGTTTTTTTGCGGATCAGGCTGCGGCTGTGGCTGATACGGATTCGCGTTTGGATTGCTCATGATTCCATTACACCGCCCGACCACTGCCACAACGCTCGGGGAACACCCTGATTGTTCCCTGAACACCGGGTAAAACCCCGGCCGCAACGCCCTGAGCGCGGCACAATAGGAGTATGACGTCATCTCCCGAACCATTGCTGCCCGCGCGCATGCCGCTGATGCGCCCCCGGCAGGGCCGTTGGCTCACCGGTGTGTGCAAGGGCATCGCCCTGCACTTGGGCATCGGCGTGGCATGGATTCGGATTGCGTTCATCGCTCTGACCTTCCTCTACGGCGCAGGCATCATCGCTTATGTATTCCTGTGGGTGTTCATGCCCGCCGGAGACCCGGTGACGGCTGCGGCTCGCACAGTGCCCGTTGATCAGGCGCCGCTTGCGCGAGGCAATCAGCCACTTGACGCTCATGACGACGAATCGGCTGCCGCACCGGAATCATTGTCCGAGGCCATCCAACGTGCTCCGAAACCGGCCGTTGTGGCATTGGCCGGTTTCGCGTTGATGGCCACCGGACTGCTGCTCACCAGCACCGGTGCGGATGTCCAGATTGTGCTTCCGCTGCTGGTAGGGTTGGGCGGCATCGCACTGGCATGGATGAATCTTAGTCCGCGAGGCACGCAGCTGTTGTCTATGTTGGGCGGCATCGCACTGATTTTCATGGGATGGGCATTGTATGTGCATAATGTCAGCATTCCCGGGTGGGGCAGCTCTCCTCGACGCATTGTTGCCAGCGGATTCGTGATGATCGTCGGTATCGTGGTGGCGGTGATGCCGTGGGCGAACGCGATGCTGCAACGACTCACCCACGAGCAGGCATTGAAGGAGCGCGAAGAGGAGCGCGCGGACATGACCGCCCATCTGCATGATGGCGTGCTGCAAACGTTGGCGCTGATTCAGCTGCACTCCGAGGAACCGACCACCGTATTCGCCCTGGCGCGTAGCCAAGAGCGCGAGCTGCGCGAGTGGCTGTATCAGGAACGTTCCACATCGGATCGTTCGGTGGGAGCCGGATTGAAGCAGATCGCCGCCGAAGTGGAGGACGAGCACGGCAAGCCGATTGAGGTGGTCACCGTGGGCGACGCGCGGCCGAGCGCCCAGACCGATGCGCTGCTGGACGCCACCCGTCAGGCGTTGGTCAATGCGGTCACGCATGGCGGCGAGCCGGTGTCTTTGTATTGCGAGGCCAGCGACACGATGGTTGAAGTGTTCGTGCGCGACCATGGCGAAGGCTTCGATATGGACGCCATTCCGCCCGACCGGCTGGGCATCCGCGAATCGATTACCGGCCGCATCAAACGGCGCGGCGGTACAGTGGAGATAGTGTCCAGGGCCGGCTGGGGCACCGAGGTCAGAATGCATATGCCGATCGCGCTGAAAGCGGCGCAGGGAGAACATCGATGAGCGAGAACGAGACAGCCAAGATTCGTGTGGCCGTGGTCGATGACCATGAGATGTTCCGTGCGGGCGTAATCGCCACATTGCGCGATTCCTTCGATATCGTCGGCCAAGCGGCGGACGTGCCCGGTTCGGTGGCGATGATCGCACAGACCAAGCCGCAGGTGGTGTTGCTGGATGTGCATGTGCCCGGCGGTGAAGGTGGCGGCGGTGCCGAGATCCTCGCCAAATCGCGCCCCTACTCCCCTACCACTGTGTTTCTGGCGTTGTCGGTTTCGGATGCGCCGCAGGATGTGGGGGCGGTGATTCGCGCCGGCGCCCAGGGCTATGTGACCAAGACGATTACCGGCGCTGATTTGATTTCATCCATCAAGCAGGTGCATGAGGGCTATGCCGTGTTCTCGCCAAAACTGGCCGGTTTTGTGCTTTCGGCCTTTCAGGGTGTGCCGGCGGCGGGGTCTGATGGCGGCGCTGATGGTGCGGCACGGGCTCATGATGAGGAGCTGGACCGGCTGTCCGCCCGCGAGCAGGAGGTCATGCGGCTGATCGCGCGTGGTTACACGTATAAAGAGGTGGCGGCCGAACTGTTCATTTCGATCAAGACGGTCGAAACGCACGTGAGCTCGGTGCTGCGAAAGCTTCAGCTTTCGAATCGCACCGAGCTCACCCGCTGGGCCGCCGATAGGCGCATTGTGTGATAAACGACAGATGAGCTCCCCCATCAGAGGGAGCTCATCTGCTCATATCACTCGGCGTCGCGGAAACCGTTGGGGTTCTTGGTCTGCCAGTTGAGGGAGGAGGCGGCCATGTCGTCGATGGTCAGCTCGGCCTTCCAGCCAAGCTCCTTCTCCGCCTTGGAAGCGTCGGCGTAGCAGGCGGCGATGTCACCGGGGCGACGCGGCTTGATCGTGTACGGAATCGGATGACCGGCGGCCTTCTCGTAAGCCTTGATGACCTCAAGCACGGAGTAGCCGTGGCCGGTACCCAGGTTGTAGACGAACACGCCTTCCTTGTCGATGTGGTCAATGACGGCCACGTGACCCTTGGCCAGGTCGACCACGTGGATGTAGTCACGCACACT
>ERZ894196.594-NODE-594-length-10920-cov-49.483295_pt1 | contig 10920 bp, 9 predicted proteins | sample MGYA00380284_ERZ894196 | MGnify/ENA primary metagenome ERZ894196 (study PRJEB32331, sample SAMN06328427) | human gut metagenome | biome: human gut microbiome; feature: stool | host: Homo sapiens | collected 2011-10-21 ...
TATATGATGTCGCATAATACTGAATATGCCCCCGCAGACTTGGGGCTAAATATTCTGTCTCCAGCTTTTTTCTTATACCGCTCCAGCTTGACATTCTCTCTTCTCCAAAAATTTATCAATCACTATTTTCTACAAAACCTCCCTGCAAGATGATGGGATGTCTTCCAAACAATTTATATGACAGGAGTTTTTGTCCTGTAAAATCTCTAAAATACGGTATTCTCAACCTTTTTGTCACAGAAACACATTGGTTACCGTCATTCCCACTCTTCATATAAAGTCTGCTGCCCATTATATAATTTGACTTATAAGTCGTTGGGGAAGAAAACGTTTATAAAAACAGTCGCATAATCTAATATTTATTCTTGTAGTTCTACAAAAAAATCCTTATAAACACTGGATATTTCTTTTAGTTTTTCACTCATTAAAGGACCTAAATATTTAAAAATCTCATCAACTAATTCGTCTCCGGCTCTCCCAACTATTCTTCCACTTAATTTTTTAAGAATGGAAGAGAGTATTCCCTTAAATCCCAATTCCTCCCTTGCACCACATTTAACTAATGCTTCCGTTATTCTCTTTCGTGATTCATTCGGAATCATATCTTCAAATATGGTGATATAAGCTTCCTCTGATAATTTAATCAATTCAGCAGAAAAGGAACCATCCGTAATGTATCCCAATCTTTTAAGTTTCCACCTCAAATGATCTGATAATAATGGATTACTAATTTCAATTGCAATTTTATCATTTTCCTTAAAGAAAATAGGGGTAGACAGTAACTCCCTTAATTCTTTATCCAGCATTTCTTCTGATGAGTTACGCATTTTAGCTTCATATAATAGATTTCTTGCCTTTGCTCTGGTCACTTTCAAATTGGACACGATATCATATAAATCAGGATCTTTCTCTATAATCTTTAAATCTTGCAGCTTCATAAAAAGCAATATATCGAAATCCCTTTTAGACATAGACCCATACGCAGGGTTCATATAGGCAGTGATTAATTCTTTAAAAACTCTTTTCACTTCTTTGGAGTCAACCCCATCAATTCGATCTACAAACATCATATCCCCCCTCTGTCATTTAATATAAAGCCCATTTTCTTAGCAGGTCTATGAAAAACAAGTCACCTGCTTCATGCTCAGCAGAATTAAAACTCTGTAATATTTTCAGAGATATATCTATATGATTTATCCAATTCACCCGATAAACCGGGATTTATCTATACTCCTTCAGCAAATAGTGACCATTACATTACCATTTACTTCTAATATTTTCTTATAGAAGTCTTTCAGATTCTGAAAGTAATCCATTAGTTCTTCTTTTATTTCATCCGTTTCTTCTTCATAATTCCAAATGTCCGGATATATATTTGCTTTTTTGCATTCTTTCATACTGAAATTTTCCATGGCTTTTTCTATATCAAAATGATCAAGAGCAAAAACTATATCTTTAACCCTCGACTTTTCTGTATAAGATATAAACTCTTCCACACCTTCAATAGAAGACACACCTACAACCGCTTCACTAAAAGGGTTGTTTTTTATAGGCTCACTGCTGCTTGCTCCTGTAAGCACGAAATGAAGTGCATCCCACATCTTATCTAAATCAAGGAGTATTTCTACATCCCCATTCTGCTCTTCTGTCTCCTCAAAAGTTTCATTTTCTTCTGAATAGAAAGCTTTAAGCTCCTTTAGATTTTTATCACTTAAATATTTATAATTTGCTATTATTCCCATTTTTACTCCCTTCCATATACTGTGATTTGTTTTCTGTTTTTTATGATTATCGACAAATTTTATGGGAGGGTGAACAAACATACCGCTACTTCCTCGATATGGAGCACCCCTATATCTCCTCCCATCCTCCTGCCTGCCCATCATATTTTGCAAACTCACCGGTATCCGTAAACTCAGATGCTGTCAGTCCCACTTCAAAAATACAATTAAAATCATTTGAAGTTGAAAAATACAATGCACTGTCTGTCAGAAACGCTTCTCCAAAATCAGCATGTTCAAATCTTTTCCCGTCGCTGTTCTTCCCTACCGGTTTATACTGATACTTCAACAAACGGTTTTCCAATGCTGACTGCTGCTCCAGTGTGAATTTTTCCAGATTCTCCTCCTTTTCAAAGAAATCGGGTTGTGCCAACTGCTGTTCTTTTTGTTTTGTTTTAACAGAGAACAAAGAGATTGTGTAACTCATTTACGATCCTTCTCCTTATAAATATTATAATTTACCTATCACTTCACTATTTCCACAAAAGTCTCCCACCAAAATGATGGAAGACTTTTTAAATAATTTATCACCTTATTTTTCTTCGGTCAATGAGTGCAACTCCGTAAACTCGCTCAATTCAACAACTCCCTTTTAGACCTACTGGTGTTAGTATAAATTAGTGGACACATAAAATTGCGGCTTTTATGCCACACTCCCCGCATGCACTTCATCCGGGGTCTGATAGCCAAGGCTACTATGCTTTCTCCTGTGATTGTACCATGACTCAATATATTCGAAGATACTCTGATAGGCATCTTTTGAATCCTTATACGTTTTACAATACACTTCTTCCTTTTTTAGCAAAGAATGAAATGATTCAATACAAGCATTATCGTAAGGACGACCTTTTCGACTGAATGAATGCCGTATTTTATGATTTGTAAAATATCGTTCAAATAATTCACTTGTATACTGCGTTCCTAAACCGCTTTTAATAATGATTCCTTTCGTATCAGAAACATTCATGCAAGCATTACGCACAGCCTTTACAGCAAGTTCAGCAGTCATTGATGTATCATATAAGCCTTCCCAATAATCCTGCGACTATATAAATCCATTACTGATGCCAGATATGTCCAACCGTCTTTTGGTGTGAATATACAGGTAATATCTGTACACCATTTTTGGTTAATGCCGGTCGCTGTAAAATCCTGATTTAATATGTTTTCTTTTTCATCGATAGGGACATTGTTTGAGACATGATGGTATTTCTTGATGACGATAGAACGAATTCCCATAGCAGCCATTCTTCGCTGCACACGTTTCAAACTGACATGCCAGCCTCTGTCATGAAGGTCATCACAGATCTTTGGCGCTCCGTAACGGCAATTTGTATCGTAATAGATTGCCCAAATATCTGCATCTAACTTTTGATTTTCAATTTCCCGATTAGAAAGAACATGGTGAATACATTTATAAAAGGTGCTGCGATTCATATTGAGTACCTTACACATAAGTTTGATGGGATACTTATCTTGATATGCTGTTATGAAAGTAATGATTGCGGTTATTGTTCTTTGGCGAATATGGCTGTAGCCTTTTTTAATATTTCATTTTCCAGTTTAAGTTCATGTGTTTTCTTTATAAAAAAAATCAATTTTATAAGAATCTACATTGAAAATATTTTTTATTTAATATACGAAGATTTAAAAATCATTAATATTTGTTCTTGTTAGCAAATCATATATTTTTTTTGCACCTGATCTACTTGAAGATATTGAATTAATATCTATTGAATCAAATTTTAATTCTTCAATTAATCCCATAAATTGAACTTTATATTTATTTATTAGTTCTTTGTTAATATACGAATCTTCACTATTCATATTAACACCAACCCATGTATGGTCTACTATATTTTCATCATTTTTTAATCTACTAAAAAGCAATTTAAATATATATAATGATGCTATAAATCCAATAGTTTTGAAAATAATTGTATCTTCTTTAAAGTGTTTTCGAATTATTTCTATCCAAGCATTATAAAATCCAATAAGTTTTGCTTGAATATCATATAAATTATCATCATAAAAGTATTTTCTTAATATAAGTTTTCCATCGTTTATATTTTGAATTGCTTGTCCATTTTTAATCAATCCATTATCCTGGGCTATATTTTTACTTATCATAGGTATTAATTCATCAACCAAAGTAGCTTGCGATACATACTGTTTTATACTTTTACCGTCTTCATTAAAACTATCAGTCTTATAACCTAGCATTTTAATTCTACCTTTTAAAACTGAAATTTCCACTGAATTTAAAGCTTGAACAATTTCATGCGAAAATTTTTCTACAGTCATTTCATCAGTTAAACCATATAGATCATAAACTAATGATTTTGAAACCTGTTTTTGATTTCGGTTTATTATTGAAAAAATTTCTGCATCTTGATAAGCCTCAGTATCAAATACAAACATAACTAATAAATCAAACTCTTGTGCCATACCTGATTCATCTATTCCAGATAACCTATGTTGACCATCAACTATAGAAAGAAATTTTTTATCCTGAATAATTTTTCCATCATCAATCTCTAAAAATCCAGACTCAATATTCGTATACTCCATTTTTGTATTACTCTCAGAATAAAAATTAAAATAATTGCTATCTGCAGATAAAATTATTGGGGTTGGAAACATAGCCGACTTTTCTTCGCAATACTTAGCTATTTCTTTAACCCTACTCATATTTAATTTTCTCTGTATTCCTGTTGAATTATACGGAGTCCTTGTATCAGATTGAGATATAGGGATTAGTATATTCGCATTAATTTTCGAAACATAAAACCTGCCAGCTGGCTGATCTATTGTAATAAAATTAAATTTCATTATCTCTTTTCCTCCTCAAATTCTTTATAAGCATGGTCGCATGTATTCAAATACTTTTGCATTAAGCCATTGTAATTAAAAAGTAAGTTCAATAACTCTTTGTCACTATCTACCAGCTGAGCATTTGTAAATAATTCTTTTTTTATTTCATTCAATTTATCCCTCAATAAATCTTCGTCTTCCAAAGCAACTATTGAAACATTAATATTATCAATAGTTGCTAATTCACCTAAATTTTTTATTTCTGGCAAAAAGTCTTTAAAAATGTACTTTTTTGTTTCTTCAAAAAACTCTCTTAATTTCTCCAGTCCTTCACTGCATTGATTTATAACTGACTTTGCAGTATCCCTATTATGTATTATATTGCTATAAAATTGAGAATATTTTTTGTTAAGTTCTTTAGTTTTATTTAACTTTTCTTCAAAAGCTTTTTTTGCCTTTTTTTTATTTTCTTTTTTTTCATTATCTTTCATCATTCGTAAGCGATGGTAGGCATCCAAATTTTCTGGTTTTATGTCTATAACTTTAAGCACAATAAAAGACAAAATCAAGCTTGGAATGGCAAGTATAGACTCTATAGAATTAAATATATCACGACTTTCTTTACAAAAATAAAACAAGATACTTATTAAAATTGTAATGATAAGTAGCATTACCAACGCTTTACAATTCTTTTTAAAAAAAATTTTCATTTATACGCTCCCGTAGCCTCTTTTATCATCCCATCATGCCAATCTAACGTCTCTAATGGCATTTCATGATACTTATCAAAGACTTCATACAGATACTTATACTTAACTTTATTTTCAATTATTTTCTTAAGAGAATCTGTATCCATTGAAATAATCTTCATACCTGTAATAGTTTCTTCATCTCTGGTGTATGGAATTATCTTTCTATATCTAAAATCTGAGATTACATTTTTATCTAAGTATGTGCTAACAAATAGGCTGTAATCAAACGGATTATTAAATCGAATCCTATAATCGCCTAAATGTCTTGAAACAGGCTCCATTTCCATTCTTCTTTGATTATTTCCATCTGCAAGGGTTGCTTCAAGCAATAATGAATGTTTCGGATAAGAGGTACACGCTTCATATTCATATATAATGTCTGCATAACCTCCAGCTGCATGTGTCTTAGGCAATAAATTGGCTTCTAATGATAGCTTCATGAAATCCAAAATATTTCCTTGTCTTTCACTCACTTTGTACCATATAATTCCCAAAATATATTCAAAAATAGTCGGTATTGCAGCCTCATCTGTAACAATTTCTTCTATTCGCTTATCATCTCGTGTTTCAAAACAATTTAGTAACTCTATAAGCACAGAATCATTAAATTTCTTATCAATCAAAGTATTAAATCTTCTGTATCGTTCATCATTTACATAAGTTGCAGCTTGTTCCGGACTCTTAATTGTAATTCCTAAATCTTTACTTAAAGCTGCATATACTTTGCTAATATCTAACTTGAATGCTTCTGATATAGTTTCAAGTGAGGCATCAGCTCTGAGATTATTATCTCTACTAAAAGTTTCTGTATACAGAACATCAATAATTTCTTTAAAATAATACTTTGGTATCATATCCAACTTAATCATACGATCTTCAAAAATTAGAGTATCTGTAATATTAAAATATCTTCTATTTAAATCAAAATAATCAGATAAAGTCGCCATTGCTTTAAAAACATGTAAATATTTGAAAAACACTTCTTTTAGTTCTGTTTCATTTTTACAGTTTATAAATGGGCATTGTTTGTGAATTGAAGACTTCCCATTTTTTCTTACAACACTAATATTGGTTGTTTTAAATAGTAAACTTCTCCACAATGTTCCAGGTTTTTGATTTATATTCTTTGCAGAATTTAATAGTGATTCATAAATGTTTTCGCCATCAAGAAATACCTTCTTTAAATTCTCATATAATTTATAGTACGGCTTGTCATAGCTTCTACTTTTACGATTCATTCCCACTAAACATATTAAATTTTCATCAACATAAGAGGTTATAAATTCTTCTTGTGCAAGTTTATAGTTATCCATTTGCATAAGCCTCTTATAAATTATTTCTTCCGGCAAAATTTTACCTTCTCGATATAATTTAATATCCGATATAATTTGTTTTGCACTTTCGTCATCTCTAATTAGCGGAACAAAATAAGTAAACTCGTCATAACTTAAAAACTCAAGTTCCGTCAGGCACTTTACAACCGCAATAAACGGTCTAACGATACTACCACTTACATCTATACTGGTTTTAAGAAGCTGTTTTAGATAGATAAAACTATCTCTATTAATATTAAACACATTATTGGTTTCAAAATCCCCACTACTTGTTATTTTAAGGAGTTCTCTTCCTGCATCCGTAATCAATCTATCTTCTGTAATTAAACCAATATCAACCAATCCTGATGTTTTTTCTCTAGCATCTTTGTCTTTTCTTTTTGCTTCTCCTGTTAGTAAAGCTCTATCTTTCATAAAATCATAATATTTTTCTTGCAATTCATTGTTCCAATACCAGTTGGATTTCTTTATGACTTCATTATAAAACTCATCAAGAAGCGACAACTGTGCCTCGATTTTTAAATTTAGTTTTGCAGTTCTAAAACTTGTAGTTCCTATAACCCAACAAAAACTTTGGTATGGAATACTTTTATTCGCCATTTACTTATTCCTCCAATTCAAAGGATAATTAGTAATCAAAACTTCTTCGGATATACTATTTTTATTTTTTCTGTGATAATTACTGTTTGAATAACTTTTATTCAGACTATTGCAGTAATACCCCTTACTTTCAATCCAATTATATAAAATATCATTTCTTTTATTTTTACTTTCCAAAACATTAGACAAAGCAAAACTAAAACCTTTTTCATTGGCTTCGTCCAAAAATTCAAGTAAAGCTTTTTCTTCTATTTCAGTCCACATTCCATTTTCATTATATGTTGCATTTGTAATCAAATAAGGTGGATCACAATAAATAAAAGTCTCCTGAGAAAAATCATCTAATGAAATTTCTCTAAAATCCTTTTTCATAAACTGGACATCTTTACTTTTTAATTCTTCAGAAAATAACACAAGCTTACTTTTCATTTTAGAATTAAAATCCCTCTTCCCCACAGGAAGATTAAACAACCCTTTTCGATTAAAACGAATTTGATTATTAAAAGAGAAAACCATCAACACATATAACATTGAGTAATCTGTTTCTCCGGCAAGGACTTTAGCATTAAAATCATCTCTTAATTTGAGAAATCTTCCTTTATTGTATTCGGCTAAGCCTCTACTACTATCACAATCATAATAAGAATATCCATATAACGATGTGTTGGATAAACCATATCCATCAATAATATTGTCTATTTGTTTTAATAAAATGTTAGTATCAGTATCTTTGATAAATTTAATTAAATCTATTAATTTTTCATTTAAATCATTAAAAATCACCTTCGAAGAAGATGAATTTATTCCAACATTTCCTCCTCCGGCAAATAAATCTAAAAACACGTCCTTTTCCAAAAATAAAGGTTGTAACTGTTCCAATAGCTTGAATTTTCCGCCAATATAATTAAATGGACAAGATATATTTATTGTCTTCTTTTCTTCACTAAATACTTCACATAAAAATAATCTTTCTTTATTGTCTTTTATATCTGATTTTCCAGTCGAAAAACTCTTATAGTCCGATTCAAATATAGTAACTTTCCCCTTTTTACTAAGAATTCTCATAATATCTGCATCTGATATTTTCGCATTCGACCTATCATTTCCCTTGTCAGACATATTGTTATATGAAAGTAAGATATACTTTGTATCAGCCCTTTCAATAAGTTCTTCAAATGCTTTTGTAGCCGTAATCATGCAGTAATCACTTTTAAGTGAAGTCCTATCCATCTTTCTTGCAACCCCATAAACTTCAGGTTTTTCCCATCTTGCCACATTTTCAAGTAAATGATATGCATCGCAATACTGCCTTGAATTATATGGAGGATCCAAGTACAACAAATCACCCTTAATACTTTTAATAAGTTTATTCGCATCTAAGTTATAACAAATATTATTAGGATTTATCGTTTCTCCAGGTAATAAAACATTCAATACTAATTTTTTCTCAAAATCAACATTTTTTCTATATGCATCGTAGTGTCCAACTGTGTTTGCAATCTTATCCATTGCATATAGAAGCGATGTAATCAATATGGCATATTCCTTAAAATTTATTTCTTTGTTTTTATACTTTGCTTCTATATCTTCTCTTATATATCCTATCTTGCTACAATCATCAGCAGAAAAGAATGTATCTGCGAAATTTTCTCGCATATAATTATTTTCTTTTGTTTTAACTTGATTATAGTCGTATATAAGCTCAATTATCTTTTTGCTTGAATATTTTTCATATCCAAACCATGCATAATTGGAAATATAATTACTATACAGCAAATCATTTGTGATAAGCATTTTATCCTTAAAAGTATTCGCAACTGCACCAGTTCCACTAAATATGTCAATAACAATATTTACACCTTTACAATTTTCATCAACTGTTTTTCTTATAAAGTCAGAAAGGGAATATTTATTCCCTAAATATCTTCTATTATTTATAAATGACTGCTTTAGCCCTAGTTTAGATATTAAGGAATCTGTGTCATCTTTATCTTGTAAATTATCTATATGCAAAATTCTTTTTATAGTTTCAACTGTATTTTCATCCCAAAAGTATCTTCCTGTTTCACTTCTCGGAATTAAAACGTTTTCTTTATCTATCAATTTATATAAATATGACCTAGAAATATCTAACTCTCTTATTACATCACCAACATTAAGACCTGCCATCATTACCCCCTCCTGCCACATTTTCATCCATATAGTAGACATTATATCATATTTTTCACACTTATTTTACATTTTATAAGTAATAAAACGATGCTAATTGCATCAAAAAATCACCTAAGGAATAATTCTTTAGATGATTTTTGATGCAATTATAAATCCTACAGAATGGTTGTCCAAAAACAATTTTTTACTATTATTCCCACTCAATCGTGCTCGGCGGCTTGGATGTGATATCGTAGACCACTCTGTTGACACCTTTGACTTCATTGCAGATTCTTCTGCTCATTTCGTCAAGGACTTCCCAGGGGAATCGGAAGTAGTCGGCGGTCATACCGTCGGAGCTTGTGACAGCTCTGATACCTACGGTGTAATCGTATGTTCTTTCATCACCCATGACGCCTACGCTGCGGATCGCGGCAGGAAGTATGGCAAAGGACTGCCAGATTTCGTTATAGAGTCCTCTTTCTTTAATGACTTCTCTGACAATGGCATCCGCTTTACGGAGGATACCCAATCTTTCCGGGGTAATTTCACCGATGATACGGATTGCCAGTCCCGGACCGGGGAAGGGCTGGCGGTTGATGACGTCTTCGGGGAGTCCCAATTCACGTCCCAGCTGGCGGACTTCATCTTTGAAAAGCTCGCGGAGCGGTTCGATAAGTTCAAATTTCATATCTTTCGGGAGACCGCCTACATTGTGGTGGGATTTGATGGTCGCCGCCGTGGCGGTGCCGCTTTCCACCACGTCGGGATAGAGCGTGCCCTGGACAAGGAATTTCACATCTTCCAACTTGTTGGCTTCTTCCTGGAAGGTATGAATAAATTCAGCGCCGATGGTCTTGCGTTTCTTTTCCGGTTCTGTCACACCTTTCAGAAGAGAAAGGAAATGCTGGGACGCATCTTTATGAATCAGTTTGATCTTGAATTTGTTCGTAAATGTATCTACCACCTGTTCCGCTTCGCCCTGCCGGAGAAATCCGTGATCTACAAATACGCAGGTCAGTTTATCCCCAATCGCTTTATGGACAAGGACAGCGGCAACAGAAGAGTCCACACCGCCGGAAAGAGCGCAGAGGACATTATGGTCGCCCACCTGCTGCCGGATATTGGCGACAGCGATGTCGATATAATTTTCCATAGACCAGCCGCCTTCACATTCGCAAATACGGAAAAGGAAATTCTTCAGCATCTGTGTGCCTTCAGCGGTATGGACGACTTCCGGATGGAACTGGACGGCATAGAAACGCCTTGCCTCATCAGCCATCGCCGCGGTAGGCGTCAGTTCCGTATGTCCGATCAGGCCAAAGCCAGCAGGCATATCAGTGACAGCGTCGCCGTGGCTCATCCATACAGAGATCTTTTCCGAAACGTGTTCAAAAAGCGGACAGCTTCCGTTCTTGTAAAATTCCGTATGACCGTATTCATGTTTTTCCGGACTGGCAACCGTGCCGCCAAGGTCTTTTGCCATAA
>ERZ894196.599-NODE-599-length-10873-cov-7.488445_pt1 | contig 10873 bp, 9 predicted proteins | sample MGYA00380284_ERZ894196 | MGnify/ENA primary metagenome ERZ894196 (study PRJEB32331, sample SAMN06328427) | human gut metagenome | biome: human gut microbiome; feature: stool | host: Homo sapiens | collected 2011-10-21 ...
GGGTCTCGGAGAGCTTGACGTAGTCCGGCTTTTGCGTCAGGTCCTCGGTCGAGCAGAGCTTCTGGCCGAGCTTGAGCGCGTTGCCGGGGCAGGTCTCCACGCACTGGCCGCAGGCGACGCACTTGGCCTCGTCCACCTCGGCGACGTAGTTGGAGCGGATGGCGTCGCGCGCGCCGTACATCAATCCCACGCGCAGGCCGAAGCAGGCGCAGGCGCAGCAGTTGCAGATGGCCGCGCTCTCGCCCGGCTCTTCGATGTTGACCATGTCGTGCATGAGGCCGTTTTCCTCGGCGCGCTTAATGATCTCGAGCGCCTGCTCGCGCGTGATCTCCTTGGCGCGGCCGGAGCGGATGTAGTGCTCGGCGCCCTTGCCCATCTGGATGCACATGTCCTCATCGAGGTGACCGCAGCCGTCGCCGATGCTCGTGCGCGATGCGCGGCAGGAGCACGGGGACACGGAGAAGCGGTCGTACTTGTCCAGATAGTGCGAGATGCGCTCAAATTCGTTCACGCCGGGGATGCCCTCGAGCGCGCTCTCGACCGGGATGACGCGCATGAGGCCGTAGCCGTCGGGGATCATGGCGCCCATGTTTGCCGCGAGGTTGCGGGTGTACTCCTCGAACGCGCGGCCGACTTCCGGATGCGTTTCCAGCAGGTCCTTCTGGTTGACCATCATCTCGAGAATACCGGGCGCGAAGATCTGCATGAAATATGTATCCTCGCCGAGCGTTTCGTCGTGCGAGCGGCGGAAGATGCCGTAGTACACGAGGTTGTCGAGCAGGGGCTGCACCTCCTGCACGGTCTTGCCGACTTTCTTGGCCAGGTAGGCCGCGGTGCGCTCCTTGCGCAGGCCGGCCGCGATGGCGACATCCGCTTCCTCGTCGGTCAGGATGCCTGCCATGCAGTAGTATTCGGGCGCGTTTTCATCGATCTTGGTCGTAATGCCGGTGACGCCCCCTATGATCTTCGCCAGCTTCACGATCTTCGGTCTGAGTTGTGCCATGGTCGCTCCTCCTTCATGTTGTTGCGCTGAGATTGTCACCACTATAACATATGTATGCGCACGTGGGGAAACGAAATTTCCCATTGGGCGCAATATGAAACAAGTGATGCGCAAATGTGTCGGAATATGCGCAAAAACAGGCCCCCGGAAAGCAGCGGGGGCCTGTTGCGGTGCATGTGTCAGAACTTGACGAAGCCGGTGGTCGTGCCCATCGGGTAGCCGAGCGTCCACTCCTGCCTGCCGCACTGGGGGCAGACCTCGCCGCGGGCCTTGAGCTCGTCGATGAAGGCCTCGGCGCGCATGATGTACATATTCGTCTTGCGCACGTGGCGGCAGTGCCCGCAGAAGACAACATAGGTCGCGAAGCTGTCGTAGATGCCGCGGGCGCGGTTTTCCTTTTCCTCGGCGGTCAGCGGCCGGGGATTGACATTATGATTGACTGCCATGGTTTGCTCCTCCCCTGTCAGATCTGGTGCTCGCGCTTGACGCTGTCATAGTGCTTGTTCAAAAACGGCACGACGACGGAGCGCATGAGCTTCATGTCGAGGTTATAGTAATAGATCACGAACAGCACGGCCAGCGCGCCGCCGGTGATGCCAAAGGCTTTGAACAGGAACTGTGCAAATTTGCATTTCATATCGGTGGACCTCCTTTACCAGCCCATGCTGTCGTCAAAGTCGAGCAGCGACGGATCGACCGGCTCCTCGTGCATGACGTTGATCATGTATTCGTTGACGGTGCGGCGCGCCTCAGCCGGCGAGACGATGCGGTGATCCATCAGCGAGTGCGGCATCCACACCGTGTGGAAGCGCTCGTCGTGCTTGCGGATCTCCTCTTCGATCAGGCCCTGCGCACCGGCCATGCCCTTGCAGCCGATGTCGTCGTACATGATGATCATGTCGCAGTTGAACTTCTCCGCCGTTTCCCACATCTGCATCAGGTGGCGGTTGCCGCCGACGGTGTGCGTGCGCATCGGGGTGCGGGCGTGCCAGTCGGCCACGTCGCTCATCATGATGTCGCGGTCCTCGGTGTCGACGATGTTGTGGCCGGTCAGCGAGTCCATGTTGATCAGGCACAGGATGCCCCAGCAGTTATACAGCCACTGCACGCCGTGCGCATAGTACGTCGAGCCGCAGCTCCAGGCGATGGCGCGGTGGCGCGTGAGCGGGAAGGTGTCGATGTTCTTGCGCACACATTTATCAAAGATGCGCATGAGCTTGCGCGAGGCCTTGAGGAAGTACTCGTTGCCGCCCTGCTGGTAGAAGTAGATGCGGAACAGCCCCTGGCACACGGGGTTGAGCGCGCCGTTGTTCGTCTTGGCATAGACGTCCCAGCGCTCGGTCTCCTCGCGGTTGAACTGGTTGGTGTTTTCAATGTGCTGGATGAACGTGTCCCAGTTGAACGGCTGGTGGAACTGCTCCTCGAGGAAGTGGATGGCGTCGTACACCTCGTGCACGCCGAGCTCCTTGCAGGTCGGGTCGTCGTACATGAGCGGCGTCGTGAACGGGTGCACGGCCTTCTTGCCGTCGCTCGAGAGCGCACGGTACATGGCGACGTTGTCCATCATGTTCGCGTCGCAGGGGTTGTTGGTCGTGAGCCAGCAGTTGCCGATGTCGGGGTACTCGCCCTCGACGGCGACACCGGTCTCCACGAGCGGCAGCGTGCACATGTCGCCCGGGATGCCGCAGCTGACGGCCTGGTCAACGTAGTACGAGCCGAGGTTCTTGTTCAGGATCGGCACCATGAACGCCGCGTGCTGCTGGATGTTGATGCCGTAGTAGCCGGGGAAGCCGTAGATGATGTGCTTCGGCAGCGTGTAGTCAAAGGCGATCGTGCGCTCGGTCCACTTGTTCTCGCCGAAGCGGCGGTCGGCGCGGATCTCGCGCCAGAGTGTCGTGATGGAGTCCGACACCATGCAGTCGATGGCCGTCAGGTCGGCGCGCAGGACCATGCCGCGGTCGCCCTCGATCCATTTATCGACCATCATCGGCGTGGCGAGGTAGGCGCTCAGCCAGCGATACTTCCAGAATGCGCGGATCATGCGCACCGGGTCGCGGCCGATGAGCCCGGCCATCTTGCCCCAGGTCTGCAGCCAGCGGGCGAAGGCATAGGCCGTGTCCTTCACGCCGCGCCACTCGCGGTGGAAGTAGAAGTTCGTGCCCTCGATGTACAGGTCGCCGAGGTAATGACATGCGTTGTCACCCCGTAGGAAGTGGCCGAGCGTGCCGTATTCTTCTTTGAGCGTGCGTTTGCGTTTCCACATAGTTGAGCCCCTCCCTTATTGCTGCGCCTGGATCTTTTTGATCTCCAGCGACTCGATGAACGCCTGGAACCGGGTACGCAGCTGGCCGGAGGCGGCGCTCGTGTAATCCTTCTCGATCTGGCACACGGGGATGCTGCGCGGCAGCTCATAGCCCTCGTAGAACCACGTGCCGTCCTGAGCGCGCTCGTAGCCCCAGTATTCGCAGAACTTCATGTTCTCGACGATGATGCCGTCGGCGCGGTATTTCTCCGCGAGATCGAAGATGTATTTCTTGCGCGCGATGATGTTCTCGGGGCCCATGGCGCGCGGGCACTGGTTGCGCCACATATAGTAGTCGGCGATGGACTGCAGAACGTCCTTGCCCTCCTCGAGCGGGATCTCCTCGCGGCCGGGCATCGAGCCGAAGCAGTAGCGGTCGGCCACGACGAGTCCGCCGGCCATCTCGCACATTTTCGTGAACTCGGGGTCGTCGATCTCGCTGCCGGCGATGAGCACACGCGCACGGTACCACGGCTTCGGGTCGGGCTTACGCTCGCGCAGCTCCTGCAGCGTCTCGCGCAGGTACGGCAGGATGAGGTCCTTCGGGCACGTGAGCGTGCACAGCTGGATGACGTGGAACTCATAGCCCGTGATGACGGGGTTGTCCGACATGCGCATGGCGTTCATCTCCGTGATGATGCGGCACACTTCGTTGAACTGCTCGACGGCCCGGCGCAGCTTTTCCTCCGAGAAGTCCACGCCGTAGACCTTTTCGAGCGGCTGGATGATCTTCTGCTCGATCTGGCGGCGGTAGTAGCCCGCGTGCCACTCGGTCTTGCGCAGCGGCATGTCGAGATACGTGCAGAAAAACTTGTCGTTCGGGATCAGCTCGCAGTATTCAAAATACTGCTCCATGCGGTTCATCGTTGTGCAGCACTCCTGCCCGATGAGCGCGGAGATAAAGTTGTAGCCGCCCTCAAACGCACGCTCGAGGATGCTCTTGGAGTACGGGCACGAGCGGTTGGTCATGTAGTAGGTGGCCATGTCGGGGTTCGTGCAGTTCGGCGCGCGCAGACGCACGCCAAAGCAGTTGTCCGTATCCAGCAAAACCTCCGGTATGTACGAACAGTTCCATGCCAGCGCCAGCCGGCCATCCTTGCAGGCGTCCTGAACCAGGTCGTTGTTTGCCTGCTGCAGCAGGTTTTCAAAATAGATCAGATGCTTCAGGTCTCTCATTCGCACATTCCCTCCTTCGATGCACAGCTTCCGCGCGGTCGATGAAAATTTGACATTTTGCACAAGCGCGGAACGTTAACGCACATTTATTATAGAACTTTGCCAGAATCATGTCAATATGTGCAACAAATGATTATTAACGGACATTTCGCTTTTTTCTGCCTGAAAAACGGTAAAACGGCAGAAAAGCGCTTGCCAAAAGATAAACAAAGTGATAAAACAACCTTATATGTGTAAAAATTTTGCCGGAAAAACCGGCGTTCGGACGCGCGCGGAGAAGTGCCGTCCGCAGGAAAGGGGAACGAAGAAGATGGGTTACATGAAGTATCTCAAGCTCATGAACCGCATGAACGCGGTCACGCAGGTGCCGCAGCCGCCGGTGCCGCAGTTTGAAAAATACTGCAAGCTGTTCGTGACCGACGAAGAGTACGATATCATGATGGGCATGAAGCTGCGCGGCAACACGGAGGCAGAGCTGCGCGCGCTCTACACCGGCAGTGACTGGGCCGGCACGCTCTACGACATGTGCCGCAAGGGCTTCCTGCTGAAGATCTATGACGGCGCCGAGCCGACATATGACCTCGCGCCGATGCTGCCGGGCTGGTTTGAATTCCCGCTCTCGACCGGCGAGGACAGCGACACGATCCAGAAGGCGTCGGAGCTGTTCACCTCGGCCATCAACATGGTCACGACGCTCAACGTCGAGTCGCTGCGCACGGGCTACGCCGCCATGAATAACCTCAAAAAGCTGCAGGGCGACAAGGGCCACATGGAGGTGGCGCTTCCGCTCGAGGGCAAGGCCGCCGGCAAGGTCGTGCACGTCGACCGCAAGCTCTCCAACGACACGACGAGCGTCGTGCCGAGCTACCAGCTCGAGGCGTACCTCGACAGCCTGCCGGACGATGCGCCCATCAGCGTCATGCACTGCTTCTGCCGCAATATCCGCCGCAGAGAGGGCATGCAGCCCAAGCACCCCACGCCGGACGAGGTGTGCCTGTGCGTCGGCAACATGGCCAAGCAGATCATCGAGTTCGGCATCGGCCGCCAGGTCAGCAAGGCCGAGGCGCGCCAGATCCTCGTTGACTGCGAGAAGAAGGGCTGCGTCCACCAGGTGTTCCACTATGCCTGCAACATGGACGAGGAGACGACCGCCATCTGCAACTGCGACACGCAGTGCTGCGAGATGCTCGGCTCCTACACGCGCGGCGGCATGCAGCCGCTGTATATGCGCGCGCACGCAAAGCCCGTTATCGTCCACCCCGAAAACTGCAACGGCTGCAACATCTGCAACCACTTCTGCCCGACCGTGGCCACCGGCTTCAACGCGCAGAGCGGCAAGGTGTTTGTGGAGTATCAGCGCTGCATCGGCTGCGGCGTGTGCGTCACGAAGTGCCCGAAGGACGTGCGCAAGATGGTCGACGGCGACCGCGTGCTCTTCTGCAAGCCGCTCAAGAAGGACCTTGTGCGCGAGCGCAATGTCCGCCGCCAGCCGAAGAAGAAATAAATGCACGAGGCAGCCATTGCCAAGGAGGTCTTTGACATCGCCCAGCAGGCGATGGCGGAAAACGGCCTCACGCGCCTGACACGCGTCGTCATGGACATCGGCGAATACTCCGCCGTCGTGCCCGAGCAGCTGCAGCTCGTGTTCCGCATCGCGGTGCACAACACCGCCATGGACGGCTGCGCGCTCGAGATCCACGACCTGCCCGGTGAGCTGGGCATGTACGTGCGCACGATCGAGGGCGAGTAGACGCATACATATCAAATTTAAAAAACAACGCGGCACGCCCGCAGGAACTCAGGTTCCTGCGGGCGTGGTTTTTATTTGACGGGAAAACAGCGCCGATCTGTGCCGCGAAAACGGAAAATTCGTCCGGCGCGCATATCCGCGCGCAAATCCGCCGACAATAACCGGGAAGCAAATCCCGTAAACTGCGGCTTTGGAGGAATGGATATGTACAAAAAAGATTTTATTGACACCAACGATTTTACAAAACAGGAACTGCTGGACATCATCGACCTGTCGCTCGCCATCAAGCGCGCCATCCGCCGGGGTTATTATCCCCCGCTGATGAAAAATATGAACCTCGGCATGATCTTTCAGCAGTCGAGCACCCGCACGCGCGTGTCGTTCGAGACGGCCATGAGCCAGCTCGGCGGCCACGCGCAGTATCTCGGCCCCGGCATGATCCAGCTCGGCGGCCACGAGACCATCGGCGACACGGGCAAGGTGCTCTCGCGCCTGGTCGACGTGGTCATGGCCCGCGTCATCGAGCACAAGACCATCGTGGAACTCGCCGACGCGTGCACGATCCCGGTCATCAACGGCATGAGCGATTATAACCACCCCACGCAGGAGATCGGCGACCTGTGCACCATCAAGGAGAACCTGCCCGAGGGCAAGCGGCTGGAAGACTGCAAGGTCGTCTTCGTCGGCGACGGCACGCAGGTGTGCGCGTCCCTCGGCTTCATCACCACGAAGCTCGGCATGCACTTTGTGCACTACGGCCCGGAGGGGCATCAGCTCAATGCCGACCATAAGCACATTCTCGAGGCCAACTGCAAGCTTTCCGGCGGCAGCTGGGCCGTCACGGACGAGCGCGACGCCGTGCGCGGTGCGGACTTCATCTATACCGACGTCTGGTACGGCCTGTATGAAAACGAGATGCCGAAGGAAGAGCGCGTGCGCGTCTTTGCGGATTATCAGGTCAACCGCGAGCTCATGCAGCTCGGCGCACTCGGCTGCAAGTTCCTGCACTGCCTGCCCGCCACGCGCGGCGAGGACGTGACCGACGAGGTCGCCGACTCCGCCGCCTCCCTCTGCTGGGAGCAGGCCGGCAACCGCCTGACGGCCATGCGCGGACTGCTGGTGTATTTCACGCGCTGCCGCCGCTGCCCGTCGGAGCTGGAGCTCGCCGCGGCGCAGGAGGAGCTCGACACCTTCCTCGACGCGCGGCTCGGCGGCTGCTGACCGGCTGCCAAAGGAGCAGACACCATGGAAGAACGAAAAAAATTCCGCCTTGCGGACGTCGTCCTCTCGGTCATCTGCGTCGTGTTCGTGGCGGAGGCGGCGGCGCCCGTCGCCTCCATCGGCAACAGCCAGTATTTCTGGTGGGTGTTCATGATGATCGCCTTCCTGCTGCCGTACGGCATGATCTCGTCCGAGCTCGGCACGACGTACACCGGCGACGGCGGGCTCTATGACTGGATCAACAAGGCGTTCCCGCGCTCAAAGTGGGGCGCACGCGCCTCGTGGTACTACTGGATCAACTTCCCGCTGTGGATGGCCTCGCTCGCCGTCGTGTGCCCGGAGATGCTGAGCGTGCTCACGGGACTGCAGTTCGGGTGGCTGGCAAAGCTCCTCATCGAGCTGGCCTTCATCTGGATCGTCACGTGGATCGCATTTTACCCCGTGTGCGACAGCATCATCATCCTCAACATCAGCGCCGCCATCAAAATGCTCCTCGCGCTGACGGTCGGCGTGCTCGGCATCGTCTACGTCGTGAAAAACGGCTTTGTCAACGACATGGCCTTCCGCACGTTCCTGCCGGGGTTTGACCTGCACAGCCTGTCATATATCTCGGTCATCATCTTCAACTTCCTCGGCTTCGAGGTCGTGTGCACGTATGCCGACAACATGCGCGACCCCAAGCGCCAGATCCCGCAGGCCATCATCACCGGCGGCATCGTCATCGCGCTCATCTACCTGTTTTCGGCCTTCGGCATCGGCGCGGCCATTCCCACGCACGAGATCAGCGAGGACTCAGGCCTCATCGACGCCGTCTCGCTCATGACCGGCCGCACGAGCGGCCTGTTCGTCGGCGCGGTGGCGCTGCTGTTTCTCATTACCCTGTTCGGCAACATGATCTCGTGGTCCATGGGCGTGAATTCCACGGCTGCCTACGCCGCCGAAAACGGCGACATGCCCGCGATTTTTGCCCGCCGCTGGGCGAAAAACGACATGCCCATCGGCTCCGCGCTCACGAGCGGCATCGTGGCGAGCGTCGTGTGCATCCTCGGCATTATCATCGAGCTGCTCTCGCCGGATTCGTCCCTGTTCTGGAGCTTTTTCGCGCTCAACCTCGTCATGCTCCTGCTGAGCTATGCGCCCGTGTTCCCGGCGTTTTTGCGTCTGCGGGAGATCGACCCCGATTCCGAGCGGCCGTTTCGCGTGCCGGGCGGGCGCGGGATGCTGCGCGTGCTGGCCTATGTGCCCATGGCGCTCATCCTCCTCTCGATCTTCTTCACGGCGGTGCCGCTGTCATTCGACAGCGAGACGCTCTCCAGCTATTTGCCGATCACGATCGGGTCGATCCTCAGCATCGTCATCGGCGAAATTCTCATCGCGGCGCGTGCGCGCCGGCATCATTCTTAGGAGGAACCACTATGGCAAAACGAATCACCGGCTCCACGCCGAAGCTCGACGGCTACCGGATGCCTGCGGAGTTTGAGCCGCAGGCCGGTATCTGGATGCTCTGGCCGGAGCGCAACGACAACTGGCGCGACGGCGCCAAGCCCGCGCAGAAAGTCTTTCTGGACGTGGCGACGGCCATTTTGCAGTTTGAACCCGTGACGGTCTGCGTCTCTCCGGCGCAGTACCAGAACGCGCGCGAGCGCCTGCCGCGCGAAGTGCGCGTCGTCGAGATGGCGAGCAATGACGCCTGGATCCGTGACTGCGGGCCGACATTCCTCGTCAACGACAACGGCGGCGTGCGCGCCGTGGACTGGACGTTCAACGCCTGGGGCGGGCTGGTCGACGGGCTCTATTTCCCGTGGGATCTCGACGATCAGGTCGCGCAGAAGGTCTGCGAGATCGAGCGCGTCGATTCCTACCGCACCGAGGGCTTCGTGCTCGAGGGCGGCTCCATCCATGTCGACGGCGAGGGCACCGTGCTCACGACCGAGATGTGCCTGCTGTCCGAGGGGCGCAACCCCGACATGGACCGCGGCGCCATTGAGCGCATGCTCTGCGACTATCTCGGCTGCGAGAAGGTCCTCTGGCTGCGCGACGGCATCGACCCCGAGGAGACCAACGGCCACATCGACGACGTGGCCTGCTTCATCCGCCCGGGTGAGGTCGCCTGCATCTGGACGGACGACCCGCAGAATCCGTTCTATCAGCCGGCGCGCGACGCATACGACATGCTCTCGCAGGCGACGGACGCCAAGGGCCGCAAGCTGAAGGTGCACAAGCTCTGCCTGACGCAGCAGCCCTGCCTGCTGCAGGGCGCGGCGACGATCGACGCCGTGGAGGGCACCATCCCGCGCGAGGACGGCGAGGTCGCCATCGCGTCGTATATGAACTTCCTCATTGTCAACGGCGGCGTCATCCTGCCGCAGTACGGCGACGCGAACGACGCGCTCGCCGTGCAGCAGGTGCAGGCCATGTTCCCCGACCGCCGCGTGGTCGGCGTGCAGACGCGCGAGGTCGCGTTCGGCGGCGGAAACATCCACTGCATCACGCAGCAGCAGCCCGCGCCGCAGCACAGGTGACGCCATGGCCAGAATCGTCATTGCCCTCGGCGGCAACGCGCTCTCCGGCGGCAAGTTCAACATCTGGGCCTCCGTCCTCGGCGCATATGTCATCCAGTTCCTCACCACCACGCTCTTTAAATTCAACGTCGTTTCCAGCGCCCTGCCCGCCTACAAGGCCGTCGTGGTCATCATCCTCGTCGTGCTGAGCGCGCCGACCGTCCGCGAAAAGCTCGAGGCGCTCAAAAAGCGGCACAGGACCGAAGAAAAGAAGGAGGCCGGCACCCATGCGGAATAAAACCAACCATACGCCGCTCACGCGCGGAAGCCGCCTGACGGACGCAAAGCTGCTGCTCATCATCACGATCTGCGTCTTCGTCGTCATGTATCTGTGCGCGGTATTGTTCCTCGGCTCGGGCTTCAAAAAACCGCAGACCTTCTTCAATATCCTCAACGAAAACGCGGCCCTGCTCATTCTTTCCTGCGGCATGAGCCTCGTCATGATCACGGGCGGCATCGACATCTCCGTCGGCACGCTCACCGCGCTCGTGTGCATGAGCTGCGCGGTCAATCTGGATTTCCATGGCGGCACGGTCCTGACGGCCATCCTGCTTGCGCTCGGCATCGGCACGGCTTTCGGCCTCGTGCAGGGCTTTCTGATCGCGTATCTGGAGATCCAGCCCTTCATCGTCACCCTCGCTGGCATGTTCTTCGCCAAGGGCATGACGACCATCGTCAACGCCACGCAGTTCAACGTGGAAAACGAGGCCTTCAAGGCCCTCAAGGAGACGCGCATCTATGTCCCCGGCATGGGCTCGGTCAATAAGCTCGGCGCGTATGTCCCGGCCTATGTGGAGATCGGCGTCGTCGTCGCGCTGGTGGTCGTGGCAGTTTTGTTCGTGGTGCTCCGCTGGACGAGG
>ERZ894196.601-NODE-601-length-10867-cov-13.336940_pt1 | contig 10867 bp, 10 predicted proteins | sample MGYA00380284_ERZ894196 | MGnify/ENA primary metagenome ERZ894196 (study PRJEB32331, sample SAMN06328427) | human gut metagenome | biome: human gut microbiome; feature: stool | host: Homo sapiens | collected 2011-10-21 ...
TATTTGTGATGTGGTTGATTGGGTAAGATACACGTGTATTCTCTGTTACACTCTTGTCCTCGAAATCAATCTTTCCATCATCAGCAACTGTAACGTTCTCAAGAAGAGCATCTCTTCTGATTGCGTTGTAGATATCAGGCTCAGACTCTTTGTCAAGACCGATAACCTTAGCGTAGCATCCACCCTCGAAGTTGAATACGCCGTTGTCATCCCAGCCGTGCTCGTCATCTCCGATAAGAAGACGCTTAGGATCTGTAGAAAGTGTTGTCTTACCTGTTCCTGAAAGACCGAAGAAGATTGCTGTGTTCTCTCCGTTCATGTCAGCGTTTGCTGAACAGTGCATTGAAGCGATGCCCTTAAGTGGGAGGTAGTAGTTCATCATAGAGAACATACCCTTCTTCATCTCTCCGCCGTACCATGTATTGATGATAACCTGCTCTTTTGATGTGATGTTGAATGCAACACATGTCTCTGAGTTAAGACCTAACTCCTTGTAGTTCTCAACCTTAGCCTTTGAAGCATTGTATACTACGAAATCAGGCTCGAAGTTCTCAAGCTCCTCTGCTGATGGCTGGATGAACATGTTTGTTACGAAATGAGCCTGCCAAGCAACCTCAACGATGAAACGAACTGCCATACGTGTATCCTTGTTTGCTCCACAGAATGCATCTACTACGAAAAGCTTCTTGTTGCAGAGCTCTTTCTTAGCAAGATCCTTAACTGTTGCCCAAACATCCTCTTTCATTGGATGGTTGTCGTTTGGATACTCAGGTGTATTCCACCATACTGTGTCCTTAGAATTCTCGTCCATAACGATATATTTATCTTTAGGAGAACGTCCAGTGTAGATACCTGTCATAACGTTAACTGCACCAAGCTCTGTCTCCTTACCAACCTCGTAACCCTCAAGGCCGGCTTTTGTCTCTTCCTCGAATAATGTCTCGTAAGAAGGATTGTGAACGATCTCTGTTGTTCCGGTAATGCCATACTTTGTTAAATCAACATTTGCCATTTGAATAAACCTCTTTTCTATAAATTATGGATTTACATCCATTTCTTTTGTTAGTATATATGTTTGTTAAAAAAAAATCAATATCTACTTTTCAATTTACACTTATTTCACACTTTTTCGACATGTATAATATATTTCCCACACATCAGCCGTTCGCATATCTGGTGAGAAACTGCCTGGTACGCTCCTCCTTCGGATGGTCAATCACCTCATGTGGGTCGCCATGCTCAACAATCACACCACCGTCCATGAAGATCACCTGATCTGCAACATCACGCGCAAAGGCCATCTCATGCGTGACAATAATCATTGTGGTATTCTGCTGCGCAAGGGAACGGATGACCTTAAGCACCTCTCCGGTAAGCTCCGGGTCAAGAGCCGATGTAGGCTCATCAAAGCAGAGTATATCAGGCTTAAGTGCCAGTGCCCTTGCTATAGCTACACGCTGCTGCTGTCCACCTGAGAGCTGATGCGGATAATGGTTCATCCTCTCAGCAAGCCCCATTCTGTCCAGAAGCTCCTTTCCATGCTCATCAATACGTGTAAGGATTGCTTTTTTATCCTTTTTAAACTCAGGTGTCTCCTGTGCCAGAAGGCGCTCTGCCAGAGTGACATTCTCAAGTGCTGTGTACTGTGGAAAAAGATTAAACTGCTGAAACACCATACCAAAATGCAGCCTCTTTTTGCGAAGCTCCGCGTCTTTATCCTTGCCCGCTTCGGAAGCATCAAAAAGAGTCTCACCATTTACAATAATCTGGCCACTGTCAGGCCTCTCAAGGAAATTAAGGCACCGTAACAGAGTCGTCTTTCCTGAGCCTGATGAACCGATTATGGCAAGAGCATTGCCCTCCTCCATGGAAAAGCTGACATCCTTAAGCACATTAGTCCTTCCAAAGTGTTTTTCTATATTTCTAACCTCTAAAATTGCCATGTCTTCCTCCTACCTGAAATAATCCAGCTTTTTCTCGATATAATTAAATAAAAGTGTAAGGATTCCGACAAATACGAGATAAAATACACCTGTATAAAACAGCGGCCATGTAAGTCCGTCAGACTTCATAAACGCCGCTCCCGCAAAGGTAAGCTCGTATGCCGCAATAATTCTGGCAAGAGAAGTATCCTTTACCAGAGTGATTATCTCATTTGACATAGGCGGAACAACACGCTTAATCATCTGAAGCAGAGTGATTTTAAAGAAAATCTGCTGCTTTGTCATGCCTAACACCTGTCCTGCCTCTCTCTGACCGGCCGGAACACCCTCTATGCCACCTCTGAATATAACAGAGAAATAACATGCATAGTTGATGACAAACGCTACAACCGTCGCTGTAATACGTCCGGTCTCATCACCACTCCATATAGCCTGATGAAGCCACAAGCCCGGTCCGTAGAATATAATGATAAGCTGAAGCATAAGCGGTGTGCCGCGGATAACCCATACAAACACATTCATAACAGCCTTGACAGGCTTAAACCTGCTCAAAAGCCCAAATGCAAATATAAGCCCCAGTGGCAGTGAAAATATAAGTGTCAGTATAAATATTTCAAAGGTGGTCCACAGACCACTCATTAGTGCTTGTGTAACATTCCAGAACATTTTATTTCTCCCGCTCAACAACTACCTGTGCATTGTTACAGTATGCATTTGTGCATTCCATAGACTTTGTAACCTCATCTGTGAGTGTCATGCCATTCCATACAACGTCAATCTTCTTTGAATCAAGCTCCATAACCTTGTTGTCCCAGTCGATAACTACAAATTCAACATCCACGCCGAGCTTCTCACCGACAAGTCTAGCCATATCTGCATCAAAGCCAATCCATTTGTCATCCTTATCCTTGTAATCCATAGGCTCAAACTCTGTGATACCGACAATCATCTTGCCCTGTGACTTGATATAATCCACATCACTGTCGCTGTCAGACTGCTTGAACTCGCAAGGCTCCTGCTCAAGAAGTGAATCCTGTACTCCGTATTTCTTTGCAATCTCCTGCGCGCTGCCGTCAGCATATGATTCTGCGAATACACTGTTGATATATGAAGCAAGATCAGAACCCTTACGGCATCCGACACCATACTTCTCTGATGTAAGCTCTGTTGTATGTACTAAATCAGGGTAGCTTGTGCCCTCTCCAATCATGGCTCCTGCCATTAAAAGGTCTATGATTGCCGCATCAGATGTACCTGATTTAACCTCCATAAGTGCATCAGCCTGTGATGAAACCGAATTGTAATTAAAGCCCTTTTCCTTTGCCACAGCCTCTCCTGCTGAGCCTGCCTCAACTGCGTAGGTCATGCCGTCGCCCTTTTCGCTTTTTTGTGTTCCTGCACCCTTGCTGCCACCACAGGCAGTCATTGAAAGTGCTAAAGTTGCTGTCAAAAGAAGTGCTAATCCTCTTCTCATGCTCATTTCCTCCATATGTTAAATAATCATTGTAATTATTCAAAATCATCCAATAACTACAACCTTTTAACATATTAGCAAATTATCACGCTAAAGTAAAGAGGAATTATCCACCAAATCAACAGTTATGTTCTTCCATTTTATACAAGCCCCAGACTTTTAATTATATAAAGCCAAAGTGTCAGTGTAAACGCACTGAGCAGTGTCGTGAGCATTATCGTGGTCGATGAAATAACGCCCTCATGCCCCATGTTCCTTGCCATGACAAAGCAGCTCACTGTAGTTGCCGAGCCAAGCATCACAAGAATTGCAATAAGCTCACTGTCCCTGAACCCGAAGGCTACCGCAATAGGAAGAAATACTGCCACAAAGCCTACAAGCTTGATAAATGTGGCTGCAAATGCAGGCTTCGCCTTTGCTGATGCTTTTTTCAAATCAAATGTGGCACCCATAGCCATAAGTCCCATAGGCGTTGCCATATTGCCAATGCTCGTCACAGCCTTTGCCGGTATTCCCGCAAACGGCAGACCAATAGCTGACCACAGAAGTCCTGCAACAATTCCTAAAATAATAGGATTGGTCACTATTCCCTTAAATGTCTTTTTGAGCACTGCCCTGTCTATGCCGTTTTGCCCCGGCTTAAAAAATGAAAGCACCATAACAGCCATCACATTGTAAAGCGGTACGCTTCCTATAATCATGACAGGTGCCATGCCTGCGTTTCCATAAATATTCTGGATAAAGGCAATTCCAAGCAGTGCCGCACTACTTCTGTATGAGGCCTGTATAAACTCGCCCCGTATAGATTTATCCCTCCACAGACAGGAAACAAGTGTTGATATTGTAATGCTTATCAACGTAACCACAAAGCAGAATACTATAAATTTAATGTTCCAAACCCTTGAAAAATCAACTGACGCAAGATCACTAAACAGTAAAAAAGGTAAAGGTATCTTAAACACAAACTTATTCATCCTGTTTGCAAAGTCTTCGTCCAAAATCCCCACCTTGCGAAGAAAAAGTCCAAACACCATCATCAGAAAAATAGGTCCTGTGGCATTTAGACAAAACATTAAATTTTCCATCTCAAATTAAGCCTCCGTCATATCAGTAATCTATAGTTTATAATTATACTATTTTGTATATTCCAGCTACCACAATAAGCTTTGAACTGAGATATGTCAACCTTTTATTGCACTGTAGATTATTTTAAAAAATTATGGTACACTTATCACATATTTTATTTAGGAAGGAATTAAACGGTTTGAAAATTCTTATTTTATCCTGTGACACTGGCGAGGGACACAACAGTGCCGGTAAAGCTATAAAAGAAGCGGCAGAGCATAAAGGACATTCTGTGACAATGATAGATATGTTTCTCTTATCGGGTAAAGGAACATCGCACGCAGTATCAGGAGCATATATAGGCATTGTAAAGCATATTCCGTTTTTCTTCGGACTACTCTATAAGGTTGGCATGCTGATATCGAGTGATAAACGTAAATCCCCTGTCTATTTTGCCAATGCCCTGCTTTGTAAAAAGCTATCAGCATACATTGAATCAAACGGCTTTGATGCTGTCGTCACACCTCATCTGTACCCTGCTGAGACTCTGAGCTGCATGAAGCGAAAAAATCTGCTTCATATCCCTGCCGTCGCTGTGGGAACCGACTACACCTGTATCCCATTCTGGGAAGAGACAAATGTGGATTATTATGTTATTCCACACGATGATCTGACAGATGAATTTGCAAAACGTGGTATTCCTGAAAACAAGCTGCTGCCATTAGGCATCCCGGTACGACAGGCCTTCTGTACAAGGACTGCTAAAGCTGCTGCAAGAACAAGATTACATCTGCCATCCGATGTGCCTATCTTTCTTGTGATGAGTGGCAGCATGGGTTTTGGCAAGCTTGCTGTCTTTGCTGCAGAGCTTGCAATAAGATGCCATAATGATGAGCATATTGTAATCATTTGCGGCAACAATACTAAAATAAAACGCATACTGCAAAATGAGTTTAAGTTCAACAAACGTGTACACGTAATAGGCTACACCAATCAGGTTTCACTTTTCATGGATGCCTGTGATGTAATCTATACAAAGCCAGGCGGCCTCACATCAACTGAGGCACTTGTAAAAAATATACCGATTGTACACACTGCTCCAATCCCCGGATGCGAGGCAGCAAATGTTGCATTTTTCAAAAAACGTCATCTGTCTGTCTCATCAAAGCGTCTGTCAAAGCAGATTGAGCTTGGGAAAATAATGATAGAAAATAAAGAGCTAAATGCAGAAATGATACGTGCACAGCGCCGTGAGCGAAAGCCCTATGCTGCCATACAGATTGTTGGTCTGCTCGAAGAACTGACTCACACTAATACAACTGACTGACTATAAAACCATGTAACTATAAAACTATAAGGAAATTATCATGCTATATTTTTTATTTACACTCTTAGGCTTCGTACTCGGAAGCACTCTCTTTGCTTACTGTGATGAATTTGTTCGTAATCTGCCAAATGGATATGATGCTGCCATACAGATTGTTGGTCTGCTCGAAGAACTGACTCACACTAATACAACTGACTGACTATAAAACCATGTAACTATAAAACTATAAGGAAATTATCATGCTATATTTTTTATTTACACTCTTAGGCTTCGTACTCGGAAGCACTCTCTTTGCTTACTGGATACCAAAACTATTAAAAAACATTGATATCTGCACACTTCCCGATGACCACAATCCGGGTGTGAGCAACGCATTTATGTATGGTGGATTTTTATGCGGAATACTATCACTCATATGTGAGCTTGCAAAGGGATTTATCCCGGTGTATCTGGGTCAGAAATATTTAGATATTAACTCCCTGCCGTTCGTACCGGTTTTAGTCGCACCTGTCTTTGGACATGCATTTCCTTTTCTACAAAAAGAAAAAGGCGGTAAAGCTATTACCGCCTCCTTCGGAGTCCTTTTGGGCCTGTTTCCGGAATTGCATCCGGCTGTCTATTTGGCATTTTTCTTTATATTCTTTTCAGTTGTAGTAATAATAAATCCACATTCGCTCAGATCTATTCTGACATTTGGTTTTTTTGCATTCAATGTCCTTTTGACTATAAAAACAGCCTCAATCCAGATTGGCTGCTTCATAATCGCAGGGATTGTGATATACAGACACCTGATAAAGCACAATAACGGACCGGTAAGGATAAGTATACTGCATCAGCGGTAATTATGGTATCTGCTTTTACTCATTGATTTTGCTTCTTACATAACTGTTTATTTTCATACATATAAGAATCAGCACTATCAAATAATATTTGTAATGTACTCTCCTTATAATCCTCCGATATCGCCCATCCGCAAGCGTAATCAATTTGCAGTTCATTTCCGGTGTTGTTTAATTTATCTTTTTCCAGGCATAAGCATTTCAGGATTTCATCAACCTCCGCTTTATCTGTGTCATAAATGACTACCATAAATTCATCGCCGCCATATCTTCCCACAAAATCTTTTTCAGGAAATACGCTGCGCAAAAGTCCGGCAAACTTTACTATCAGCCGGTCTCCTGCCGAATGCCCCATTGTATCATTAATAAACTTCAAATTATTTAAGTCAAAAATAATGCATGCCGTAGGTGAACTGATTATCTCATTATTGTTCAGAATTTCTTTACAGGCACTTCTATTAGGCAATCCTGTACGGGCATCAGTATATGCTCTTTGCTCTAACAGTTTATTTTGCCTTGCCATCTTCATTGCCATTATGGTCTGTACAATAATCAATATAACAAGACACAGCATATCAAGTACAGACAAAAGCTCTATCGTGCGGATCTTTGTAGCAATCTTTTCTGAATAATTTTCCGCTGCAGACACAGTATCATCAGCCATCTTAAAATAAGTCTCACTCATATTGACAATATCAGTATTTTCATATCCGTTACTTCTTACAGCTTCAATTTCTTTTTTTATTTTATTCCAGTAATCAATCTGGACCTGCAATTTATCCTGATATTCCTTGTCATGAAGCTTTATCAGATCATAATTTCCATCCTGATATTTTAATCCACTCAAAATATCATCCAAATATTTAATCAACTCATCATTTTGGGATCCTGTAATCTCCAATTTTACTTCACGCTGTGTTGCTCCACGTACCAGACCTGCGTAATTTATTACCCTTGCCGTTCCTTGCAGCCGGTTAATCTGTATCATCATAAAAATAACAAGAATAACCAATGCAAAGATGAGACAGCTTTGTATAATACCTATTATATTTCTGCTTTTTTTATTCTTTAACTTCATTTTCCGATTTATCCTTGCAATTCTAATGTTCCAACATAGTCTCCATTATTATATACAAATGGTCCAGCCTCTTTCTCTTCTCCGAAATACTCAGGTCTTAGTGAAAGAATACTTAATAGTTCATCCATATTATTCACCTTTGTTGCCTGATATGGCTGCTCAAATGCTATTTTTTCTACAAACAAATAATAGTCACTGTACTTTATCAATACACCTGTATGTCCCACGAACATAGCATCAGAATCCGGATCATATATTGCTATACTAATAAGTGAAATACGATTACTGTCTATTTGAAATCCATACTTTTTCCAGTTGTCAGAGAATGCTTTTTCAGGATGTTTATCATCCGTAATGCTCTTTTCTCCGTATAATGTAGTAAACATGTCTTTATTCTGCCTTATGATTTCATACCTGTCTACATTATCTATTGCTTCCGTATCAAACATTAAATATGTGCCACTATAGCTATCTTCCGTTGACTGTGTGTGAAGCAGCCCATCCAGCAAAAGAAAAGCTGTCATTCTGCAATCTGCATCTGAATAGTCATGCTTTTTCTCCCAGCCATCCATACATTTAACAGTATCTGCTTTCATTTTATATGCATCTGACCATGTATCCTTCAGCTTTGCATTCTTCCCGGCTGAATCCGCAAAATCGGTCACCCATTCTTTAAAGGTATCTACATGCGATGCCCCGGCTGAACCAAGCTCATCGCACACCTCAGTAATGGTATTGCTTCCACCCATATATGTTGCAGTTGGCAGCTCCTGTTTTTTATTCGAATCCTGCTGTTTCGACTCCTCGGCAGTATCCGTGGTAATATTATCCTTGTTTATATTTTTATTACCACAACCGCCCAACAGCTCTGCACAAAGCATCATTCCAACTATTATTGCAATTAATTTCTTCTTCATGGTTATCATATCTCTTTCTGATTATTTGTACTGTCCTGTACTTTTTTAAAGTACATTACTATTTGTACTATGTAAATAGTATGCTGACAAAATTAAAGAAATATTAATCACTAAAACTTCCAACATGTCAAATGTTGATTGTGCCGTACGGTGTGCAGACTCACATATCTTCCGATAGCGGAACTTATCAGGATTATCCTCCTTTAACGCATCTTACACATGTTTTTTCGCTACTTACATCCAAATGCGAGACATTATATATGAAATATTGTATGATTAACTCACCAAAAAGAAAGGAGGATTTTACATGAAGGTAAGTATAGAACTTTCCCCTGAATACAGCGAACCATATGCCATAATATATGCAGATAAAATCACTGACAGCATCCAGCGTACCCTTGATATATTCGGTTCAAATGAAAGCCCCATTACAGCTTTTAAAAACGAAAATGATATTGTCATTTTACAGCCAAAAGAAATATACATGGTAAGGGTAGAAAACAAGGATACTATTATTTATGGCAAAGAACACCGCTACCGTTCCCGAAAAAGACTGTACGAAATGCAACAGCAGCTTGGTGCCGGATTTATGCAAATTTCTAAATCACCTTTGGTCAATCTGTCTTATATGAGCAATGTCGAGGCTGGTTTTAGCGGCACTCTTCTTTTGAAACTAAAAAACGGATGTAAGGATTACGTATCAAGAAAATATCTGCCTGAGTTTAAAAAATATCTGGGATTATAGGAGGACAAAAATGAGAGAAACTATGAAAAATTTGATTAAAAACACTATAACCAGCATTGGTATAGCATTAACCGTTTTCTGCATTACAGGAATGGTATTTGACATCGCCTATGACGGTAATTTCAGTTTAGATAATTACCAATTTTCAAAAATGGTTATCGGGTGCATAATTGTAGGTCTGGGTTTTGGACTTCCGGCCATGATTTATCAAAAAGACAATCTTCCAATGCCTTTTAAAATAATTATTCACATGGGAACAGGCTGTATTATTTATACAATCGTCGCATATACTGTCGGATGGATAGGAGGAACAAGTTCTATCCTCCACGGAATTATTGCAGCCATATTTCAAATAGCTTTGGCATTTATAATTTGGGGAGGCTTCATGCTTCACTATCGCAATGATGTCAGAAAAATGAATGAAAAAATCAAGGAATTATAGACTTGTTCGTACTGCGTGTCTGTGGAGTGATACTCTGCAATATCGGACAAAAAAACGAGGGCAAATCAAACCGATTTACATCGAATTTGATTTGCCCTGTAAATACCGTTTGTATTCTATATCTTTTCCGTTATTTGTGTGTATAAATATATGATACTGATTTATTTACTTTACGCAATACTTTTTCCATTACAAAGAGGAAGCCGGTACATGTGAAGTATCCCCGCCTGGTCTATGAAAAAATTTAATATGAGAATTTTTTTTGTTTAATTGTGTGGATGGGTTGAATAGTTCGAAGAAATCGCTAAAAATATAATAGCTTTAAATATTAGCGGAAATATTTTTACTCATATCTCCACTTATATTTTGCGAAATTTTGTTATCTCTTTCCAGTTACACGGAAATCCCATATATTCAAAAAGATCATTCAACTTCAAATTTAAATTCTGCTTTTGATATCTGTCAAAAATATGCCATAATTGCTTTTTAAACAGTAAAAAATCAGTCTTTGGAAGTAGATAACGAAAAGTAATGACTACACTAAACAAGTCATTTTTACCATATATATATTTTGAACCGTTTTTAGAAATTCCTAATTTTTTATGTAACAATGTATCTGGAATGTCAATATATGTGTGATATGAAAACAACCTTTCGTTATGAGCACATACATTTCTGTACAGTGTTAATACCTTTAAATATTTTATCATTTCATTTTTCTTGATATTTCCAAAATCCTGACAAATTGCTCCTTGCATATTTTGAGGTAAGAATTCAAACATTTTGGATATCTGACCAAAAGTAAGGGTATTCATAATCACCCATAACGGAATATTATGATATTTGTTACGCTGATAAACAAGATATTCATGATCCTTATTTTTATTAGCCATCATATCTAGCATTTTGATTAATTTAGTAATTCCATTTTTATTTTTTGGAATATTGCCGTAATTATTGGAGTTAAGATATTCTTCTTGACGTTCTCCATGTTTTTTACAGAAATGATAAGAAATGGACGAACGCATTTTTCTTTC